>Ga0070680_100000283_pt1 | contig 33791 bp, 25 predicted proteins | sample KBSC73BmetaG_FD_64672 | JGI IMG/M metagenome (GOLD analysis project Ga0070680, IMG submission 64672) | Corn rhizosphere microbial communities from Kellogg Biological Station, Michigan, USA - KBS C7-3B metaG | ecosystem: Host-associated > Plants > Roots > Rhizosphere | place: USA: Michigan...
CGGCCTTCGGCGTAGACGATCTTTTCGTCCTTCACCTTGTAGGTGACCTGGCACCCCACTCCGCAGTACGGGCACAGAGAATCGACCTCGCGGTCCGGGTACACGACGCGGGTCTGATTGTCGTCGAGATATGCAGCCGGCATGAGCGCGCCCGTCGGACACGCCTGCACGCACTCTCCGCACGCGACGCAAGTCGATTGACCCATGGGGTCGTCGAAGTCGAACACGATCTTGGCGCCATGCGAGCGGTACGCCATGCCGATGACGTCGTTGACCTGTACCTCGCGGCAGGCACGCACGCACAGATTGCACTGGATGCAGGCGTTGAGATTGACGCGCATCGCCGGATGGCTCGCATCCGGCCCCCAGCGCTCCTCGGTAGGAAAGCGGCTCGAAGTCAGGTTGACGAAGTCCGCCTGGCTCCAGAAATGCGAGGTGGGATCGTGCGAGGTGGCCCGTTCCGGCTGATCGGCAACCAACAGCTCAATCACCATCGCGCGCGCTTTGGCGGCTCGCTCGGTGGCGGTCTTGACCTTCATGCCCACCGCGGGGGCGCGTTTGCAGGAAGCGGCAAGCACGCGCTCACCTTCGATTTCCACCATGCACGCACGGCAGTTGCCATCCGGACGATACCCCGGGTCAGGCTTGTGGCAGAGGTGGGGAATGTGCGTGCCGAGCCGTTTCGCCACGGCCCAGATGGTCTCGTCGGGTCGCGCCTCCACCTGCACGCCGTCGAGCTCGAAGGCGATGCCCGGGGGCTGGGCGAGGTTGCGGGCGTTGATGCGACCGCTCGGCACCGTTCCGGCTTGCCCGCCGGACTTCGTGCCCTGCGAGTACGTGCCGCCCGAGGCAGGCTTCGGAGCCGACGCAGGTCCGCCGGCGTTTTCGGTGCCCGGGGCTCGAACGACTGTGGGCTCGTGAGCTCCACCGTTTCCGCCTGCGCGGGTTACGCCGTTGCCACCGTTTCGGTCATCGCTGCTCATCTTCACTCACCACTTCGCGCCGCGGAGGGCGCAACTTCCTTCAGCAATCTACGCCGCTGTGCGGCGCGGCTCTACTTCACCGCACTCGGCTGCGGGAACAGTTCCGGAAAGAATCGAATCACACTGGTCAGCGGGTTCGAGGCCGCCTGGCCGAGGCCGCAGATCGAAGCATCCCGCATACATTGGGACAGCTCCCCCAGGAGGGAAGTGTCCCACTGGCCCTTCTCCATCAGCATCCGCGCTTTCTGCGTTCCGGCCCGGCAGGGGGTGCACTGGCCGCAGGACTCATCCTCGAAGAAGCGCATCAGGTTGAGCGCCGCCGCCCGCACATCGTCCTTGTCCGACAGCACGATGACCGCCGCCGAGCCTATGAAACAGCCGTATTTCTCGAGTGTGCCGAAGTCGAGCGGAATGTCGTCCATGGAGGCCGGCAGGATGCCTCCGGAGGCCCCGCCGGGGAGATAGGCTGCGAAAGTGTGACCTTCGCTCATCCCGCCGCAGAACTCGTTGATCAGCTCGCGGATCGTGACTCCCGCGGGAGCTATCTTCACCCCGGGCTCTTTGACACGCCCTGAAACGGAGTAGGAGCGCAGCCCAAACCGACCGTTGCGCCCATGACTCTTCCACCAGTCAGGCCCGCGCTCGATCAGATCGCGCACCCAGTACAGCGTCTCGACGTTGTTGATCAACGTCGGGCGGCCGAAGATGCCCACCTGAAAGGGGAAAGGCGGCTTGTGGCGCGGCAGGCCTCGCTTGCCCTCGATCGACTCGATGAGGGATGACTCTTCGCCGCAGATGTAGGCGCCGGCTCCGCGCCGCAGATGCAGCTTGGGGCCGCCGGGCGGCAGTTTCTCCATCTCGTTCGCGAGGATCTCGCGCGCGATGGGGTACTCATCGCGGATGTAGATGTAGACATCCGTAGCCTCAACCACGGCGGCGCCGATCAGGGTGCCCTCAAGAAAGCGATGCGGATCGGTGTTCAGGAACAGCTGATCCTTGAACGTGCCAGGCTCGCCTTCGTCGCCATTCACGGCCATGAGCCGCGGGCCGGGCTCGCCCCGCACCGAGCGCCACTTGCGGCCGGTCGGAAATCCCGCGCCTCCCAGGCCCCGGAGCGAGCCGTCGTCGAGAGCCTTCAGCACTTCTTCGACCGTCAACGCGCCCGAACGAAGGCGCTCGAGCGTCTGGTATCCACCGGCGGCGCGGTAGGCGTCGTAGTCGATGTAGTCGGGTATGTGCGGGTGTGTGTCGTTGTGTGCGACGGCAGCCTTCACGCTTGCCACGGTCGCACTCTTCAGGAAGTTATGTCCGACCTCGGCCGCCGGCGCATGGTCGCAGAGTCCCACACACGGGGCACGTACGACTCGCACCCCGCCACCCAGCTCACGCTGCAGCGTGCTCAACAGCTGCTCGCCTCCGAGCATCGCACAGGTCAGGCTGTCGCAGACTCGCACCGTCAACCGCGGGATAGGCTCGGCGCCTTCCTTCACGACGTCGAAATGGGCGTAGAACGTCGCGGTCTCGAACACCTCCGCAAGCGCTAGGCGCATCTCCTCAGCGAGTGCAGCGAGATGCGCCGCCGAGATCTGCCCGTAGGTGTCCTGGATGCGATGCAGATACTCGATGAGCAGATGGCGCTCGCGGGGCTCCTCCCCCAGCAGTGCCCTGATGGCATCGGAGGCCCGGGGGTCGACCTGCCTGCCCTTGGGGACCGGCCGTGCCCGGTTGCGTCCCCGGCCCGGGTGCTCGAATTTGCGGACTTTGCCGAGATCCTGCGGATTGTCGTGCGTGCTCATACCAGCCTATTTAGATCGATCTCCCGGGCCGACGATCGGTCACAAACCCGGGGCTGTCCGAGGTGCGGACAAGGGTCCGCGACGGGATCCCGCTAGGGTACCGCATTGTGCGGGCGCTGACGGAACCGCCTCCGCGGCGTAAAAGCCCGCGGAAAAATGCTCCGGGAGAGGCGCAAGGCGGGGGCCCGGTGGGGGACCAGGCCCCGGGGCCATCAGCCGCTCCTGATCAGGGTGCGGCCGCCTCGCCACCGTTGCACCAGAGCGGGATCGCGCAGGAGCGCCGCCACGGCGGTGTGCAGCTCGACTCGCGCACCGCTCAGGCCGGCGGCCCCCAGTCCCTGCCGCATTCCCTCATCCAGGGTGGCGGCGACGTCTCGTGGGGGAGCACCATGACACGCAGATGGCAGCAGAAGGAGCAGCCGGCGCGACACGCGATCCCCGCACCCTCCTGACGGAAATACTCGATGGCCTGGCTCATCAAGGCGTCGATCCGACCGGTGAGCTGCACGCATGAATCGACGTCCGTGGAAACGCCCAGCGTCGCACGCAGGGCATCGAACGCGAAGGGCTGGGGTTTGCCCAGCTCGGCCGGATCCTCAGCGCTCACGGGCCCTCGCTCAGGGCTTGTCGCCGGACTTCAGAATCACCTGCGTGGCCCCGTTCGCATCGACGGGGTTGCGGTTATTCTCCAGGCACACGTACTCCTCCAGCCCGAAGTCTGGCGGCGCCCGCTTGAAGGTCTTGGTCACGGTCCAGGGTTTGGCGAAGCCAACCGGGTCGACGAGGGTGAACTCATCGCGCAGTGTGTCGTCATCGGCGAGCCAGATGCGCTCGTAGGCGATCGCCTTCTCGCTCTTGGGCAGTCCGGAGGACTCCATGTTAGTGTCGTTGCGAAAGCCAAAAGAGGTGGCGACCAGGATGTTGCCCTCCCAGTGGCCGGCGGCCTGGCCGTTGTAGGTCGGATCCGGATCGCTATCCAGCGGCCGTCCGTCGGTGTAGATGCGCCGCACCTGGCTCTCCCACTCCGCGTAGATCATCACATGGTCGGGGGCCATGGTGATTTCCATCGGATAGGTCATCGTCATCACGCGTGGCATGCCAGGCGGCAGGCAGTTGGCAGTGGGGTCGCCCGTCGGCTTGCCGGCGGCGGCATCGGCCAGGTGTTTCTGGAATAGCTTCTCGTAGGCGGGTGACAGGGGTGGGTTCTGAGCGGCTCCGGGCGGGACACCGGGCTTCCAGCCGATGCCGCCCTGGTTGATCCAGATCCCGCTGAGGTCGCGCCGGCTCTTGGGCCGATAGGCCACCTTGCCCCAGTGCGGATCGACGGGCTGCGTCTTCGCAGCGCCCGCGAAAGTCGTCGGCAGCTTGGAGGCATCCCGCGGGGGCGCCTGGACTCCCCTGGAGAGGTCGAGGTCCACTGGCCTGTTGGCGATATCGAGGACGGGCGGTCGCGTGGCTGCCTTGGTGCCGGAAGCGTTCGCAGGCGCAGTCTGCGCGTCTGCCGGCGCAGCCGCCGCCACCTGCAGAATCAGGCACAGGGCGCCGACCGCGAAATCTCTGCTGTTCATGTGACCTCGGGGCGATGCAGTGCACATGAAGTATCTTCGCAGCGTTACCATGGGGGCAAGCGTTGGGCATGGGCAGGGCCGCAGCGCAAACGGGGGAAGTAATGGCCAAGATCGAACACGACGACAGCGGGGCGATTGTCATCATAGGCTCCGGAGCGGGCGGCGGGACGCTGGCACATGAGCTGACCCGCCGAGGGCTCAAGGTCGTCCTGATCGAGGCCGGAGCGCGGCAGTCGCTCACGAGCTTCTCGCAGAACCCGCCCGAGGCGTTCGCGCAGCTCACCTGGTTGGAACCGCGCACGCAGTCAGGGTCGTGGACCGTGGCTCAGGACTACCCGACGTTGCCCTCGTGGACCGCGCAGACGCTCGGCGGCACGACCGTGCACTGGACTGGCGCCACACCCCGTATCAGTCCGTGGGAAGTCCGCTCACGCACCACGTACGGCGAGCTCCCCGGCGCCTCCCTCATCGACTGGCCGATCGAGTACACCGAGCTCGAGCGCTATTACGAGATGGCGGAGCGCCGCATGGTCGTCACCCGGCGCAACGGGGTACCCGGACTGCCCGCGTCGAGTCATTTCAAGGTGATGTACAACGGCGCCAAGCGCATCGGGTACAAGAAGGTCCACACCGGCTACATGGCCATCAATTCGCAGCCCGCCGATAACCGTGGCGTCTGCATTCAGCAGGGCTTCTGCGTGCAGGGCTGCAAGACCGCCGCGAAATGGAGCACTCTTTACACGGAAATCCCGCGTGCGGAAGCGACCGGGAATCTGGATCTGCGCATCCAGAGTCGTGCCATCCGCATCGAGCATGGCGCGGACGGCCGCGTCAACGCCGTTGTGTACCGCGATCCCGAGGGCCACGAGCAGCGCCAGAAGGCGCGCATCGTCTGCGTGGCATGCAACAGTGTCGAGACGGCGAGACTGCTGCTGCTGTCGGAATCTTCCAAATTCCCGCACGGCCTCGCCAACTCCAGCGACCAGGTCGGGCGCAACTACTGCCTGCACACCGGCGGTTTCGTCTGGGGCATTTTCGAGAAGCCGATACACTTCTGGCGCGGCACCACTCTGGCCGGGCTCGTCGAGGATGAGACCAAGCACGATCCCAAGAGAGGCTTCGCGGGCGGCTATCACCTGGAGCTCGCGGCGCTCGATCTGCCGAGCCTGCCGCTATCAGGTTTCCCCGTCACGATGTGGGGGCGCGAGCTCGGATTCGTCATGGATCACTACTCCAGCATGGCGGGGATGTTCGTCAACGGCGAGGACATGCCGCGCGCAACTAACCGCATTACGCTCAACCCGAAGGTGAAGGACCGCTTCGGACTTCCCGTGGCCAACATCCACATGGACGACCACGAGAACAATGCCGCCATGCGCACACACGCCCAACGCCAAGCGAAGGCAATGTATGAAGCGGTCGGAGCGATCCGAGTGGTGAACTCCCGCCAGACTCCGGCAACGCACAACATGTGCTCGGCGCGAATGAGCAAGGATCCTCGCGACGGCGTCGTGGATGCGCATGGGCGGGCGCATGATGTGCCGAATCTTTTTGTCTCTGACGGGAGCGCCATGAGCACGCCCGGCTCGGCCAACCCGACCCTCACGATTGTCGCTCTCGCGCTGCGGCAGGCGGAGTACATCGACCGGGAGCTCAAAGCTCAGAACATCTGACGGGCGGGCGTGGCGGGCTCGAGCAGCCGAAACCACCGCGCCGGGGCCTGAAGCCACCGCGCCGCTCAGGCGCTGAAGCTCGCGGGGCCGGGGATCAGCCTGTGCAGACCGCGAGGTGGGTGGCGCTTCGCTCCCCGCAGCGCCGCATGGATCAAGGAAATGCTGATCCACACGGCGACACTGAAGTACAGCGTCATCCACGTAATTTCGCTCTTCCAGTCCTGCCATCGCAAGTCGACGACGCGGCGCTCGGACATATCCAGCACGCCTTGCGCGAGAGTCAGGTACGTACGACCGCTCGCCTCGTCGGTGATCCAGCGGTGCCAGTACATCGGCACATCGACCATCAGCAGATAAGCGACGTAGGCGGCACCGGCGACGCACCAGAGGAGGAATATGGGCCGGCGTGAGGCCGAGCAGCGCGGCACCACTGCGATCATGCTGGCGACGAACAGCATCGTGGAGAGCGCCCAAAGAGACTCCTCCGCGACGTGCCCGAGATTGGACGTCGTCAACACGGAGTACCACGAGCACACTTCGGCGATCACGATCAGCGGCACGAGCAGACGCGATGCCGCTTGAGTCACCAGGCTATCCATCGCGCGGCCGGTTTCGCGCAGCAACAGCGCCCATTGCGCCGCGAAACACAGCTCTGCAATCGTCGCAACCGAGCGCCCGACCATGATGCTCGAAAGCCAGGAGTTGAACAGCACCAGCCGCGGCACGTCGAACACCGGATGTGAGGAACGGAAAGCGCAGCCGAAGACGTAGGCCGCAGACAGGATGAGCTGCATCCGGCAGGCGCAATAGGCGTCGGTGGACATGCCCGCGCGGCGGCGTTTGACCATGCGGGCCGTGACCACCCAGGCAGCGATGTTGAGCGCGGCGATCGAGCAGAGCGCCAGCCACCACATCGCCACGCCGCCGTGCTCCCACAGCAGCGAGGCGTGCGTGGCGCTCAGATGAATGCTATCCATGGGCCAGCTGCAGCAGCTTACGTGCCGCACCCGCCGCCGTGCCCGTGAGCTCACAGGCAGCGCACGTTCCGGCCGCCCGCAAACCTGGCCGGCAGGCCGGCAACAGCTCAGTGCGCCTTGCGCTCGGCATGCTGATCGATCCAGGCGAGAATCAGGTCCGCGACCTGCAGGTTGTTCTTGTCCTGCATGAGCATGTGACTGTTGCCTCGCAGGCCCATCTTCGGCAGGTGCATCATCTGCGCATCGCCGCCGGCGGCCTTGACCTTCTCCACGAACGCATTGCAGACCTCGAAAGTCGTCTGCCAGTTGACGATCATGGTCGGCGCATCGCTCAGGTGATCGCCAAACATCACCAGCGTAGGAATCTTCGCCAGCGTCGCGATCTGCTGCGCCGTCAGATTCGCCGGGCATTGCGCCTCGATGGTGATCAGACCGCGGATGTCGGTCGGATCGATCAACGCGGCCTGCTCCGGAAAGAAGCCCGACTCGGAATGCCCCATCAGTATCGCGCCCTTGAGCTGCCGCGCCAGCGCGGCCATGTTCGTCAAGGTGGGATTGGGTGTCGGGAGCTGGGCGTTGAGATCCGGAATCATCTGCTTGTACAGCTCATCCGCCGCCTGCACCGGAAACTGCTCATCGGCGTAGGCGTTCGGGTAGCTCGATCCGAAGCGGAACAGCACCCAGGACAGCTGATGGGTCGCGGAGATGATGTTGGGCAGGGCACTGGGCGGGGTCGTCCCGGCTTTGACGGCCGCCATGACGGAAGGGTCGAACCCGGAGCGCGCCCGCGACACCTGGTCCGCCAGATAGACGGGCCGGTCCTTGCGCAGGAAATACTCATTCCATCCCATGCGCCCGTCCGGGGTGGTCTCCCATGTCTTGCTGCTCAGGCAGCAGCCATGAACCATGACGACGGGCAGGCGGCGGGCCGGCCCCGCGGGAATCTGGTACTGCACGTACATCTGATTCACGGTGATGTCGCCAGCGCGCTGCAGCGCGTTGGCCCCGGGAGGCGGCGTAACCGCCTTCACCTCGCCACCGACAAAAAAGCTGCCCTGGCTCCCGATCACCAGCGGTCGCTCCGCGGCGCCAGCCGCAGAGCAAACACCCAGAGACGCGACCACGGCACACACCGACGCCAGCCTCAGAAAGCCCATGAAAGCCCCCCTCTTCTTATCCACCCGAGAATACGCGCGCGGGCCGGCTCCCTGCCACCTCGTAGGGGGGTGCGGCACGGTTGCTGCTAGACTGAATGGGTTTGGTCAGATGGGTCCTTCCGATGCAGCGACGACGATTCCTGCTGAACGGTGCAACTTTTCTCGCCACGGCGGCGACTCTCGAGCCCCGAGCCCAGGGCGCCGACAGCAAGTCCCCCCCGGGCGATCCGAAGACGCTCGGCGGCCCTGAGCCGTTCGACTATGCGCAGCTGAAGGGACGAGCGCGGACCATGGCAGATGCGCCGTACAAGGCCCCGGGGGGCAAGGTCCCGCCGGCGATCGGCAAGCTCGATTGGGACCAATGGCAGTCCATCAGCTTTCGCAAGGAGCGGGCGCTGTGGGCCAGCGACGACCTGCCTTTCCGCGTGCGTTTCTTTCATCTCGGCTTCCGTGCGGTGAAGCCAGTGCGCATGCACGAGGTGCAGAACGGCATGAGCCGGGAGATTGCGTATGACCCGGCGCTTTTTGACTATGGCAAGTCGGGTTTGCGCCCCGGCGATGCTCCGGCTGACCTGGGGTTTGCCGGCTTCAACCTTCTCTTCCACACCGACTGGACTCGCGACCGTGCCGCCTTCCAAGGCGCGTCCTACTTTCGAGCGACCTACGGGAGCCGCCAGTACGGCATGTCGCAGCGGGGGCTGGCCATCGACACCGGGATGTCCACGCCGGAGGAGTTTCCGGACTTCATCGCGTACTACCTGGAGCGCCCGGCTCCCCGTTCCAACACGGTGAACGTGTACGGCCTGCTGGACTCCCCGAGCGTAACCGGCGCCTACCGCTTCGTCATCAGCGTCGAGGACACGCTCATCACGGACATCGACGCCGCCGTCTATCCGCGCAAGCAGATCGAGCGGATGGGAATTGCTCCGGGCACGAGTATGTTTTTCTATGGCAAGACGGATCGCCGGCTGGCCGTGGACTGGCGCCCGGAGATCCACGACTCCGATGGGCTGCAGCTCTGGACCGGTGCGGGCGAGCGCATCTGGCGCCCCCTCAACAACCCGCGTGTGCTGCGCGTCAACACGTTCGCCGACGAGCAACCGCGCGGCTTCGGACTGATGCAGCGCGAACGCTCCTTCGAGCAATACGAAGACGACGGCGTGTTCTACGAGAAGCGCCCGGACGTGTGGGTGGAACCCAGGGGCAACTGGGGCAAGGGAGCAGTGATGCTGGTGGAGATCCCAACGCGGGATGAGACGGCAGACAACATCGTCGCGTTCTGGACTCCGGCCGACAAGCCGCAGCGCGGGCAGGAGTACCTCTACTCGTATCGTTGCTATTGGACCGATAAGTACCCCCCCGAATCACGCATTGCCCGGGTCCAGGCAACCCGCACCGGCGTCGGCGGAGTCATCGGGCGCCAGCAGACCCACTTCTCCTGGCGCTTCGTCGTCGATTTCATAGGCGGGCCGCTCACCGCTCTCGGCGGCAATCCGGCAGTGCAAGCGAACGTCAGCGCATCACGGGGACGCGTCGAGCTGGTCTCCGCACGACCCGTCGTGGGTACCGAAGCGTGGCGCGCGATGTTTGATTACGTGCCGACGGACGATAGCACCGAGCCGGTGAATCTGCGGCTCTACCTGTCCCTGGACGGCGAGGCCCTCAGCGAAACCTGGCTCTATCAGTACGAGGTGCCGCCGCCGGATCAGCGCAAGATCATACCCAGGAGCTCCTAGTGGACCGCATACTCGAGCCTGAGATCATGGACGGCGAAGCGGAAGCCGATGCATACGCGCGCGCCGACTTCGCCGACTCCAACCAGTGGTACGCTGACCACTTCACTGGCGAATACCCGTCCCATCTGCGGGAGGTCGTCGATCTGGGATGCGGCCCGGCGGATGTGACACTGCGCGTCGCTCGCGCGGCACCGCACGCGCGCATCGTGGCGGTCGACGGCTCCGCGCCGATGCTGGAGTTCGCCCGCAAGGCCGTTCACAGCGCCAAGCTCTCGGACCGCGTCACCCTCCACCTGGGTCGCCTTCCCGGACTGTCCCTGCCGCAGCATCACTTCGACGCGGTGCTGTCGAAAGACATGCTCCATCACTTGCCTGACCCGCAGGTTTTATGGAGTGAGGTGCGGCGGCTCGGGCGCCCGGGCGCCGCCGTTTACGTCATGGATCTCATCCGCCCGGACTCTCCCGTGCTGGCCAGGGAGATCGTCGAGCGCGTCGCCGCGCACGAGCATCCGGTGTTGAAGGAAGACTTCTACAACTCCCTGTGCGCCGCATTCACCGTCAGCGAAATCCGCAGCCAGCTCGAGAGCGCCGGTTTGCCTTTGACCGTCGAGCAGGTGACCGACAGGCACATGCGGATCAAGGGGATTCTGAGCCCCTGACCCGACACCGCGCGAGAGACACGCGGTGACTTCGGCCTGTAGAGCACTCACGCGCGATCCGCGCGCGCACCGTCAAGGCGGCGCTCGTGAGCCTGGCCTTGGCGACGACCGCCACCCACTCGAATGCGACCCTCAGCGCGGCTGAGGGGTCAACCGCAGATAGGGCTTCTTCGCTTTGAACCCGCCAGGAAACTGCTTCTTGGCCTGCTCATCCGAGATGGAAGTCGGAATGATGACGTCCTCGCCCTGCTTCCAGTTCACGGGCGTGGCAACGTTATGGCTGGCAGCCAGCTGGATCGCATCCAGCACGCGCAGCACCTCGTCAAAATTGCGGCCGGCGCTCATCGGGTAGGTGAGGATCAGTCGGATCTTCTTGTCGGGTCCGATCAGGAACACCGAGCGCACCGTAGCGTTGTCGGCGGGCGTGCGCCCCTTCGACTCGCCGGAAGCGCCTGCGGGCAGCATGTCGTAGAGCTTCGCGATCTTGAGGTCCGTGTCGCCGATCATGGGGTACTCGACCGCGGCTCCGCCGGTTTCCTCGATGTCCTTCGACCAGCGCTGGTGATCGTCGACGGTGTCGACGCTCAAACCGATGATCTTGGTATTGCGCTTGTCGAACTCCGGCTGCAGGCGCGCCATGTAGCCGAGCTCGGTCGTGCAGACCGGCGTGAAGTCCTTCGGATGCGAGAACAGGATCGCCCAGCTCTTGCCGATCCATTCGTGGAAATCGAGCTTGCCCTGAGTGGTATCGGCCGTGAAATTGGGTGCCTCATCGCCGATTCTGAGTGACATGGCAGTCTCCGGAGTTGTGGGCGGTGCTGGGACTCGGACGCGGCATGAGCGCATGAGCCCACGCCGCCCAGCGCCGCATTTTAGAATAGATTGCAGCGCCCCGGGGATGGTTCCGTCGATTCTGGCGGCGGGGGCCTAGAGCGACAGCAGGCGTTGAGCGATCCATCCCTGCGGTCAGCCGCGGCGGCCAGGTCTGCCGTGCTCAGGTTCCTGTCGCCCGCCTCTCGATTTCCGGTTGCAGTCATGACTGGGTGACCTCTTTGTGAGCCGGCCTGAGGCCAGGGTTGCCGCCGCGAACTTCGAGCAACTCATCGAACAACGCCCGGTAGTAGACGACCGCCTTGCGCAGATCCTCGGTGGTGGCCTCACCACGCTGATCGCGTGCAGCGACCGCTTGCGCCAGGCGGTAGGTCTCGACCAACTCGGGATGATGCACGGAGATGTCGGCAGCGCGATGTTCGAAATCCTCCATCGGGTAACCGCGCTTGACCATCAGGTCACGAACCACCCGGTCCGCTTGCACGACTACGCCCATGTGTCAGGCGCTGAGCGCGCCGCTGCGGTCTTCGCACCGACCGCTGCCGTCGTGCGCGGTCGCGCTTACTCAGCCGCCGTGTTCCTGTGGGACTCTTCGACGAAACCCGGCTCGAGAGCGGCCATGGCTTCCATGAGGTGAACGCGCTTGTTGAACAGTGCCAGATCCTGGAAGCGCCCGGCGCGCACCTTGTTCACGAAATCGTTGTTGGCGATGTGCATGCGACCAACACCCACCAGGTCGAGCCTGCCGCGCACCACCCGCTCCGCGAGCAGCTCCAGGTCGCGCTCGGCGCACTGTTGCGAAGGCTCCTCGTCATCGAAGAGATTGGCGAACATCTCCACGTTCACCCCGACACTGCCGCACGTCATGACCGGCGCGTCTGTCAGGGACTTGGCCCACTCGGCGATGGAGTAGTCCGGATGCTGATGCTCGGGCCATTCGGGCTTGCGAAAGCGGCGTGAGGAGACATTGAACATGTCCACACCGCTGGAGCGCAGCAGGGTGAGCATGCCTTGCAGGTCCTGAGGGCTGGAAGCGACACAAGCCCCATAGTCCACTTCCTTGAACTGCGAGAACCGGTACGAAATGACAAAGCTCTCACCCACAGCCGCACGCATAGCAGCGACGATCTCCGCGGAATAGCGCGCCCGCTGGGCGAGAGAAGCCCCACCATACTCGTCCTCGCGACGATTCGTCTCCGCCCACAGAAACTGATCCAGCAAATAACCGTGGGCCGAGTGCACCTCCACGCCGTCGAAGCCGAGGCTGCGCGCGTGCTGCGCGGCCTGCACGTACGCAAGCTTCAATTCCTCGAGATCCTCCCGCGTCATGGCATGGCCGTTGGAGCGTCCGCCCTGTACCAGTCCCGAGGGACTCCAGGCCGGGTAGCTCGCAAGCGGATGACCGGCGGCCACTTTCCTCATTGCCCCGGGGTGCCATATCTGCAGCAGAAATGCAGCGCCGCCCGCATGCACCGCATCGACCACCTTCTGCCATGCCCCCAGCGTCGCGGTCTCCATCCGGCCCATCACCGGTTGCCAATAAGCGGAAGGGTGATCGGGCGAGGTCGACTCGCTGATGATCAGTCCCGGGCCGCCTGCGGCGCAGCGACGCATGTACTCCACCATGCGCGCCGTGGGTGCGCCGTCCTCCATGAAGCCGCGCTGCATGCCGGGCATGACAAAACGATTACGCAGGGTGAGGTTTCTGATCTGCAGCGGCGTGAACAGGGCATCGAGCATGCGTGAATACCTTTTAGTACACTCGCTATATACTGGAAAACGCAGCAAAACACTCGGCCCGTTCGCGCGCCCTGCCGCTGGCCTGCCTGTTCGGTGCAGGAGCCTTGTCGGCCTTCGGCTTCGCGCCCGTTCACCTCTGGCCCCTGACTTTCCTGGCGCTCGCTTTCGCGATCGACCGTATCGCGGCCGCCGAGCGAGCGGGCCCGGCGCTGCTGCGCGGCTGGATTTTCGGCATCGGCCACTTCATCGTCGGACTCAACTGGATCGCGAAAGCCTTCACCTACCAGGCCAACATGCCCGCGTGGCTCGGCTGGGTGGCCGTCGTGCTGCTGTCGCTTTACCTGGCTTGCTTCCCGGCGCTGGCCGGCGGCGTGGCCTGGCGTCTGTCAGCCCATAGTAAGCTCGGCTTCGCCTTCCTGTTCGCCGCAGCATGGATGCTGTCCGAATGGCTGCGGGCCACGCTCTTCACCGGTTTCGCCTGGAATCCTCTGGCGGTCATCTGGATCGACCTGCCCTGGGTCGCCCAGGCGGCCCGATGGGTCGGCACCTACAGCCTCTCCGGACTGCTGGTGCTGCTCTCCGGGCTTCTCTGGGTGGGCTTGCGACGGCGCTGGGGTCCGACGGCCGGACTCGCTCTGGCGTTGTCTCTGATCTGCCTCTCGCTCGGGCGCCTCGTGCCCGGGCGACCGGAATCCGGCGCCGCCGTTGCTGCGATCCCGGTGCGGATCGTGCAGCCGAACATTGCCCAGAACCAGAAGAACGATCCGGATGAAGCGGCGCGCAACGCGCAACTCTACGCCAAGCTGTCCGGCAAGCCGCTCTCCGTGCCGCGGCTGCTGCTGTGGCCGGAAGGCTCCACCGAGCGCTTTCTGGAGCTCGAGCCGGACGCCCGGAACGAGCTCGCTGCCCTGCTCGGCCCACACGACCTGCTGCTGCTGAGCGGGGAATCGGTCGATGTCAACCAGCAGGACGACAGCAAGGACATCTACCACAACAGCGTGTTCGAGCTGGACAGCAGCGGCGCACTGCGCTGGCGCTACGACAAAGCGCATCTGGTGCCCTTCGGAGAGTATCTGCCGGCCCGCAGCGTCTTGAGCCGCATAGGCCTGTCACGACTGCTTCCCGGCGAGGGCGACTTCACCCCGGGATCAGGCCCGCGCACCTTTCCCCTGCGCGGCTTCGGTCCCGCCGGAGCGCCCGCGACCGTCGGCCTGCAGGTGTGTTACGAGATCATCTTCTCCGGTAGGGTCGTCGATGAGGCGCACCGTCCCTCTTTTCTCTTCAACCCTTCGGACGATGCTTGGTTTGGGGCATGGGGACCGCCGCAGCACCTGGCGCAAGCTCAGTTGCGAGCAGTGGAGGAAGGGATTCCGATCATTCGCGCCACGCCCAACGGGATCTCCGCAGTCATCGGACCCACCGGCCGCCTGCTCGCCACCATTCCACGTCATCGCGCAGGCGTCATCGACACAACTATTCCGCAGGCGCTACCTCCGACGCTGTTCTCGAGGCTCGGCCTTTGGACCTGTGTACTATTCGGCGCAGGCCTCGGCATCATCGGCTTCGCCGTCAGCCGCAGGCGCTCCTCACACGGGTCGCTCTGAGAGCGTGCGGCTCTTCCCTACCACGCTGAAGTATCGATACACGAGGCGCCCAGGAACAGCGCCGTCACCTCTGTCAGGTGGCCCGCAACGCGGTGGCAACCGGCATGTCCGCCGCCCGCAAGGCGGGCAGGAACCCGCCGACGATGCCGATCGCGAGCGCCCATCCTAGCGCGATCAGGACCTCGTGGGTGGTGACAGCCATGTGAATGTTGAGTCCGCCGGTCACCACGGCATCGCCGTTGAACAGCAACCAGGCAATGGCCGCTCCGAGCAATGCGGAGGGGATTGCAAGGATCAGCCCCTCGGCCAATACCGAGATGACCACCGGGCCTGAGCCGAAGCCGATCGCGCGCAAGGTCGCGATCTCCCGGGTGCGCGCGTCCACGGCTGCATACAGGCTGCTCAGAGCAGCACACGCCGCGCCGATTCCCATCAGTGTGCCGATGAAGTAGCTGACGAAGTCGAGCAAGGATCGCTGTCCCTTGATGACGGCCTCATCGGCCTCCTTGTCGGTCTGCACCGTGACGTTGAGAGTGGGATCGGCGGCGACCGCGTTCCTGAAGGTCTGGAAGGAGGCGGGGGAGTCGAGAATCACGCTGATCGATGTGTAGGTCGCCTGCGGGAACGAGGTGAGGACCGTATCCAGGTCCCCCACCAGGGAGTTGTCGAAGAAGCTGTCGGTATCCTTGTAGACGCCGACGATCTTCCAGGGAATGCCGTTGGCCTTGACGCTCTCGCCCAGGCCCACTCCCTTGAAGCGGTTGCGGATGCGTTGGCTGACGATCAGCTCGTGCAGGCCCGGCTGAAAGTAGCGGCCTTCCACCACGTGCACGTTGGTCCAGATCTGCCGCCACTGCGGACCCGCGGAGAAGAAACCGATGGGGCCACGCTGATTCTTTCTGGTGATGCCATCGATGATGGTGATGAAAGTCGGCGCCACGATCGGCTTGCCCTGCGCATCGTGCTTGACGCCGGGCTTATCGAGGATCTTGTCGTACGTCGACCGATCCAGGGCGCTGTTCAGGGCGCTGCTCGAACCCCCTGCGATCACCCCTACCCGGTCGGGGCGATTGGTGTTGAGCGCGAGCTGCTCGACGCCCCGGCCCAACGCCAGCATGGTGACGAGCACGGCCACGACGGTCGTGATGCCGATCACTGTGACGAGGGAGGCACCGAGCCGCTCGGGAATACTGCGGGTCGCTGCAGCGATCAGAGCGAACATCTGCCGAAATGCGTGCATGATCTGCCTCTACACCATCACCGGCCGGCGAGCGCATCCACTACGCGCAGCCGCAGTCCGCGCCAGGCCGGTATAGCCCCACCCGCGAGCGCCAGTGCCGCTGCGCACGCGAAGCCGATCATCACCACGATCAAGGACATCGAGCCGACCTGCAGGAACGAACGCGCGAGCTTGAGAATTACGCTCGCCAGCCACAGCCCCACGGCGGCGCCGAATACACACAGTACGAGCGTCTCGCCCAGGATCAACGCCATGATGCGCACGTCGGAGAATCCAAACGTCTTCAGCACGGCAAGCTCCGGCGTGCGCTCGCGAATGGACTGCATCATCAAGGCGCCCGTAGCGAACAGCAGGACGAAGAACGTAGCCGCCGTGATACGGTGAACGGCCACATCCAGGTCCCCGATGTTCTGCACCTGCGACTCCACGAGATCGTGCTCCGACTGCGTGAGCGTCTCGTTGGGAGAGTTGGCAAACTGCCGATCGATCGCCTCCTCCACCGACCCGGCCTGCTGCGGGTCGGCGATGTGCACGTTGGCGAAGGTGATCGTGTTGGCCGGTCCGGCGAGGGACTCGTTGACGTACTCGTAGTTCGCCACCAGCACCACGGCCTGGTCGGAGAGCTCGGTATTCTCATAGCTGCCGAGGATCTCGAACGTCCAGTCCCGCGAACCGTTTTTCTGCGGCAGGGGGGCCTGCAGCGTGATGCGCTGGCCGACTTTCCAGCCGTACTTGCGCAGCGTCTCCCCGCCGACCAGGGCGCCGTCGCGCGTTTGCTTCATGGCCTGCGCGGCCTGCGCCGGCTGAACCTGCAGCTCCGGAAAAATCGGCAGATAGGACTGGATATCCGTCGCGGCAACCGGCACCTGCTGGTCCGCCCGTTGATACGTCCCGCCGAAACGAAACTGGTAGGCCACGCCGGCCACCCCGGGAGTGGATTTCAGACGTTCCACCAGGGAGATGGGCAGCGGGAAGCCGAACCGCAGGCGATTGCTCACGTACAGGCGATCGCCATGGGTACTGTCCAGGATGTGCTGAACGGCACTGCTGAGGCCCTGCAGCACCCCGAACAGCGTGAACGCAATGATAACCTGGGCGAGAATGAGGATGGAGCGGCTGAGCTTGCGCCGGATCCCAGCCCAGATCAGCGGAAGGAACTTCACGCACCGCCCCCTTCTTCGAACCGATTCCGTCCGGCAGGAGCCTCGATCGCCGCGGCGACCCAAGGACTGCGCCGGCCGCGTGCAGTGGCTCATCTTGCAGCGCGAGCCTGAAGCGAGGCAAGTCGGCTCACCGTGGCCTCGCCTCGCTCCGGCTCAACGGCTAGCATGACCGCCATGCGAATAGTCACCTACAACATCAATGGCATCGGCGCCCGCCTACCGAACCTGCTGCGCTGGCTCGCCGAATGCTCACCCGAGATCGTGTGCCTGCAGGAGCTCAAGGCGCCGCAGGACAAATTCCCCGAAGAGGCCATCCGCAACGCCGGCTACGGCGTCATCTGGCATGGCCAGAAGAGCTGGAACGGGGTCGCCATCCTCGCCAAGGGCAGCGAGCCGAAGGAGATCCGGCGGGTGCTCCCGGGGGATCCGGATGACATCCACAGCCGCTACATCGAAGCTCATGTGAATGGCCTGGGCCATTCGGGCCTCGTGGTCGGCTGCATCTACCTGCCCAACGGCAATCCCTACCCCGGAGCGAAGTTCGACTACAAGCTGCGCTGGCTGGATCGCCTGATCACTCACGCGGCTGCGCTCGCCGCCAGCAACGAGCCGGTGGTACTTGCTGGCGACTACAACGTGATCCCCACGGAGCGCGACGTCTACAAGCCCGAGCGCTGGGTCAACGACGCCCTGTTTCGAGTCGAAGTGCGCGAGGCTTTCACGCGGCTCACCCAGCAGGGGTGGACGGACGCCATCCGGGTCCGTCATCCGGATGAGATCATCTACACTTTCTGGGACTTCTTTCGCGACGCCTACGCGCGCAACGCAGGCCTGCGCATCGATCATCTGCTGCTCAACGCCGCGGTCGCCGGACGTCTCGTAGACGCGGGCGTGTACCGCGATGTGCGCGGCTGGGAGAAGCCCAGCGATCACGCGCCCACCTGGGTAGACCTGCGATAGCCTCGGTGACGGGATTGGCAGGGCTGCGTCCGTCCGCTATGGTAGCGCTACCTTTTCCGGCCGGGACGAGCCCCCTTGCGCGCGCTACACCTGCTCCCGTCGCTGCTGTTGGCCTTGGCCTCGGCGTCCGTCCCCGCCGCAACCCCGGCACACGGCGCCTACCAGAACTTCAGGACGGCGATCTACATCACCGTCGGCTCGACTCGCCAGCTCGCCGATCCGGGCACGCTCGAGCGGCAGTACGCACGCATCTCCAGCCAGCTGCGCTTCGACAAGGTGTACCTGGAGGTGTATCGCGACGGGCAGTTTGCGGATGAGGCTTCCCTGGAGCGCATCAAAAAATTCTTCGCCGCGCACGGCGTGGCTGTCTCCGGCGGCGTGACGCTCGCCGCCGGCGGACGCGGCGGGCAATTCGGCACCTTCGACTACGAGAGCCCGCAGGACCGCGCGACCTGTCAGCGCGCCGTCGAGATGGCGGCCCGCCACTTCGATGAAGTGATCCTCGATGACTTCTTCTTCTACACCAGCAAGAGCGACGCCGACATCGCCGCGAAGGGCAACCGCAGCTGGACGCAATATCGCCTGGAGAAGATGCGCGCGGTGGCACGCGACCTCGTGTTGGGCCCGGCGCGCGCCGCCAACCCGCACATCAAAATGATCATCAAGTACCCCAACTGGTACGAGCACTTCCAGGGGTTGGGCTACGACCTGGATCAGGAAGCGCATTCTTTCGATTCCATCTACACCGGCACCGAGACCCGCGACCCGCAGATCACCGATCAGTTGCTGCAACAGTACGAGAGCTACGAGATCATCCGCTACTTCGACAACATCCGTCCCAACGGCGGCAACGGCGGCGGCTGGGTCGACACATTCGGCACACGCTACGTGGACCGTTACGCAGAACAGCTGTGGGACACGCTGTTTGCCAAGGCGCCGGAGATCACGCTGTTCAACTGGGCTCCGCTGGCGCAACCGGACTCGGTCGCCGCGGGCGATCGCGGCGCGTGGCGAGGGCAGAAAACGAGCTTCGACTGGGATGAGATGACGCGCTCGATGCAAGCTCGCAAGAGCCAGGGCGGCGCCGGCTGGGCGCGCGCCGCCGGCTACTCGCTCGAGCAGGTCGACCGTGTGCTGGGGTTGCTCGGCAAGCCCATCGGCATCGCAAGCTACAAGCCCTATCAGTCCAGCGGTGAGGATTTCCTGCAGGATTACCTGGGCAACATCGGCATCCCGATCGAGCTCACGCCCCGCTTCCCCGCGGAAGCCAACCTGATGTTGCTCACCGAGCAGGCGAAGTCCGATCCCGACATCGTCGCGAAAATCAAAGGCCAGCTGACGGCCGGCAAGCGCGTCGTCATCACCTCAGGTCTGCTGCATGCGCTGCAGGACCGGGGTATCCAGGACATCGCCGAATGGCAGTACACCGGCCGCCAGATCGCCGTGCACGAATTTTACGAAGGCTATGGTGCCGGCAACGGCACGCGTCTCGATCAGCCGGGGGCCGGGAGCGATATCCTCTTCCCGGAGATCCACTTCTACACCAACGACTCCTGGGCATTGCTGCGCGGAGTGGCCAGCAGTCGCGGCCTGCCGATCCTGCTGATGAATCGCTACTCGCGCGGCATCCTCTACGTGCTGGACGTTCCGGACAACATCGGTGATCTGTACCAGTTGCCGCAGCCCGCGCTGGGCGTGCTCAGGACCTACCTGCAGGGAGAGTTTCCGGTGCGCATCGATGCGCCGCCCGAGGTGAGCCTGTTCGCTTACGACAACGGGACCTTTGTTATCGAGTCCTTCCGGCCCGAAGCGACCGCGGTAGGAATTTCCATTGCCGGCACACACCCGAAGCTGAAGGATCTGATCTCGGGCGAGGAGGTCGCGGCCAGCGGCAACTCCACCGTCAATCTCCCGGCCCGCACCGCGGCGCAGCGTCGCGACCCCGATGCCGCAAGCCGCGCGAGTTTCTCAGTCCAGATCCCGCCACACTCCTACAGGGTGTTCCGCGCCGACTGACGCCAGCACGCTCAGGGGAGCGTCAAGGCCACCAGCTCGCCGGGCGAGCTCTTCGCTCCGACGGGTACGACGATGTACTGCTTGCCGTCGATCGCATACGTCATGGGCACGCCCGACTGATTCGCCGGCAGCGTGAGCGTGTGCAGGATCGCACCCGTCGCCTTGTCGTAGGCGAACAGCTTGTCCCCGCCGCCTCCGGCGCGATACAGGCCGCTGCCTTCGCCGCCGAAGAGCAGCGTCTTGGTGACCAGCAGGCCGACCTGATCAAAAGAGCCGGTGCGCGGTAGCTTGATGCCCGCGAGCGCCGGGTTGTTGGTGGCCCAATCCGGCGTATCGGTATTCGGCATCACCCACACATGATCGCCGGTGTTGAGATTGATGGCGGTCAGCCGGCCCCACGGTGGCTTGATGAGCGGCAGCCCGTCTGGGCCTCCGAGGGAGCCATGGGGGAAGCCTTCGCCGTACGTGCCCACGTAGCGCATATCGGAGATCTTGGGGTCTGGATGCAATCCGATGGGGCACACCGAGGAGATCGTGCTGACATAGAAGATGCCGGTCTCGGGGTCGACCGCGGCGCCCTGCCAGTTCGCACCGCCTGACAGGCACGGCCGCAACAGACTGCCGAGATTGCCGTTCTCGACTACCGAGGGCGGCACGTACGCTGTGCCGTACCGATAGTGGCTCACGATCTCCTTCGCCTCGCGCTTCATCTCAGGGGTGAAATCGATCAGGTCCTCGTCCTTCAGGCCCTGCGGCTCCAGCGGCGCCGGCTTGGTCGGAAACGGCTGGGTCGGTGAGGTCTGCTCGCCAGGGACATCAGTCTGCGGTACGCGCTGCTCCTTGATGGGCCACACCGGCTTGCCGGTCACACGGTTGAATACGAATGCCAGGCCCATCTTCGTCACTTGCACCACGGCGGGGATCTTCTTCCCCTTGACCGTGATGTCCGCGAGCACGGGCGCCGCTGGCAAATCGTAGTCCCAGATATCGTGATGCACGATCTGGTAGTGCCATATGCGCTTGCCAGTCTCTGCGTCGACGCATACGAGCGTATCGGAGAACAGGTCGTTGCCGTGACGATGGCCACCGTAGAAATCCCCCGTGGGCGCTTCGATCGGCAGATAGACATAGCCGCGTGCGGCGTCGGCGGAAAACGGGGCCCACACGCCGGTGTTGCCCGTGTACTGCCCACTGCCATCCTGCCAGGTGTCGGCGCCGAACTCCCCGGCTTGCGGGACGTTGTGGAAGCTCCACTTGAGCGCGCCCGTGCGCGCGTCAAAAGCGCGCACCCAGCCCGGAACCGCCCGCATGGAAGGAGGTGCGCCGCCGGCCGAGAAGGACACCCCGACCACGACGGAGTTGCCTACGATCACCGGGGGTGAGCTCGAGCCCGGCGGCGTCCTCGGCAGTTCATTCACCCGAGGCAGCCCGTCCTTCAGATCGACGATACCGTGGTTGCCGAAAGAGGCCACCGGCAGACCCGTTCGGGCATCGAGAGCCGCCAGCTGAAAGCCCGGCGTGATCAGGAATACACGCGCACCTTCCCCGGGGCCGCCGTTTCGCCAATACGCAACGCCGCGCCCCGAGTTGCGACGGGGCGCGATCGCACCGCGCACTCCTTCATCGATGCGATACATCCACAGCGTCTCTCCCGTCTTCGCGTCGATCGCGACGACATCGCGCCGCAGACCCGCGGTGGTATAGAGAACGCCCTCGGCCATGACCGGCGTCGGCCGATAGTAGTATTCAGGGGTCGGGCCGAAGTTATCCGACTTCCAGCGCCAGGCGATGCGCAGCTTGCCGACATTGTCACGGTTGATCTGATCCAGCGGCGAGTAGCTGCTGCTCGCGAGATCGCCTCGATTGTTCAGCCATTCCGTGAACGTGTGCCGGGCCGGGGCAGCGGCGGCCGCCGCATCCGCGGCCGACACAGGCCAGCCATTGGCGCGCCGGATGCGGGTGAGTGCCGATGTGTAGTCCGCCTCGCTCAGCGAGGCAGGGTTCGTCGGCGGCATGGCGTGGCGCGTGAAGGTATCCAGCGCGATAGGTGGCAGCGCCGCCCAATGCTGCTGGAATACGCTTCCTATCAGGGCAGGTCCGGTCTCCCCACCCCGCAGCTCCGCGCCATGACAAGCGGCGCAACTGCGTGAATAGGCATCGTCCTGTGCCTGCGAATCGCTGCTTGCGAAGGCAAGCGCGAGGAAAGCAGCGACACACGTTGTGAGGTGCACCTTGCGATTCTGGAACATGGTGCTTCTAGCTCAGCCGCGTCCGATGTAGGGCATCTTGGTCGCCATGATGGTCATGAACTGGACGTTGGCGTCCAAGGGCAGGTTGGCCATCTGCAGCACCGACTGGGCGACGTATTTGACGTCCATCAGCGGCTCTGGTGCCGGGCCGCCGGCCTTCGCGGTGCTCGCCAGACGGTCCGCCAGCTCGGTATGGGCGTTACCGATGTCGATCTGGCCGCACGCGATATCGAACGCACGCCCATCGAGCGAGGTCGACTTGGTAAGTCCCGTCACGCCGTGCTTGCTGGCGGTATAGGCAGCCGACCGGGGACGCGGTGTGTGCGCCGAGATCGAGCCATTGTTGATGATGCGTCCTCCGCGGGGGGTCTGCGCCTTCATGATCCGGAACGCTTCCTGCGTGCACAGAAATGTCCCAGTCAGGTTCGTGGCGATGACGTTCGACCATTGCTGAAACGGCAGGTCATCCGGCGTAGCGGCCTGCGCACTCACGCCGGCGTTGTTGAACAGGACATCCAATCGGCCGAACGCATCGTGAGCGCGTGAGAAAAGTGCATGCACCGAGGCCGGGTCGGTGACGTCCGCCGTCAGCGCCAGGGCGTTCTTCCCGGCGGCCCCGGCGAGTTTCGCGGTCTCATCCAGGGGCTCCTTGTGGCGGCCCGCCAGGACCACTTTGTAACCGTCAGCCAGGAACGCCAGAGCGGTCGCACGGCCTATGCCGCTCCCGGCTCCTGTAATGAGCGCTACCCGGTCCGCCATGGTCTACCTCGATTAATGACTTCAGCGGGAGCATTGCGGGTGCAGCCGCGCGCGGTCAAGGGGGCGCATCGCTGAACACCGACGCACGGTCGGGTCGGCACGCGGCGGACGGCCCGATGCGCAGGCCGGCGCCTAAAGATCGACCTCCCGGGTCTCCGGTCCCAGCAGCGCACCGGCGGCTCCGATCAGCCCGCCGATGCACAACAGCACGACGGGCGTGAGCCGCAGAGGCACGAATGCGCTCAGCCAGCTCATGTAAAACGCGTAGAACGACGGGATGATCACCGAGAGGCTGAAACCAACCCCAAATCCCGTTGCCCGGACCTCCGTGGCGAAGCGCTCATTGATATAAGTGACGATCACGCCCCACGGCGAGGTCACCAGGACCGCCAGAGCACACACCAGCGCGATGATGGCCGGCAGGGAGAGCGTATCGGTGTTGGCAAGGACATGGAGAATAGCAGCGCCCACTGAGGCGATCGCCACACCGATGATGACGAAGAAGCGCCGTCGCCCGATCCGTTGCCCGAGCACGCCCGCGCCGATGTAGCTGAAGAACAGCGCGAAGTAGGCAACGAGCAGCGTAGCGGTGACCTGCAGGCTGCTCAGGTGCAGCGTCTGACTGAGCAGCCCGGTGGGCAAATAGAGAGTGATGATGTTCTGTGTGAGCCAGAAGCCCGTCATCATCAGCAGCACCTGTGCCAGGCTGCGTCCATTGCTTCCGCGCAGCAGCCCGGGATGGGCGACCTGGCCCCGCCGCCTCTTGTCGAGCCAGATCTCCGACTCTGCCACTTCCTGGACGTAGTAGCGTGCCAGGCCGAAAGCGAGCAACGCCCCGATCACGAAGGGAATTCGCCAACCCCAATGCGCATACTGCGAATGGGGGCCCTCGGGCGGCAGCACGGCGAACAGCAGCAGCGCGAGCAGGTTGATGCTCAGATAGGCGCCGCAGAACGCCGCGATGATCAGCCCGCCGACGAACCCGCGCTCGTGCTTTTTCGAGTACTCGATCGCCAGCGGCATCGCGCCGGTATAACCGCCTCCGAGGAAAATGCCGTCGATGAAGCGCAGCAGCACCAGCAGCCAGTAGGAAGCGATGCCGAGAGTTTCGTACCCGGGCAGCAAGGCGATCGCGAGCGTCACCACGCCGAACCCGGCTACGGAGTAGATCGAGGCCGCGCGCCTCCCCACGCGGTCAGCTACCAGCCCGAACAGCAGACCGCCGATGGGCCGCCCCAACAGCGTGGTGATGAATACCAGAGAGGACAGCATGGCCTGCTCGCCGGCGGAGGCCTCCGGTGGGCGGAAATAAGCCAGCACCGGCGCCAGCACGACCACCGGCAGGTAGATATCGAACATGTCGATGAACTCGGAGGCAAACGCACCGCGGATGGCGTTGCGCTTCCTGGCGGCATGCTCGACAAGGCCCGCGTCCTCGAGAGCCGCTGTCGCCACGCTGCGCGTCGTTGCCCCGGCCATCAGCAGCGCCTGCGGCCGGCGATCACTTGGGAATATCCTTGCCGCCGAACAGCAGCGCGGTGTCGGTCGCGTCCTGCTGCCCATAGGTGCGGAATTTCTCCAGCACCCGTCGCATCTCCGCCTCGTCGAGCATCTTCACGTTCCCCAGCGCGAGTGCGGCCCAGTACTGGGCAGCGAGATTCTCGACCTCACCGGCCAGCGCCAGCGCGGCGCGTGGATCCGCACCCAGAGCGATGACGCCGTGGTTGGCCAGCAAACACGCTTTGCGTCCCTCGATCGCTGCCACCGCGGCGCTGGAGAGCTCCTGTGTGCCGAAGGTGTGGTAGGGGGCACAGCGGATGTCGATGCCGCCTGCCATGGCGACCATGTAGTGAAACGCCGGTATTCCGCGCCCGGTACACGCAAGCGCAGTTGCGTGTCTGGAATGCGTGTGCACGATCGCACCTGCATCGCTGCGTGCAAGGTAGATGTCACGATGGAACCGCCACTCGCTGGAGGGGCGCCGCCGCCCGAACCAGCGGCCCTCGACGTGTACCAGGGGAATGTCCTCCGGCTCGAGAGTCTCGTAGGGCATCCCCGTCGGACTGATGAAGAAGCTGACGGAGTCGCGACGCACGCTGGCGTTGCCGGAGGTACCCTCGGTCAGACGCGGCAACCCGCGGCAGGTGAGGATCAGCGACTCCCGGCGCGCTGCGTCGTCGCGGCTACTCATGCGGCTTTCTGCCGCTCCGGATACAACCGCTGCAGACCGTCTCGGCTTGCAGGGCAGACACCGCGCTCGGTGATCAATGCCGTCACGAGGCGAGAAGGTGTCACATCGAAGGCGAGATTGAGCGCGGGGCTTGCCTCCGGTATCACGCGCACGGTCTCGACGCCCCCACCGGCCGTCCGGCCCGTGATGTGAGTGAGCTCGGCCGCGGCGCGCTCCTCGATCACGATCGAGTCGCCGTCCTCCAGCGACCAATCGATCGTGCTGACCGGCAGGGCAGCGTAGAACGGGACCCCGTTGTCGCGCGCCGCGAGAGCCTTCAGGTACGTGCCGACCTTGTTACAGACGTCGCCGCAGGCAGTGGTCCGGTCGCTGCCGACGATCACCATGTCGACCCTGCCGCGCTGCATGAGAAGGCCGCCGAGATTGTCGGCGATCACCGTGTGGGGCACGCCGTGACTGGCTAGCTCGAAGGCCGTGAGCGCTGCCCCCTGGTTGCGCGGGCGAGTCTCGTCCACCCACACATGCACCGGGATTCCGGCGTCGTGCGCCATGTAAACCGGTGCGAGGGCAGTACCCCAATCCACGCACGCGAGCCATCCCGCGTTGCAGTGAGTGAGTATGTTCACCGGTCCGCTCCGCACGGGAGCGAGCTTGCGGATGATCTCCAGGCCGTGCGCACCGATAGCGCGGCATTGCTCGACATCGGCGTCGCAGATCGAGGCCGCCTCCCGGAACGCGACTTCCGCGCGCTCGCTCGGTGCGAGGTCCGCAACAGCGTTGTGCATTCGCGCTAGCGCCCAGGCGAGATTGACAGCAGTCGGACGAGTCTCGCCCAGAGTCTGGATGGCCGCATCGAGAGCCGAGTCTGAGGGGTCAGCGCGCAGCGCAAGAGCCAGGCCGTAGGCGGCGGTCGCACCGATCAAGGGAGCGCCACGGACCACCATGGTCCGGATTGCACGTGCGGCATCCGCCAGGCTATGCAGATCCACCGTCGTGAATTCGAAGGGCAGACGGGTCTGGTCGATGACGCGGATCGCTCCCGCGGAAGTCGGCCAGAGGGTGCGGTAATGGGTGCCGGAGATGTTCATCGAGCGAGGCCACGCCGGAGGCCTTGAGCCGGAGGAAGAGCCCGGTTTACCCCGGGCTGTTCGGCACTGTCAATGACTCGGCCGCAGAAGACCCGGCCCTCCGGCCTCGCCCATACGGGCCGCCCTTCGGGCGTTAGCCCACTTCGTGGGGCTCATTTGGCGACCGTGATGCCGCCCTCGGGCGCGTTCCGGTTGTTCTCCTCGCAGACGTATTCCTGCGGGCGCACATCGGGACGCCAGTCGTACACCCGGCGATAGCTGTAAGGATGCTCGAGGGTCACCGGATCCTCGACCGTCATGATCATCTCGAGCTTCGCCCCGCCATCGATCTTGCGGAAGTGCTCGATCGTGTGCTCCTGGTCGGAGTGGACACCGCCCTCGTCATCGATGAAGGTCCGGTCGTTCAGTCCGGTCGTGTCGACCACCAGGGTGTCCCCTTCCCAGTGGCCCCTGGAGTCCCCGAGGAAGGTGTGCTTCAGGTTCTTCGGGTGAGGCGAGTTCAGATAGATCCGGCGCACGTTGTGGGCCACCTCGTGCAGGAACGTGATGCGGCCCGGGGTCTGCACGATCTCGATGGGATAGGGGCTCTCCATCAGGCGCGGCATCCCGTGCGGGAAGCACTGGGTGGAGGCATCCGCCTCGGGCGTGCCGGCATTCTTCGCGCGGATGCGCCGCTCGAGGATCTTCATGTACTGGGGCTTCATCGGGGCCGGAATCCCGGGCGCCGGACCGAGCATGTACTCGTAACCCTCCAGCCACCACACGCCCTCGAAGTTCTTCGGGTCGGGATTGGGCGGCGCAGAGCCCGGAGGAGCCGGCCTGGAGCCGCGCAGCGGCGGCGTCAGCTTCAGGGTCGGATCTCCGCTGTTGAAGAGCGTCGTGGGGCGCCACGGCTGGTCGGCTGCGCCGGGCCGCGCGCCTGCCGGTGCGCCATTCGGTGCGGCTTTGGGCGGCGCGGCATTGGATGCGGGATTAGGGGAGTCGGCCGCCCGGGCAGACGGTCCAGCCATGGCGACTGCGAGGGCAAGGCACGCCCCCGCCCCCAGGACGGCGCGCGCCCTGCCCTTGGAAACCACACCTCTGAACATGAACCCCCCCGGGATCCTCGAGATTACTTGCACAGGTCCGTCACACAGATCGAGGCGAGCGTACGACCCTCTGCCGGCACGGGCAAGCCGCGCTGAGTCATGAGTTTTCGCAGCAGGGCGGAAGTCTCCGGGTGCGCAATCGCCGATTGCACCCCGACCCGCACCAGGCCGTCCGCATAGTCGATGGCCTGGAAGGTCAGACCCGCGAGTGAGTGAATGCTGTCGCGGCTTCCGATGTCGCGCAGGGACAAGTTTGCGCCGTGATCGACCAGCAGCTGTACGACGTCGTTGCGCCCCTTGTGAGCGGCGCCCATGAGCGCGGTGCGCCCGTCGAGCGTGTCCTGCGCGTTGACGTCGGCGCCTGAGTCGAGCAGGAATTTCACCGTGTCATAGGTTTCCTGCGGCGACCATTCGTACGTCACGCCCTCGACCCAGCCGATTCCGCTGGCGACCATCAGCGGCGTCACCTTGTGATCCGTCGTGAGTTTCGGGTCGGCTCCGTACTGCAGCAGCAGCTTCATCAACACCAGATCGCCGGATTGCGCGGCACGCAGAAACGGCGTCGCACCCTCCTCCTCCAGCCACTGGTGCGTGAACACCGTGCGCGTCTCGGTATCGGAGTGCATCCGCGCGTTCGTGTTGGCCTTGGCGGCCAGCAAGCGCTTGATGAAGTCCAGGTGGTCCATATCCGGCTTGCGCGTCGGATAGTCGCCACCTTCGATGTTGCGGTTGTCGGTCGCGATGTACAGCGGCGTCCAGCCGCCGTCGTTGGCAATGTTGGGATCGGCGCCGTGCTCCAGCAGATACACGCCGATCTGGTAGAAGCGATTCTGCGTGGCATCCAGCAGCGCGGTCCATCCGTAGGTGCTCGTCTCGTTCACATTGGCGCCGGCTTTCAGCAGCGCCTTCACCGTTGCCAGGTCTCCCTGGCGGGTCGCAAAGATGAGCGGCGTGAGGCCGCCGAACTTCTCCGGACCACGCTGGTTCCACTTGGCGGTCGTCGGAAAGCGATCGATGGCTTTCTTGGCCTCCGCGATCTCCTTCTCCAGGCGCGCCCCTTCAACCGCCTGCTCCTGCGGCGTTTCCTTCTTCTCACCCGGTGGCGCAGTGTCACCCTCTTCCTTGACGGCCTTACCGCGCAGTCCGGTACCGTTGACGAACTCTTCGATGCGCTCGCGGCTGGGGGGCGCGACGTAGGGCTTGCGACCGGGCTGTACGCTCGCCGAGCGCGCGTTGACATCGGCGCCCTTGGAAATCAGGAAATTGACGGCTTCGGTGTTCGAATTCGCCGACGCCCACATCAGGGCCGTCGTGCCGCGCAGCTTCTCGCGCTGATCGACCTTCGCGCCGTGCGCGACCAACTCCTTCATCACCGGGACGTTACCCGTCCGGGCGCCCATCATCAGAGGCGTCTCGCCGTTGGCGAGCACCTGGTTGGCATCAGCGCCGGCGTCGAGGAGCATTTTCACGACCGCCGGGTTGCCCTCCTCGCAGGCCAGGGAAAGCGGCGTGATGCCAGTGTCAGTCAGCGCGCTCGGGTTGGCACCGGCGGCCAGCAGCGCCTTGGTAGCGACCGCATCGCCGTGATGGGCCGCCCAGTGCAAGGCGGTGGAGCCATCGGGCTGAGGCGTATTCACGTTGGCACCGGAGGCGATCAGCTTCGTGAGCTGCACCGAATCCGAGTGCATCGCCGCATCCGCGACACTGCCTCCCGCCGCCGCCCACGCCCCCTGGCAGAGAGTACACAGCAGAATCGGAGCTAATCGTTTGATCCACACGGACATACCACCCGAATCGTAGTCGGCGACCCCCATCCCTGCGCGCCTCCCAGTGCTATTTTTGCGCCTCACGGTGAGTACGGTCCAGTGCGCGAACAACCCGTGCCTCAAGCTCACGCTCCTCTGCGACAATAGTTCGCTTAACTTAAGGGTTCTTGCTCAGGCGGCGGAAATACTCCGCGACCGCCGTCTGATAGCCGGCCGGCATGGGGGCGGGATTGTCGCTCCTCACCTGCCCGGGCTGGCTCTCTGCGGGCTCGTGCCGCAACTGCAGCTCCAGTCGATCCACGCCGCTCAACACGCGTGCATACAGCTCATCGAGCATCGCGGGATTTCCCGGAAAGCGCCGCGGATCGAGCCTCTGCATCGAGCGCACCAGATCGTCCACCTGGCTGCGTGCCGCCGGGTCGTCGGCGACCGACTTCTGCAGCCGGGTGAGCTCCTTCATCCCTTCCTGATAGACGCGCCGGCTCTCGGGCGTGGAGACGATAGTGGTCGGGTCGATCCGGACCGAGCCGGCCGCACCAGGCAGGCGACCTTGGCCCGGATCCACACCGGTATTCCAGGCGCCGTCCACAGGTCCACCGCGGTAGGCCCCGCCTACTGCTCCGCCAACCGGCCCCGCGAGTCGACCGTCGACCCCGCGTTGCCCGCCGACATCACCCACTCGGCCGCCGAGCTGGGGGCCCCCAAGGGCACCGTTACGGCCATTGGCCGCGTCACCGCCTCGGCCGTTGTTGCCGTCCTGGCCGGGGTTGCGATTTGCGCCATCGCCCGCGCCTCGCTGCGCGCTGCCACGCATGCTGTCATCGAGGGCCGCCAGCCGGCTGCGCAAGCGCTCGACCGAGTCCAACGCGTCGTCGGAGGGTGAGCGGCCGTCGGCCATCGCCGTGCGGGCCTGACCGAGCTGATCCTGCAGGTGCTTCAGATCCGAGGCGATCTGATCTTCCGCATCGTCGTTGAGGGGCGCGTAGCCACGGCGCAGCATGTCGGCGCTGCGCTGCAAGTGAGTCTCCGTGTCGGCCGACTCCAGATCGCCCAGCGCATCGCGCAGCTTCGCGGCGGCGTCGTGATTACGCTCCTGCGCCTGACTCTGTGCAGTGCGCATGTCGCGGGTGAGGCGTGCCAGCTCGTCCGCAAGGCGCTGGCGGTCATCGATCAGCTGCTGCACGTTGTTGCTGTTCTGAGGATCGCGGAGGCTGCGGCCGCTGCGCAGCGCACCCATCCGGCCGCTCTGCTCGCGTTGCTCGTCGGCGAGCCGGCCGGCCTGGCCGTTCAGAGAATCCAGTTGATGGGAGATGTCCTGCTGCTGCACACCGGCGAGCAGGTTCATCGCCTCGCGCAGTTGGTCGGCGGCGCGGCGCGCGGCCACGCTGTTGTGCTCGTCCACCGCGCGACGCATCTCGTCCTCGGCCTGGCGCAGTCGGCTCAACGCCTGGCGGGCGCTCGCGGCCATCGAGTCGCCACCGGAATCGCCGCTGTGCCCAGCGGCCGACCCCTGACTGCCCTGGCTCCCCTGTTGGCGGCCGCTGCGCGAGGAGTCGCGGCCTTGCTGGCCACTCTGCGACGAGCTGCTTCCCTGTTGGCCGCTGTTGCGCGCCAGCTGCTCGATCTGTTGCTGCAGCTCATCGGCCTTGCGGCGGAGCATCTCCTGCTGCCAGCGCTCCTCGGCCGACTGTTCGGCGTTGGCGTTGCGCTGCGCGGCAAGCTCGCTCTGCCGGCGCGCCAGCTCATCCAGCTTGCGCAGCGCGTCCTCGATCTCCGAGCCGCGCTGGCTGGTGTTGAACGGGGTCTGCGCGGCCTCGTACTGATTCTTCTGGGTGTCGAGCTCCAGGTCGAACAGGCTCGCCAGATCGCGCCCCGCAGAGTTGACCGCGCCGCCGCCGCCCCGGGCACCGAAAGCGACCTGGATCTGCCGGAACGTCGCCTCCGCGCGCAGCAGGTGCTGGAGGGCCTTCTGCTCCTCGGTGACGGCGGCGCTCCACTTCTGGTCGGTGAGCTGCTGGGCCGCGGGGCCCATGGCGACGGCGGCCGCCTCCATCTCCCGCTGGAAGCTGCCGAACTGCTCGTTGGCGGTCTGCAGGTCGCGCATCCCCAATCGCCCGGCGAGCGAGTACGCCTGGCTGCGCAGTGTGGTCTGAACGTCGGACAGGAACTTTGCCTGCTCGGCGGCCTGTTTCGCCGCGGCGTTCTTCATCCCATCCTGCTTCCAGGTCGCGGCGATGATCTCTTTCTCGCGCTGCGCGATCTGCGCTTGATCGTTGGCTGCGCCACCGCCGCCGCCTGCGCCGCCGGACTGCTGGGATTGCGAGAACTCACGCTCGAACGGATCGACCTGGATGAATGAGATGTCCGTGTGCGCCTCACCGCGCGCATCCTTGGCCGCCGCGTACACACCGACGACATCGCCGGGGATCAGCTTCAGCCCCTCCAGGGCGACGAGGGCGCCCCCCTCGGCCTGCTTCGCACCCGGCTGCTTCAGCAGGTTGATGACCTTCTCAGGACCGCCGTTCACCGAATAGTGCAGCGCGAACTCGCTCAAGCCGAACGGATCCTCGGCCCGCGCGCCCAGCGTCACCTCCTCGATCGGACTTGCGCGGTAGTCGCGCTCCGGTCTCAGCAACGCCACTTCGGGGGGCTTCACCGGACCTGCTTCGATGAAATAGTCGTCCGAGATGCGCACCATCTGGCTGCGCTCCCGCGTGGCGACGTGATACGCGCCGTCCTTCTCCAGCTTGATCACACCGCGATAATGCGTTCCGCCTGCCGCGGTGAGCGCGATCTGCCGTCCGTCATCCAACGTCAGCATTCCGACATCCATCGGCCTGTCGGTGATGACCTCCAGGTGCGCCTCGGTTCCTTCCACTGCCCGCAGATCCCCGCCGTGCTCCTCCACGGTGTCGGCGAGCTTGGTCCAGTCCGGGTGGTGATAGGTCACGCGAATCTGCTTGACGGTTGGAATGTCGGCGACGCGCAGATGGAAGTGCGGCGACTCGACCGCGCCCGCCGCGACGAAGTACTCCACATCCTCCGGGACGCCGGCGAACAGGAACTGGAAGCCCGGTCCCGCGGGCCGCGGCTGCATGGTCGTCTCTTCCCACTTCGTGCTGCCCTGATAGCGCACGTGGATCGTGAGGTCACCGCGCTGAAAGCCCTGCAACTGCGCGGTCACCAGTTGATCGGCGTGACGCCGGATCGTGGCGTCGCCCGGACTGACGTGCACGTCATACAAAGGAGCGCGCGGCCCCGTCCACAAGGCCGCCGCCCCGTATCCCAGGTAACCGGGACCGGACCGGATCAGCCATACCAGCGCCCCGAGCGAGACGACTCCGATAGCAAACAGCGCCAGCAGTGCCGCATCGGGAGCGGCGGCCTTGAAGTCGGTATTGCGAGCGACCCGCAACGTATCCGCCGCCAGCAGCTCCAGGAACGGATCCCTTGTCTGCCCGTCACGCTCGGCAAAGGTCACCAGGCGCTGCTGGAACTGCGGAAACTCCCGCTCCGCGCGGCGCGTCCACCACCTCTGCCCCAGGCGCCACAGCGGGATCGCCAACCCAAACACGGTGCCCAGCGTCAGCGCCAGCAGCAGCACCGCCCGCGCGCTCCACAGGCTCGCCCTCGAGAAGGCGAAGCGATTGATGATGACCGTCAGAAGAAGCGTCGCGATGAGCGCGACCGCCAGCACGATCGCGCTGCCACGCGCAAATGCCGCCAGCTGGAAGCGACGTCGCAGCCGGCTCACATAGGAACGGAGTTCCTCGATTGCGCTCATGGCTCGTCCCGAAGAGTACCCAGATACCCACTGCCGACCAGGGATTCGGCCAGTGCGAGGACCAGCAACAGGGAAATAGCGTACCACCAGAGGCCGCTCTGCAGCGTGCCGGATGGCGCCACGGTACGGCCACCCGCAGGGGTTGCCCCAGCTGCAGGCGCAACCGCCGGCGCCTGGGCTGGCGGACCTTCGGTACTGCCACGCCACAGCGCAAGGACATCCGGCGGAATCGGCGTCAGATCGGACTCCCGCCGGTCGGCGTTGGCGGCGACCAGATCGTGGCGGCCATTGGCAAGGCGTACCTCGTAGTACCCCGTGCGCGAGAGCGGATATGTCTGCTCGGACGTGGACTGCTGCAGGGACAAGCCCCGTCTTCCGGACGGATCGATCACCTCCACGCCGACTGCGGCGGCCTCCCGCTGCGTGCGCAGCTGCAACAGCTCATCGACACGGCGCGAGCTGTTGCCGACCTCGCCGCCGAACAGGTAGCGCACGGCCCGCTCCACGAAGGCGACGAACACAGGGTGCAGCGGCAAATCGTTCGTCAGATTGTCGAACCCCGAGGTGAACAGCACGACGCGCCCCTCGCCCACGGGTTTCTCCAGCAGCAGCGGCGTTCGGTCCTGCAGTCTCACGCCAACCCGCGCACCGCGCTCATCGACGGTCGCTGCATAGAAGAACCGTACGCCCTCCCATTCCTCCGGCGAGCCGGCCGGTGGGTACGCGGCGTCGGCATCGCCGACGGCGGCGTAGCGCTCCGGCT
>Ga0070680_100000286_pt1 | contig 33685 bp, 31 predicted proteins | sample KBSC73BmetaG_FD_64672 | JGI IMG/M metagenome (GOLD analysis project Ga0070680, IMG submission 64672) | Corn rhizosphere microbial communities from Kellogg Biological Station, Michigan, USA - KBS C7-3B metaG | ecosystem: Host-associated > Plants > Roots > Rhizosphere | place: USA: Michigan...
GAAGAGACTGGCCGGTCTCCCGAAGGTCGATCTCGTCATCATCGACTCGGTCGCCGCCCTCGCGAGCGGAAGAATGTCCTCGGATGAGGAGATCGCCGCGGCCATTCGCGCTCTGAAAACACTGGCGCTCGACCGTGACGCCGCCATATTGACGACGGCGCCGCTCCCCCAGCTCACTCCGCGTGCGGACCGGCGTCCAACGCTCGATGACTTCGGCGCGCTTGGCGCCATTGCGCATCAAGCCGATGTGGTGCTAGGGCTGTTTCGACAGGACATGTACGAGCCCTCTCGCGACATCGAAGGCGCGACGGAGTTGTTGATCCGGAAGAACCGAAATGGCCCCACCGGCTACGTGGATCTGTACTTCTACACCCAGTGGATGCGCTTCGAAGACATGCTCGATCCAGACCGTTAGCAGTGAGAGACCATTCCATGAAAACGATACGCTCGCTGGTCGCCGTTGCGGCGGTCTTTGCCGGCGCAGTGGCTAGCGCCTGCGCGACCACCATCTCGGGCAGCGCCGAGAGCATCACGCGGCTCGAGCATGCGCGTGCGGCCAACCCGACGTCCGAAGAGGCGGCGCGCAATCTCGGCATCGCGTACTTCAAGGCGGGCCGGTACCCCGATGCACGCACGGCGCTCCAGCAGGCCGTCTCGATGAACGCCAACGACGGCGTCGCCGCGCTCTACCTCGGCATGACGGCCGAAGCGGAGAACGATCTGCCCGCGGCGCGCACGGCGTACACGAGCTATCTGAGCGTCGGCAAGACGCGCGGCGCCAAAAAGCAGATCACCGAGCGGCTCGCGCTCCTGGCGCGCAAGGAGAACGAGGCGGCGGCCAAGAAGGCCATCGCCGAAGAGCAGCGACTCTCCACCACGCCCGGCTCACCCAACACGGTGGCGGTGCTGCCCTTCTCGTTCAACGGCGCGGACACGTCGCTCAAGCCGCTCGAGCGCGGGTTCGCGGAGCTCGTCACGACAGACCTGAGCCGGTCGCCGAACCTCACCGTCGTCGAGCGCGAGCGTCTGCAGGCGCTGCTCGACGAGATGGCGCTCCAGCAATCAGGCGTCGCCGCGGGCAGCGGGGTGCGCGCCGGCAAGATCCTTCAGGCCGGCCGTCTCGTCGGGGGCAACATCTCGCAGACGGGGCAGAACCAGCTCACCGCGAGCGCGTTCGTCACGAACGTGCAGACGGCGCAGAATATCGGGCGAGGCGCGACGGACCAGCAGGCGGTCGACCAGCTCTTCACGCTCGAGAAGAACATCGTCTTCGGCGTGTTCAATGACCTTGGCGTGACGCTGACGACCGCGCAGCGCAACGCGATCGAGCAGCGTCCGACGCGCTCGCTGCAAGCCTTCCTGGCGTACAGTCGCGGGTTGGAGCTCGAGGATCAGGGCCGCTTCGACGACGCGGCGCGCTTCTTCGACAACGCGGCGCGCATCGACCCGTCGTTCGGCGCCGCGGTGCAGAAGGGCACGGAGGCGCGCAACATCTCGGCGGGCGCGCAAGTGAACGCGAGCACGGTGGAGTCGAGCCTTCGCGGAACATCGGAGGGTGCCGCCGTGAGTGAGGCGACCGGCGCCTCGATGGGCGCGTCGGCGGGCGGCGGCGCAGGCAGCATCGCCGACGGCCTCAATCCGTCGGTTGCCGGTGGCGCGACGAGCGGCCAGGGCTCGACGTCGACGCAGCCAATGAAGGACCCGTCGTCGGCGACGGCGTCCGACAACCCGACGACCAAGACGGCGAAAGTCACCATCGTGATCAAACAGCCATAACGCGAGAGACAGAACGATGATTCGCCGCCTCCTTCCGCTTGCTTCGCTTGCGTTGGCACTCACCACGTCCGCGCTCGCAACGACTGCGCTCGGCGCGCAGTCGATTCTCGACATCGGCGCGCGCGTGGCGCCACAGTTCCATTCCTACACGATCGACGCGCCCACGAACGTCACGATCAGTGAGTTCTCGGTGCCGCTGTTCGTGGTCGTGCCGATCACGTCGTCGTTCGGGTTCGACGTCGGCGCGTCGTACGTGCGCGCGCAGGTCGAACAGACCGACGGCGCCAAGAATACCAGCACCATCAACGGCCTGACCGACACGCAGGTCCGCGCGAACTACGTGATCGGCAACGATTTCGTGGTCCTCACGGCCGGCGTGAACATCCCGACCGGCAAGAACGAGGTGCCCGTCGAGCAGCAGCTCGCCGCAGCGCTCATCGGCAACGACTTCCTAGCCTTCCCGATCTCGAACATGGGCACGGGCTTCGGAGTGACGGGCGGCATTGCGATGGCGCGTCCGGTCGGCGACTGGAACTTCGGCGCCGGCGTGAGCGTCCGTCGCTCCTCGCAGTACGATCCCTTCAGCCCCACGGGCGGTGTGGTGTTGCACTATCAGCCCGGGAACGAGTATCGCGCGCGGCTCGGCCTGGATCGCGCGATCGGCACGGGGCGCGTCACCCTCGGCGTCACGTATTCGAGCTTCGGCGACGACGACTTCGGTGGATCGATTTACAACACTGGTAATCGGCTGCTCAGCCAGGTCGCGTTCGACGACGGCTTCGGCCCGGGGCGGCTGACGCTGGCGGGCTGGGATCTGTATCGCCAGTCGGGCACGATCGCGGACATCACGACGAGCGGACAGAGCAACATCAGCCTCGGCAACGAGAACATCGCGGACGGCGCGCTGTCCTACGGCATTCCCATGGGTGGCGTGATCCTCGAGCCCAACGTCGAGGGCCGCGCCTGGACGCAGGAAGGGCTGTCGACGAGTACTCTGGGAACGTTCGGCTTGCGCATGCAGATCGACGTCGGCGGGTTGACGTTCCTGCCCAGCGGAGGATTCTCTGTGGGCCAGCTCGCGGCGCAGACGAACGCGAACCTGAACACCACCGCGAGCATGACCGGCTGGCATGCCACGCTTGCAGTCCGCTTGAGGTAGGTTTTCGAAGCAGCCGCGAAGGACTCGGAGGACGTGGAAGTGCGCGGAAGAGCTTGGAGTATTGGACACCGGAAAGGGCACACCGAACTGATTGCACCGCGTCTCACCGGAAACCAAGCGCGTTCAAGGTCGAGTCGCTGATGATTTTGACAACGGCCGCTCCGTCAGCTCGAACTTGCTGACGGGGCGGCCGTTGTAACAAAGGAAACGAGGCTCATGGGAACGACGAGGCCCGGTCGGCAACGGAATCGTTCCGCGCACCTCAGTGCAGTTCTTCCGCACGAAATCCGCGGCTAAGCTGTTCGGTGGCCCTCGGGTGCTTCGCGGCGTGCTCGATGGTTCTCATAGCATGGAAGACGGGATCGACCGCCTGAACCGCCGGCACACACCATATATTTCACCAGTCTCTCACCGGTTTTCTCGCTATGGCTGGCCACAGTAAATGGAAGCAGATCAAGCACTACAAGGCGGCGGCTGACGCCAAGCGTGGTGCGCTCTTCACGAAGCTCATCCGCGAGATCACCATGGCCGCCAAGATCGGCGGCGGCGATCCGTCCGGAAATCCGCGCCTGCGCCTCGCGATCGACACCGCGCGTGCCAACTCGATGCCGAAGGAGAACATCGAGCGCGCGGTCAAGAAGGGCACCGGTGAGCTCGAGGGCGTTGACTATCAGGAAGTCACCTACGAGGGATATGGCCCCGCTGGCGTGGCCCTGCTGATCGATGCGGTGACGGACAACCCCACGCGCACCGTCGCCGAGGTCCGCAGCAAGATGACGCGACTCGGCGGCAATCTCGGCACGCCGAACTCCGTGTCGTGGATGTTCGACAAGAAAGGCCAGATCTACGTCGACGCGTCCAAGATCGATGAGGATTCTCTGATGGAGGCCGCGCTCGACGCCGGCGCCGAGGACGTGGCGCGTGAGGATGAGCGCTTCCTCGTTTCCACGAATCCGAGCGACTTCCACGCGGTGCAGACCGTCCTGAAGAACAAGGGGATCGAGGTCGTCGAGGCGGAGCTGGCGATGGTGCCCAAGAATACCGTGCAGGTCGCGGGCAAGGACGCGGAAGCGCTGTTCAAGCTTCTCGAGACGATCGAGGATCTCGATGACGTGCAGAAGGTCTGGGCCAACTTCGACGTCGACGTCGCCGAGATGGCCAAGGCCGAAGGGTAAGTGATCGTTCTCGGGATCGATCCCGGAACGGCGAACACCGGCTATGGTGTCGTGAAGGGAGACGGGCTCGGGCTCGTCTCCCTTGTCGAATGTGGCGTGATCCGCACGCGCGCGCGCGATCCCTTGCCGGCACGACTCCACGAGATCTATGAAGGCGTCCGCGAGCTCATCGAACGCCACAGGCCCGACGCGCTCTCGGTCGAAGACGTCTTCTACGCCAAGAACGTGCGCACGACCGTGGTGCTTGGTCACGCACGCGGGGTCGTGCTGCTCGCAGGACAACAAGCTGGCGTCGACATCCACGAGATTCCGCCGGCCGAGATCAAGAAGGCCGTCGTGGGAACGGGCGCTGCAACCAAAGAACAAGTGCAATTCATGTTGACTCGATTGCTTCGTTTGAAGTCGGTGCCGCAACCGTCCGACGCGGCGGACGGCGTTGCCGCCGCGCTCGCGTGCATGATGGGCATTCGCCTCGCGCGACGTGTCGCGCCCGGTGCCCGGAGCCGCGCATGATCGCGCAGGTCAGCGGGACACTCGTGAGCAAAGAGCTCGATCACGTGGAGATCATGACCGCCGGCGGCGTCGCCTACGAGCTGGCGATCCCGCTCGGCGTGTATGAATCGTTGCCGCGCGCAGGGGAGTCCGTGGTGCTGCACACGCATCTCGTGGTGAAGGAAGATGCGTGGCAACTCTTCGGCTTCGCGAGCACGTTCGAGCGACGCGTGTTTCAGCGCGTGTTGAACGCCAAGGGTGTCGGGCCCGCGCTCGCGCTCGGCCTCTTGTCGACGCTGACCGCGGAGCGATTGATCCGTGCGCTGCGCGAGAAGGATATCGCGACGCTGCAGAGCGTGCCACGCGTCGGGCGGAAGAAGGCCGAACAGTTGATTCTCGATCTCGCCGATAAGCTCGACGACCTGCAAGTTTCTCCGTCGCCCGGCGGCCCGCGTCCCGACGGCGCCGGCGTGGACGATGCCATTCGCGCGCTCGTGTCCCTCGGCTACTCGGCGGTGGATGCGGAACGCGCGGTGCGGCAGGTCGTCGACGAACAGGGAGCTGGTGCGGGCGCGGCGGAGCTCATCCGCAGCGCCCTCGGCAAAATTAGAGGATAATAAACCCCAGGAATTCACGTGCACGCAGCCACACGAACCGCGACATTCACCGAGTCGGTCATTCGCGAGATGACGCGCATCGCGACGATGCACCAGGCTGTCAATCTCGCCCAGGGGTTTCCGGATTTTCCGATGCCGGAGCCCATGAAGGAAGCGGCATGCACGGCGATTCACGGCGACATCAATCAGTACGCGGTCACCTGGGGCACGCCCGTGCTGCGCCAGGCGATCGCACAGAAGTACCAGCGCTGGTACAACATGGAGGTCGATCCCGATCGCGACGTGACCGTGACGTGCGGGGCGACGGAGGCGATGGCATCGGTGTTCATGGCGCTGATGGATGCCGGGGACGAGGTGATCATCCCCGAACCGTTTTATGAGAACTATGGTCCCGATGCCATTCTCGCGGGTGCGAAGCCGGTGTTCGTGCCGTTCGAGCGCCCGGACTGGAAGCTCGATCCGGATCGCCTGCGGCGGGCGTTCAACTCGCGGACGAAGGCGATCATCGTCAACACGCCGCACAATCCGACCGGCCGCGTGTTGACACGCGATGAGATTTCTCTCATCGCCGACCTGTGCATGGAGCACGACGCCTGGGCGATCACGGATTCGCCGTACGAGCACATGGTGTACGCGGGGCACCACCACGAGATCGCGACCTGGCCCGGCATGCGCGAGCGGACGATCACGGTGTCGTCGCTCTCGAAGACATTCAGTTGCACCGGTTGGCGCATCGGCTGGATCATCGCGCCGCCGGCGCAGACGGGCCCGATCCGCAAGGTCCACGACTTTCTGACCGTGGGCGCGCCGGCGCCGCTGCAGACGGCGGCCGCGGTAGGATTCGCCTTCGATGCCGAGTACTACAATCATTTCACGAACCACTACAGGGATCGCCGCGAGTTTCTCTGCGGCGTGTTGCGCGAAGCGGGCTTCGAGTTCCAGGTGCCCGAAGGCGCGTACTACGTGTTCGCGGACTTCTCCAAGCTCAGCGATCTCGACGACGTGACGTTCGCGAAGTGGATGGCGGCGGAGATCGGCGTCGCGACGGTGCCGGGGTCGTCGTTCTTCTCACGGAAAGAGGACGGACGGAGCTTCGTGCGATTCGCATTCTGTAAGAAGCAATCGACGCTGGATGACGCGGCGGCGCGATTGAGCACGCTGCGGGCGAAGCTCTAGGCGGCTGATGTCGTGCCACGAGCTGGAACTGCTGGAACTGCTCTGGTCACGGACACGAACGGACACTGCTGACGGACGCAAACTGGCAGGGACAGCCTCGGCCTCTTGAGATGAGCCTCCTTGTTCGTCAACGCTCCGTGAGAATTTGTTGATGACAGCCGCTCGGGATGCCACAACTGGCATCCCGAGCGGCTGTCATCAAGATTTTCACACCTCTGGAAGGGCGACACGGGCGCTCTCAGCTCGACGAAACTCTCCCGACCAGTTCGTGTCAGTCGATTTCCGTTCGTGTCCGTGTCCAACGCATTCCCCAGACCCGGCGCACCACTACTCTCCATCACCGAATCGAGAACACGTTGACCGTGATCGCCGGCGACTGTCCGCCATTCACATGGCGAAGCGCGCCACCCACGCCGAGCTCGTAGCTGCCGAGCGCGAGTCCGATGCCGCCAGAGACGCCGTAGCCGCCCGTCACGTACGACGCACCGCCGCGGAGACGCAGCACGGGAAGCGTGCGTACCTCGATGCCTGCACCGGCCTGCGTCTTCGGACCAAACTGGATGCCGTCACCCATCTGCTGACGGAAGTCGGCCGAAAACGTCGAGGATGAGCTGAGGGCGTACGCCATCCCGGCGCTGATCGTCGGCTTGAACTTGTCTTCCGTCACGCTCGTGCGGAGCGCCGCCGGCGCATTCGCGTACGGTTGATCGTCGAAGTCGCTCGAGCTCGTATTACCGTCGAACAGCGCGGTGCCAGCCTTGGACATCAACTTCGTCTGATCCCACGCGAAGCTGTTGAAGATGTTCTGCACCGTTGCGCCGAAGCTCAAGCGACTCGCTGACCAGGCCAGCCCGACATCCACGCCGGCACCCGAGCCGACGACGATGTTCGAGTCAGGACGCGAATAGATCATCGGGAAATTCACGGCCACCGAGTTTGCCGACGCGTTCGAGCCCTGATCCTCCGCCATCGCGAGGAAGTTGCCGACGATGTATTTGCCCGTGATGCCAAGCGCGAACCCGTGACCGGAGCGTGAATTCCCAAGCGACAGACCATAGCTCGCGGCGCCCGTTGTGAAGCCCGCGGCACGGACGCTCGAGCCGCCGAGGTTCAGCGTCTCCACGGAACCCGTGCGCCCAGCGTTTCCGAACATGAGCGCCTGGAAGCCATCAGGGCTCAGCGTCGATGAACCGGCGACGGACGACGCAACCTGCAACGCGATCGGTCCAGCGCTCAATCCAATCATCGTGACGCCGCCATCCGCGGTACCGTTCTCGCCACCTTTCGCGGTGACTTGCTGGAGCCATTGCTCGCGCTGCGCGGCCGGCAGAACCTTGCCCGAGTATGGCGCGAAGTCGCTGAGCGAGATCGGATCCAAGCCCGAGGCGCCGCTGACCGCGAACAGCCCGAGCGAGAAACCAGGATTGCCCGACATGCCGAGGTTGGCGGGATTCCATGCAACGGCATCGTAGCCGCGAGCACGGGCCGTGTACGCGCCGCTGAGGCCCGTTGCCGCGGGACTGGCATTCGGAAGCTGCGAGATCGCCGCGCTGGCGGAGAGCGCCAGCATCAAGGCCGTGCGCGTCGCGACGGCACCCGTGAACGGAGCGAGAGTCGTCGTGCGCATCAGTTGCTGCCTCCCATGTTGATTGCGACCTGGAGTCGCGATGAGACCGTGACCGTCTGACCCGGCCGGACCATCACCGACGAGCCATTCACAGACCCTGAATACGAAATCGTGATCTCGTGCCCGAGGAGCTGATTGAGCTCCTCCTTCGTGAAGGAGACGACCGGCGTAGTCGAGCCGGCAGCCAGCGGCACCGATTTGGTGACCACACCGTCGCCGCCCGTGAACTCGAGCGTCAGATTGCCGCTCACGGTGAACGGGTTGTCGATCGAGAGTTGAAGCGATCCGCCGCTCGCACGCTTCGTGACGCTCTCGCTCACGCCGGTGAGATCGAGATCCGTGGAGCTCGACGACACTTGCTGGTTTGCGATGCTCACCTGAGCCTGCGAGACGAACAGCGCGCTGAGGTTCGCGCTCACGCTGACGGTGCGCGACATGTCGATCGCCACCGGGTCCCCGAGTGGAGAGCTCAAGGTCGTGGCGAACTGCAGCCCGCTCGCGGCGTTGATCGTTCCGTTGAGCGGGATCTTGCGGGTGACGGTCGCGCCCGCCGCGAGCGACGAGGTCGCACCATCGATCGAGTCGCGTCCCACGACGGTGCTGCCATTCGTCACGACGATCGTGAGATAGCCCAGCGCGGTCGCGCTCGGCCGAATGGGATCGAAGTTGTAGCCGTTCGAGATCGTCAACGTCACCGTGTCGCGCACGAGCGTCACCGAGGAGATGGACGTCGGCAGTGTGAGGCTCGTCGCTCCGCCGCCGACGAATGACGGCTTGGGGACGACGAATCCGTTCGCGGCCGCGCACGCCGAACAGTCCTGGCCGAGCTGGCGCGTGATCGCGGAGCTCGACGGCGACACGGCGACACGGAATGCCGAGTTGTCGGCCATCGAGCTCACGCCCGTCGGCAACAGCGCATTGACGGAGATCTGCGCGCTCTTGCCGGGCACGCTCCACTCGGTGTCGTAGATTGGGGCTCGAGTTGGGATGTCGCACGCCGAGACAACGGCGAGAGCGACCAGCCCGAGGCTGGCACGGAGACGTCGCATGAGAGAAGTGCTGATGGTGAGGGCTGCTCGGCACGTGGGACGTGCTGGCCGGCGAGCTCGTGTGGTTTTGACGACCTATGCTCAGTATCGGTGAGAGCGCCGAAAACTCGAAAACTCTAACTGTCTTTCGGCGTTTTTTCGGGGTATATTCCGCAACCCGACCCTGCCTGGTAGCGTGAAGCGATGTCCCGAGCCGAGATCACCACCCCTGAAGTCATCGCCGACGAGTCCGTCGTCGAGCTGTCGCTCCGTCCTCAACGACTGGCGGAGTTCATCGGGCAGCAGAAGGTCAAGGAGAGCCTGCGGATCTTCATCGACGCCGCCATCGCGCGCCGAGAACCGCTCGACCATACGCTGTTCTTTGGTCCGCCCGGACTGGGCAAGACCACACTCGCGGAGTTGATCGCGCGCGAGCTCGGCGTGAACATCCGCACGAGCTCGGGGCCGGCGCTCGAGAAGCCCGGCGATCTCGTGTCGACGCTCACGAACATGCGCCGCGGCGACATCCTCTTCATCGACGAGATCCACCGCCTCCGCCCGATCATCGAGGAGTTCCTGTACCCGGCGATGGAGGATTACAAGATCGACATTCGATTGTCCGAAGGACCGAAGGCCCAGACGATCACCATGCAGATCGAGCCGTTCACGCTCATCGGTGCCACGACGCGACTCGGCATGCTCACCGCGCCGATGCGTGCCCGCTTCGGCATCGAGCAGCGATTGAACTTCTATCCCGCCGAAGACCTCGAGCTCATCGTGCGCCGCACGGCCGAAGTGTTGAAGGTCGGGATCGAGAACGAGGGCGCGTCGGAGATCGCGCGTCGCGCGCGCGGAACACCCCGCGTCGCCAATCGTCTGCTGCGTCGCACGCGCGACTACGCGCAGGTAAAGGGTGGCGGCGTCATCACGAAGGCAATCGCGCAGGATGCGCTCGCGCTGCTCGACGTCGACACGTTCGGGCTCGACGACATGGACGCGCGGATTCTCAAAACCATCATCGAGAAGTTCGAGGGCGGCCCTGTAGGCCTGAGCACCATCGGCGCGGCCATTGGGGAGGACTCGAACACGATCGAGGAAGTGTACGAGCCGTTCCTCGTGCAGCACGGCTTCCTGCAGCGCACGCCGCGCGGACGCGTGGCGACGTCCATGGCGTATCGCCACTTCGGATTCACGCCGCACGAGCCCAAGGACGCCAAGGTGCCGAGCGCACAGGAGTCGTTGTTCTGAGCAAGTCCGTCCGTGGCGGGCGGACGAGCGACTACGACTTCGAGCTTCCCGCCCATCTCATCGCGCAGCAGCCGCTCGATCGGCGCGACGCGAGCCGATTGATGGTCGTCGATCGCGATCGCGGAACGATCGAGCATCGCACGTTCGGTGACATCGCAGAACTCTTACGCGCGCCGGACGTGCTCGTCGTCAACCGCACGCGGGTGCTGCGCGCGCGATTGCTCGGTACGCGCGCATCGGGCGCTCCCGCCGAAATTCTCGTGCTCAAGCCGCTTGGCGACGGACGCTACGAGGCGATGGTGTCACCGGGCGGAAAGTTGAAGCCGGGCCGCCGCGTGACCTTCGCGCCGGGATTCTCCGCAGAGATTCTCGAGGTGACCGAGCGCCGCACACGCATCGTGCGACTCGAGAGCGAGCTGCCGCTCGACGAGGCGATCGAGAAGTTCGGCCACGTTCCGCTGCCGCCGTACATCGAGCGTGCTGATGCGGTCGAAGATGCCGAGCGGTATCAGACGGTCTATGCGAAGGAAGCCGGGTCCGTGGCCGCGCCCACCGCGGGACTTCACTTCACGCCGGCTCTGCTCGAGCGCGTTGCGTCCTCCGGGGTCGCGCGCGCGGAGGTGCTGCTCCACGTTGGCGCGGGGACGTTCAAGCCGGTCGAGGTCGAAGACCCCACCGCGCACGTGATGCACGAGGAGTGGTATGCGGTGTCGTCGGAGGCGGCGGATCTCGTGAATGCGCGGCGGGCCGCGGGCGGCCGCGTGTGGGCCGTGGGGACGACGAGCGTGCGCACCCTCGAGAGTGTGGCGGACGAGCATGGTGTGGTGCGCGCTGGCTCGGGGGAGACGCGCATCTTCATTCGGCCCGGCTACGGGTTTCGCGCGGTCGATTGTCTCGTGACCAACTTCCACCTGCCGCGCTCGACGCTGATCATGCTCGTGGCGGCGTTCGCGGGCTACGAGTTGACGATGCGTGCGTATCGCGAGGCGGTGGCGCGCGAGTATCGGTTCTACTCGTATGGGGACGCGATGGCGATCGTCTAGTGTGGGCGCGCAGACGTCGCGCTCCGTGATCGAGATAGCCGAATAGATTGGACACCGAAGCACACCGAGAATGAGACTGGCATCTGCACGCCGATCCGGCGGGCGATATTGGGTACGGTGAACCACGGTGGCTGTCCCGGTGCCATCCGGTGGTTCGTTCAATCTGTCAATCGGGATGAATCATCCTGACCACGACGTGTCCGACACTGTTTTCAGTTTCCTAATAGACGCGGAGCACGGTGCGGCGCGCGCCGGGCGCTTCCGCACGCCGCACGGCGTCGTCGAGACGCCGGCGTTCATGGCGGTGGGGACGCTCGCGACCGTGAAGTCGCTCGATCCGGTCGACCTTCGCGAGATCGGCGCGCAGATGATCCTGGGAAATGCGTATCATCTGCATCTGCGCCCGGGCGACGAGCTCATTCGCGATTTCGGCGGGCTGCATCGGTTCATGGGATGGGACGGGCCTATCCTCACGGACTCGGGCGGCTTCCAGGTGTTCTCGCTCGAAGGTTTGCGCACGGTGAGCGAGGAGGGCGTGGAGTTTCGCAGTCACATCGATGGCTCGAAGCACGTCTTCACGCCGGAAAGCGTGATGCAGATCGAGCGGAATCTCGGCGCGGACGTCATCATGCAGTTCGATCACGTGATTCCGGGGCAGAGCGAGGAGAGCAAGGCGCGCGACGCGAGCGAGCGGAGTGTGCGATGGCTGGCGCGGTGTGTTTCGGCACTCGCGGAGTTGAGGCGCGGGGGGCCCCCCCCGACAACGAATTTACGGGACGTTCCCCCGCTTCCCGGCACCATTTTCCCGCTGCCCGCACCCTCGCATCCCCAAGCCCTCTTCCCCATCGTCCAGGGCGGCATTCATCCTCAGCTCCGACGCGAAGCCGCGCGCGCCATCCGCTCCATCGGCGATTTCCACGGCTTCGGCATCGGCGGCCTTTCGGTCGGTGAAGCGAAGCCCGACATGTATCGCATGCTCGAAGTCGTCGACGCCGAGCTGCCGCGCGACCGCCCGCGCTATCTGATGGGTGTGGGATTTCCCGAAGATCTCGTCGAGGGCGTGCTGCGCGGTGTCGATCTCTTCGATTGCGTCGCGCCAACGCGCATGGGACGCAACGGCGCCGCATTCACCAACGACGGCCGTCTCAACATCAAACGCGCCGAGTTTCGCACGGATCCCCGTCCATTGGACGATGGTTGCGATTGCGCCGCGTGCCGACGGTTCTCGCGCGGCTATATTCGGCATCTCTTCACCTCCGACGAGATCCTCGGCCTTCGCCTGCTGTCCCTGCACAATGTACATTTCCTCGTCCATCTGATGCGCGACGCGAGAGCCGCGGTCCGCGCCGGGACGATCGATGCGTGGGCCCGTGACTGGCTCGCGCGCTATCATGCGAACACTCGACCGGTATCAACGGCATGAGCATTCTTGGAATGCCACTCGCAGTGCCATTTCTCCTGCAGGCACCCGCCCCGAGCGGCGGCAGCTCGCTGGCGCCCATCGCCATCCAGTTCGTTCTCATTATCGCGATCATCTACTTCATCATGATCCGGCCGCAGCAGAAGCAGCGGCAGAAGCATGAGGAGTCGCTGAAGGGACTGAAGCGCGGCGACGAGGTCGTGACGTCGGGCGGCGTCATCGGCACGATCGTGCACATCAAGGAAGCGGCAAAGGATGGCGGCGCCAACCGCCTCGACGATCGCGTGACCATCAAGTCGGACGACTCGCGCTTCGTGGTGGAGCGGCGCGCCATTCAACGCGTGCTGAGCGGCGGCGCGGTGGTGGCGGCGAAAGACTCGAGCGCAAGCACGTCGGCGACGTGAGCATTCTCGACATCCGCGTGCTCGGCGATCCGATCCTCCGCGAGGAGACGTCGCCCGTCAGTGAGATCACCGAGGAGATCCGCACGCTGGTCGCGAACATGTTCGAGACGATGTACCTCGCGAAGGGCATCGGGCTCGCCGCGCCGCAGGTCGGACGCCGGGAGCGCGTCGCCGTCATCGACGTCGACGACAAGCCGTTCGTCATCATCAATCCTGAGATCGTCGAGACCTCGGGCAAGCCGGCGAAGGCGGAAGAGGGCTGCCTGTCGATTCCCGACGTGTACGGCGACGTCGAGCGTCCGACGGCCGTGCGAGTGCGCGCCCTGGGCCTCGACGGCAACACGTTCGAGATCGAAGCATCGGAGCTGCTCGGGCGCTGCCTGCAGCACGAGATCGATCACCTGCACGGGAAGCTCTTTCTCGACTATTTGAGTGTTCTGAAACGCCGCACGGCGATGTCCAAATGGGGGAAGGAGAAGGACAAGTACCCCGGATTCATTCGGAAGCTGGAGGCAGATCCCGCGCGGACCCACGCGCATCCCGACGAGGAGCTCTGAGTGCGCGTGCTCTTCTGGGGCACGCCGGAGTTCGCTGTTCCGCCGCTGCGCGCGCTGCTCGGCGAAGGCTTCGACGTCGTCGGCGTGGTGACGCAGCCGGACAAGGCTGTCGGACGCTCGCGCTCGACGCGTGAAGCGCCGCCAGTCAAGCGCATCGCGGTCGAAGAGAACATTCCGGTATTGCAGCCGGAGCGTCCGCGCGGGGACGCCTTCGTGGAGCAGATTCGCGCGCTCCAGCCCGATATCTCGGTGGTGGTCGCGTACGGCCACATTCTGTCGACGCAGGTGATCGAGCTGCCGACGCATGGCACGATCAACATTCACGCATCGCTGCTGCCGGTACTGCGCGGCGCTGCGCCGATTCAGGCCGCGATTCGAGAGGGTCGCGAGGAGACCGGCGTCACCATCATGCGGATGGTGAAAGCGCTCGACGCCGGTCCGTCGATCCTCCAGGTGCGCACGCCGATTCCGGCGGACGAGACCTACGGCGAATTGCAGCTCCGTCTCGCCGAGATGGGAGCACTCGCACTCATCGAAGCGCTGGCCCTGATCGAGCTCGGCCAGGTGACCGAAGTTCCGCAGGACGACGCACGCGCGACGTATGCACCCAAAGTCGATCGGACGATGACACGCGTGGATTGGACGGCCGGCTCCGGCACCGTGGCGCGAGTCATTCGTGCGTACGATCCGAAGCCTGGCGCGTATGCGGTCACGCCGAGCGGCGACGTGAAGCTGTTCGGCGCACGGACGGCGAACGCGATGTCGGGCGATCCGGGAACCGTGCTTGCCATCGACCGCAAGGGGATGATCGTCGCGTGCGGTGACGGCGCGGTGCAGATCGCGCACGTGCATCCGTCGGGGAAGAAGCGAATCAGCCCCGAAGAATGGGCGCGCGGACGGAGCATCGGGGTCGGGGAGCGACTATCTTAGACAGCATGTCAGGTGCAGATCAGGACCATCGGTCGCCGGGCGGAGGTGGGGTTGCGCTGCACCGGTCGGGTGGCGTCACGGATGCCCGGGTCGCCGCCGCGGAAATCTGCGCCGACCTTCGCGGTGGTGAGTTGTTGGACCCGTCGTTCGATCGTCGAACGGCGCGGCTCGACGCGCGCGACCGACGCTGGGTGCGCGAGCTCGTATACGGCATGCTTCGCCGCCGGTCGCGCCTGGATGCGTACCTCGATGCTCGGGTCCGCGGCGGAACCGTCCGCCTCGACGCCGATCTCCTCGATCTCCTGCGACTCGGAGCCGCACAGCTCCTTCAGATGGAAAGCGTGCCCGCGTACGCCGCCATCGCGCAGACCGTCGAGCTCGCCAAGCAACGACATGGCCTTGGCGCGAGCAAGCTCGCGAACGCTGTGCTTCGCCGCCTCGATCGCGAGCGCGATTCACTGACGCTTCCGACACTCGCGGATCCGATCGCCGCGCTCGCGCTGGAAGGATCGCATCCACAGTGGCTCGTCGCGCGGTGGGCTGAACGCTGGGGCCTCGCTGACACGCGGCGCCTGCTCGAGGCCAACAACCGCGAGGCGCCGCTCGTCGCTCGGCCCTATCATGCCGTGCGGGAACAGCTCGAGGCGATGCTCGAGTCGGCGGGCGTCCATATCGAGGATGCGCCGCTCGCGAAGGACAGCATCGTGCTGTCGAGTCCCGTGTCGTCGCTCACGGATCTCGGGCCGTTTCGCCAGGGGCTGTTTCATCTGCAGGATCCTGCATCGACCCTCGTCACGCAGTACGCCTGCGTTCCGACTGGCGCGACCGTGGCCGACCTCTGCGCAGCACCCGGTGGCAAGGCGGTCGAGCTGTCGCGGAACGCTGGGCAGGTCTTCGCAAGCGACGGATCCTTCGCACGACTACAGCGCGTGCTCGAGAATGCGAAGCGTCTCGAGATCTCGACGATGTACAGCTACGTGGCCGACGCGCGCATGCCCGCGATCCGGCCGGTCGATCTCGTGCTCGTCGACGCGCCTTGCACCGGAACCGGTACCTTCCGGCGTCACCCCGATGCGCGGTGGCGCCTGAAGATCTCCGACGTCGCTGTGATGGCCGCCCTGCAGCGTTCCATCCTCAAGGCCGCGGCGAATGTCGTCAAACCCGGCGGCATCCTCGTCTACAGCACCTGCTCGCTCGAGCGGGAAGAGAACGATGAACAGATCGATCGCTTCCTCATCGAGCATCCGGGTTGGAAGGTCGATCCACCGCCGGAAGGCGTGGTGCCCGCGGCCGCAATGGACGACGGGCTTCTTCGTGTGTTGCCGCAGCGCCACGGGACGGATGGCGCTTTCGCCGCTCGACTCCGGAGGCCAGCGGCGTGAGCGTTCGCACGGGACTGCGCCGCTCACTTCCCTACGCGGCGGCAATCATCGGTGGATTTCTGATCGCATACCTGATCGTGGCGTTCGTGATCTTCCCGGCGGGAGTGATTCCTGGGAACGCGAAGGTGCCGAATGTCGTCGGGCTCATGTTCGACGACGCATCCAAGCGGCTGGCCGAGGTCGGCTTCAAGGCGGAGCGGGGCGACGCGCGTTTTCATGGTGCGTCGCCCAAGGAAACGGTGCTCGAGCAGGACCCGCCATCCGGCACACGCGAGCCGGAAGGCACGGCCGTCACGCTTGTCGTGAGCGCTGGCCAGCAGATCGTGAATGTTCCGGCGATCGTGGGCATGACGCAGGGCGACGCACAGGCGGCGCTCGAGGGAGCCGGCTTCGAGCTCGGCGCAGTGAGCGAGCGGGCGGATAGCGCGCCGAAAGGACAGGTGATCGACAGTCATCCCGCGGGCGGATCCAAGGCCGCGATTCCCGCCTCGGTTTCCATCGTGGTGAGCTCGGGTCCGGCGACAGGCGGAGCGATCCGGCGATGAGCGACATTCGCATTGCGCCGTCGATTCTTGCGGCCGACTTCGCGCGCCTCGGCGATGAGATCGCGTCGGTCGTCGACGGCGGCGCCGACTGGATTCACATCGATGTGATGGACGGCCGGTTCGTGCCGAACCTGACGTTCGGCGCGAAAGTGATCGAGACGGTGCGCAGGCTGACGTCGCTGCCGCTCGACGTCCATCTCATGGTCGTCGAGCCGGAGAAGTACTTCGAGGACTTCGCAGCCGCTGGCGCGTCGGGCATGACCATTCACGCCGAGGCCGCGCCGCATCTGCACCGCCAGCTCAACCGTATTCGGGAACTCGGCTGCCGTGCCGGTGTCGCATTGAATCCGGCGACGCCGCTCAGTGCCGTGTGCGAGATTGTACCGGAGATCGATCTCCTGCTCATCATGTCCGTGAATCCGGGATTTGGCGGACAGGAGTTCATCAGCTACTCGGTCGACAAGCTGCGCCGGGCGCGGCTGATGCTGGACGAGGAAGGGAGCGGCGCGGCGCTGGAAGTTGACGGCGGTGTGAATCGCGACACCATTCATTCGATCTGGGAAGCCGGCGCCGACACGTTCGTGGCCGGGAACGCGATCTTCGCGGCGCGCGACCGCGCGGCGGAGATCGCGGCAATGCGAGGGAGATGCGGGGTGTTCGTATGACGACACGACAGCAGTGGACCATCGTCGGCGCGATCATCGCGTTCCTCGGCGTAGGGTTGCTCGCGGCGTCGCATTTCATGGGCGATCAACTCTTCCCGGTGACGTTGGGTTCGGAGGCGCCGGATTTCCGCGCGAAGGTCCTGGGCTCGAATCAGTACAAGACGTTCGCGGACTACAAAGGACAGGTCGTGCTCCTGAACGTGTGGGGCACGTACTGTCCTCCCTGCGTGCAGGAGCTGCCGAGTTTAGAGAAGTTGTACAAGGAGTACGGGCCGAAGGGGTTGAAGCTCGTCGGCGTGAGCATCGACGACGCGGTGAGCGAAGACTCCATTCGTCACTTCGCCGACAATTTCGGGCTGACGTACGAGATCCTGCATGATCCCGATCACCAGATCGAGAAGCAGTATCAGATCACGGGCTATCCGGAGACGTTCGTCATCGGCAAGGAAGGCACGATCCGGAAGAAGTGGATCAGCGCCGACGACTGGAGCTCGCAGGGCAATCGCGCGCTCATCGCGCAGTTGCTCGGCCTCGAGCCGCCGCGTCCGGTCGCCGACGCCGGCCACTGAACGATGGCCGACGCCGTCCGGCGGCGGTTGACGGCCGCAGTCACCGAGCGCCTCGGCCTCAAGGCGACTGCCATGTTCATGGCGATCGTGCTGTGGTTCGTCGTGAACGCCAAGGAGCCGCAGATCGAGCTCGTGCCGGTCAAGTTCTCGCTGACCCTCGATAGCTCGCTCGTGCTGCGCGATCAACCGACGCAGCTCCAGGCGATCGTCGCCGGCTCGCCGAAAGAGTTGATCAAGCTCAGCTCCAACCCTCCGCAGATCCATCGGCAGGTCACCGCCGACGCGCCGGATACGCTGCAGGTGGATCTCCATCCGAGCGACGTCATCCTGCCCGACGGCGTGGACGCGGTCATTCGCGACGTGCAGCCGCGGAGTCTGGTGTTGCGCTTCGAGCCGACGTGGACGAAGCACGTCGCGATCGCGCCGAGTGGGATCGACATGCTCACGCAGCCGGGTACGCCGATGGTGAAGCCCGTCTTCGATCCGGACGTCGTGCAGGTGAGCGGCCCGCGCCATCTCGTGCTGCAGGTGAAATCCGTGCGGACGATTCGCACGACGATCCCCTTCCCCGATTCCCTGCCGCATCTCGTCGATATCGACACCACCGGGCTCGCGCCCGGGATTCGCGTTCGGCCCGGGCAGGTGAAGGTGCAGCTCGTTCCCGTGCGCGGCTGAGGCGGCGGCGTTCCATGAGAGTTCTTGGAATAGAGACGTCGTGCGACGAGACGTCGGCCGCCGTGCTCGAGGGCTCGGGCGACGACGTCTCGCTCCGGTCGCTCGTGATCCTGTCGCAGGACGTGCATCGCATCTTCGGCGGCGTCGTGCCCGAGATTGCGTCGCGCGCGCATCTCACGGCGATCGTGCCGGTCGTCGAGCGCGCGCTGGCGGATGCGAACGTCGATGCGGTGGACGCCGTCGCCGTCACGAATGCGCCCGGCCTCGTCGGCGCGCTCCTGGTCGGGGTGAGTTACGCGAAGTCGTTCGCCTTCGCGCGCGGCATTCCCGTGCTGGGCGTGCATCACATGGAGGGGCATCTCTACGCGACTGCGCTCGAGCATCCCGAGGCCGTTCCGCCGTTCACCGCGCTGCTGGTGTCTGGCGGACATACGCTGTTGCTCGACGTCGAGGCGTGGGGACGCTACCGGCTGCTCGGCCGGACGCGCGACGACGCCGCCGGAGAAGCCTTCGACAAGGTCGCCAAGCTGCTCGGCCTGCCGTACCCGGGTGGGCCGCACATCGAGCACCTCGCGAGCGCCAGCAGCCCCGGAGCGTTTCGTTTCGCGCGGCCGATGCTCCGTCGCGACCAGATGCCGACGGATTCAGACTTCTATGATGTGTCGTTCAGTGGTCTCAAGACCGCGGTGCTCACGGCCGTGAAGTCCGCGAATCTCGACACCGACCGCGGAGCGATCGCGCGCGCCTTTCAGGATTCGCTGATCGATACGCTGGTCGAGAAGACCGCGCGTGCCGCACGGCAGTTCGGGCGTGGCCGGATCGTGCTCGGCGGCGGCGTCGCGTGCAATGCCACCCTCGTCGCGGCCATGCGCGAACGTGTCGCACGGCGTAATGTTCAGGTGTACGCGCCGTCGCCGCGACTCGCGACCGACAATGCGGCGATGATCGCGCGTGCCGGACTCTTTCATCTCCAGCGTGGGGAGCGATCGGCGCTCGATCTCAACGCCTTCGCTTCTCAGCCGATTCCAGGACTCGTCGTCGCATGACTCTCGCCTCGCTGGCCAACCCGATCGTTCATCATCCGTTCAACTTCGGGATCGGGGGCTTCAACCTCACCGGGTTCGGCATCGCGGTGCTGCTCGCGTTCCTCATCGCGCAGATCGTCTCGGAGCGTGAGCTTGCGCGCCGAGGGCGCGACGCCGAGGCCGCGGCGGTGGGCGATGTGCTGTTCGCGGCGCTCGCGGGCACGCTCATCGGCGCGAAGCTCTACTACGTCCTCGTGGTGACGCACGATTGGCGCGACCTGTGGAGTCGCGGCGGCTTCGTGTTCTGGGGCGGGTTCATCGGGTCGGTGGTGCTCTGCGCGGCCACGATTCGCTACAAGAAGTTGTCGTTCGTCCGGTTCGCTGACGTCGCGGGCATCGCGATCGCGGCGGGCTACGCAGTCGGACGCACGGGCTGCTGGGCGGTGGGTGACGACTACGGCAAGCCGTACACGGGGCCATTTTCCGTCGTGTTCCCCCAGGGTGCGCCGCCGTCGTACGCGCGAGATCTCGTGAGCCAGTTTCACATCTCGCTTGCGCCGGGCACGAGCCCCGACGCGCTGATCTCCGTGGTGCCGACGCAGCTCATCGAGGTGGTGCTTGGCTTCGCGATCTTCGCGATCCTGTGGCGGCTGCGCGATCACGATCACGCCGAGGGCTGGCTCTTTGGCGTGTGGGCCGTTCTGGCGGGGATCGAGCGGTTCATCGTGGAGTTCTTTCGCGCGAAGGACGATCGGTTTGCGCTGTTCGGTGGGTTGAGCACGGCGCAGATCATCTCGATCGCGATCGTTATCGTCGGGATCGTGATCATGCGCCTGCGGGCGGAGACGGGGCCGGAGCGGCCGGGGATTCGAGAGGTGTCGGCGGTGCCGATCCCTTCGTCTGCGTCATCCTGAGGAAGCTTCCCTCCTCTCTCTCATCCCGAGGGAGCGAAGCGACCGGAGGATTCACTTGTCCCCTGATAGCGGCATCAGGCCGCGTACCGCTCCTCTCTCGGAAAGCTTCACGAGCTTTCACACGGAGAGCCACCGAGAACACTGAACGGCTCGGACACGGCGTTGTCTGTCTGTAGCAACTACTGATTGAATGAAAAAAGCCTCGGATGCGTGAATGCGCATGCCGAGGCTTTCACAATTCAATCAACGGGCGGTTCCAAAGTCTCCGTGTCATTCCCTGAGCATCGGCGCGATCCGTGGCTGAGATGTTCGGTGGTTCTCGCCGCGTTCTGGTGAACCCGGCGGATTCAGTTGACCGTTACTTCACGGGCGAATCGCCCGCCTCCACCGGCGACACTGCCGCTTCGATCGCCGCAACTCTCGCCTTGAGCGCGGCGTTCTCTTCGCGCAGGCGAGCGATCTCCGCCGCGATCGACGCCGTATCCGAACCGGAAGCCGGAGCTGGCGCCGGAGCGACGGTCGGCAACGTCACCGAGCGCTTCGGCCAGAACGTCTTCGCCACCGCGAACACGAACAGGCCGAGCAGAATCAGTTGCGCCAGGACCGTCTGCCAGGTCGCGTAGATGCCCAGCGCTTCCACGCTCGGCATGCCTGGAATGATCGTGATCGGCAGGGCATTGCCCTCCTGCAGCTCGCGAATGCCCTTTCCCACGAACACGAAGGCCATGTAGTACAGCAGCACGCTCGTCACGCTGAAGAACGGCCGCAGCGGAATGCGCACGCCGAAGCGATAGAACAACGTGAAGATCACCGCGAGCGCGCCGAATCCGACCACGATCCCGAGTGTGATCGGCACCGCCACGTGCGCGCCTTCGTTGAACAAGGCCTGGTAGAAGAGCGCCGTCTCCGCGCCTTCGCGATAGACAGCCAGGAACGCGACGAAGGCCAGGGCCCGGCCGCCACCGTGCTCCAACGCGGTTGTCACCTTCTCGCGAATGAACTGCTGCCACTTCGCCGCTTCCACGCGCGAGATCAGCCAGTAGCTCACCGAGAAGAGCACGCACACCGCGATCAGCAGCGTGATGCCTTCGATGATGTCCTGGCTCGCGGGAATCGCGTCGAGCACCGTGCGGAGCACCACGGCGGTAAGCGCGCTCGCGGCGAGCCCGAGCCCGATGCCCATCCAGATCGACTTGAGCCGCTCGCGATGCCCCGTCTTGAGCAGGAACGCGACGACGGCGCCGATCACCAGAATCGCCTCGAAGCCCTCGCGAAGGATGATCAGCAAGCTCTGAAGGAACGCCTCGGAGCCGCTGCCGGTCGGATGCGTGAGCTCAACCACCTTCGGCATGTTCGCTTCGATCGCATCGCGCGCACGCTCGGCGCCGCGAAGATCGTTGGAGCGAACGGCCCCCTTGAAGTCGGTGTAGAGCTTCTCCATCGAGGAGACGACGCCCGGATCGCGCGCACGAGCCGGCGATTCGATCGGCTCGAAGGCGAGATACGCATCGAACGCCCGATCGCTCGCGTCGGCCGCACGGCCCTCGCGCGCCGCCGTCAGCGACTGCTCGAGCAGCGAGATCGAGGCGCGTCCGGCCGCTGTCGCGTTGGCGACGCTGTCACGAGCCGATGCGGATGCCAGCGTTGACTGGCGCGTTGGCAGCGTTCGCAGATACGCCACGACGCTTCGCGCCTGATCCGGCGTCCACTGCGACTCGGGCGGCATCGGTGTTCCCGGCATGCCGTGCAGCACAACGTTCACGAGCTGAGAATCCGATCGCTCGATCTGCCATGCGAACGATCCGAGCTCCGGAGGCAGCTTGCTCAGCGAATGCGCGGCGGCACCGTCGCCAAGACCGCCGGCGCCATGGCACGTGACACAGGCCTGCGTGTACAGTCCCTCGCCATCGGCAACCTGCTCTGCCGATCCGTGCAACGACTTGAGGTAGGCGACGATGTTCCAGCGCTGCTCGGGCGTGAGCACCTGCGAGAAGGCTGGCATCTTCGTGCCCGTGACGCCAACCGACATCTTGCGGAACATCATCGCGGGGGTGACGTCGAACATCGCCGTCGCACTGCCGATCGCGGGCGGTTTCGGCGACATCGTCGCCGCGGCGGGTCCGTCGCCCATCGCGCGCGGGCCGTGACAGGACGCGCAGGTCGACTCGTACAGCCGGCGACCCTCCGCGACATCCAGCGCTTTCTTCGGGAGATCGAGCGCGGCATCTCTGCCCAACGACGCCTCGAAGCGCCTGTTCAGCGCCGCGACGATCGACGGCGGACGTTTCGCGTCGACTGCCGCGATGATGGAATCGAGCAGCGCACGTGGCGCGGTCTGATTACCGGGAAGACGCTGCGAGACGACTCGGGCATCGGCGAGAAAGCCCACCGCTTCCTGATACTCGTCCTGCGAGATCAGGTGCCCTTTCTCATCAATGCCTTTCCCGTACTCCTCGGTGGCCACGCTCACGATCGTCGCGACGCGCTGCACCGGGCGCTCCTGTTGCGCAGGAAGCGCGTGTGCGACAATCAGCGACAGCACCGCAACGGCGCGGCTCAGCTTGACGGTCAAATCCATTGCCGAGGGAATATATCGGAATTCACGAGGCAATGTAGCCGGCGTTGGAGTCCATGACGCTCAGCGCTCGACGATCACCACGGCGACAGCGGTCGCCTGGCTGTGGGTCAGCGAGATGTGAAGCGCACCGCCGCCAAGCTCGGCGAGCCGCTGCTGTGCGCGGCCGTGCAGCTCGAGCGCCGGCGATCCGTCCGGCCGGGAAACGACTTCGACATCCCGCCAGCCGATCCCACGGGCGAGATCGTTCCCCGAGAGTGCCTTGTAGGCGGCTTCCTTGGCGGCGAGGCGCACCGCGAGATGCTGCGCCTGGTGCGCTTTGCCCTGGACGTACGCGATCTCGCCGTCGGTGAACAGCCGCGACAACATGCGTTCGCCCTTTTCGGCGAACATGCGCTCCACCCGTTCGATCTCGATCGCGTCGACGCCGATGCCGACGATCACGCGCCACCCGGGACCTGGTCGAGCGACGCATCGAGTGTCAGCCAGACGCGGTCGGCGACCTCGAACGTCGTGCGCAACTGAGCGGCCCAGGCACGCCAGTATCGAAGGTCATCGATGTGCTCCGTCGCCTGCGTCGCCGCGTCGCCGAGTGCGGCGAGCGCGTCGGACAGCGGTTCGCTCAGGTCCATCAGCTCCGCCTCGAGCGCTCGTCGCTCCGGTCCGGGCTCGGCGAATCGGTCGCTCGCGAGCGCTCGAAGAGCGGCGATCACCGCGGCGGTCAGGCGCCGCGCGTCGAACGCGTGAATCGTCGCGTCGGGCGCGCTCACGGACAACGCGTTCCTGCGTGCGTCGATCAGCGGAGCAAAGAAACGCTGCTGATCGCTCGCGGCACTCGACTGCCGGCCACGTTGGCGGCGTCGCGACCCGAACGCGCGCAGGGTTCGCGTCAGCTCGGGAAGCGCTCGGCAGCGCGCCGCGATATCCTCGCGCAGCTCCGGACTCGCGGGTGAGACGAAGACGACGCGGGTTCCGTCGCCAAGCCTGAGTTCGAGATGCGTGTCGACGAGCGAGAGCTCATCGATCACCGCGAGCGCGATCTGCGTCGGTGCTTCGGCGCCGCGGACGACGATGGTGAGCGCATCGTCGTCGAGTGTGACGCTGGACGGGCCAAGGTCGGTGCGGCCGACCTGCGTGGCGTCGATCGTGATCGGGACACGCGAACGCTCGGTCATTCGCGGAATCTATCGCGATCGAGTGCCCGAGACGTCGAGGATGGCGGCCATGACGGCGGCCGTGTCGGACAGATCCTCGAAGACGGCGGCCGGCCCATGCTCGCTCAACTGATCGGCCGAGTAGCCCCCGGTGGCGACGCCGATCGCGCGCGCACCGATGCCGCGGCCGCACTGGATGTCGGCCGGAGTGTCGCCGATGACGACGACGTCGCCGCCGGCCACCTCCACCGAGAGCTCGATTCGGGCGCGCTGGCGTGCGACTGCCGGCAGCTCGCCTCGGATCTCGTGGTCGGACCCGTATGCCCCGACCTTGAATCGCGACGGGTCGATGCCCCCCGCCTCGAGCTTTGCGCGCGCTCCCGCGACGAGATTGCCGGTGAGCAGTCCAACCACCACGTCATCTCTCGCGTCGAGCGCGTCGAGCAGCTCGCGGATGCCGGGCATCACCGTGATTCCCGCGGGATTCGCGCATAACTCGTCGCGCAGATATGTCACATAGAGCTCCAGCAACCGCTCCATGTGCTCGTCGATGTGTGCATCCTCATGGCCCTCGAGCCGCATCAGCTCGCGCACGATCTGCGGATCCGTCTTGCCACCGAACTTGTGATCGTCGGGACCCGTACCGCCAAAGACCTCGCGCAGCGCGCGATGGATCGCTCGCTTGCCTGCACCGTCCGTGAGGAGGATGGTGCCGTCGATGTCGAAGAGAACGAGCTTCATGAGCGCGTGAGCAACAGGCCGCCCATGATCGCCGCCGCGCCGAAGTCCTGCCAGGCAGTCGGCACTTCACCGAGGACAATCCATGCAAACAGCACCGCGATGACGGGCTGCATGTTGGAGAACATTGCCGAGCGTGTCGGGCCGATGACGCGAATGCCGCGATACCAGAACAGATATGCGATGACGAGCGCGAAGATGCCGCTGTAGAGGATCGCGCCCCATCCCATCATCGGAAGTGCAGACCATTTCGTCGAGCGAAGCGAAGGAATCGCCACGATGAGCAATGACAACGCACCACCGAGCATCGTATACGCCGAAAGTACCAGACCGCCGACCCGGTCGGTGTATGGCTTGAGCAGCACGCTGTAGACGGCCCACGCAAGCGATCCCACGAGCACCAGCAGATCGCCCGCGAGGGATGACTGTCCCTCGCCGCCGCCGGTCGTGCCGAGCACGACGAGCGCGATGCCGCCGACGGACAGCACGATGCCCAACGTTCCGCGCTTCGACAGACGCTCGACTCCGCGCATCCGGCCGATGATCGCGATGAACGCGGGTGATGCCGCGACGACGAGCGCGGCGTCGCTCGCGCGCGTGCGTGCGATTCCCTCGATGAAGAGGTACTGGTAGACGCCATTGCCGAGCACCCCTAGACCGGTCAATGCGCCGATCGTGCGAAGGTCGGGCATGGGCAGTCGGGCCGCGAAGATGATGGCGAGCAGCACGACCGCCGCCAGCGTGACGCGGAACCCGTTGTATGCCAGAGGCTGGATGAGCGTCGTACCGTACTTCACGACGCTGTAATTGACGCCCCAGATGAGCGCCATCGCGACGAGCCCGAGCTCCGTCAACCAAACGCCCGGCCGCGTGGTGCTGCGCGCGTGGCCGGGCGTGACCGTCTCTCCTGCAGTCGAACCCATGCGTGAAAAGTAGACGCGTGGTTGCAATCCTGTCTATGTTGCATTCATGCACGTCTCATTCGCGCTGTTCGCCGACGCGGCGAATCTCTCGCAGGAAGGAAAGCTCAACATCCTCGGGGTCTTCGACGCGTTGCAGGTAGCGTCGCTGCCGGCAGTGCATCCGCGCGCGCATCTCGTCGTGCATCTCAAGGGCTCGCAGTCCGACGTCGGCGCACACACGGTGAGCTTTCGCTGGTTGAGTCCCAGCGGACACGAGCTCTGGACGAGCTCGGGGGATCTCGCCATCGGCGCCCCGCCGCCGGGCATTGCCGAGATGGATCTGCCGCTCATCGCGCAGCTCGATCTGCCGATGGATGCGTCCGGCGCGTACACCATGGCGATCGCGATCGACGGCAAGCACACGATCGACGTCGGCATTCAGGTGCGGACGCCGCCGCCGAGCGCTGCCCCCAACGGGATGTTGAGCTAGCGCTCGACGCTCGCGATGCCTGACGCGCCGAGAATGCGGCGCGCGAACAGGAACCGCTCACGCAACCGCTCGACGTACGGATCGTGCCGATCGTCGAGCCGTTCGATCGCATAGCCGCCGCGGCCCAGCGCGAGGTGCACCATGTGTCGCTCGCCGAGCGCGATGCCGACGTGGGTGATGCGGTTGTCGGGACGATCCGAGAAGAACAGGAGATCGGCCGCGGCCAGCTCGCCGACGTCTCGCCCGGCGTCCGCGCCAAGCTCGGCCTGTTGCCACGCGTCGCGCGGAAGCTGAAGGCCGTGGAGCGCGAACACGCTCTGCACGAGCCCGGAGCAATCGGCGCCCCACGGCGTCACCCCGCCCCACAGATAGCTCGTGGACGAGAAATACTCGCGCGCGCTCCGCGTGATGGCGTGCGCGTCGAGCGGAAAGCGTTCGCTCATTCGAGTACTCTCGACGGCCTCGCCATCGCTCACGACTTCGTCCGGCGCGAGCACCGCGCGCAGCGGAAGCGCGCGGCGGTCACCCGCGCTCGTGCGCGTGATGCATCCCAGCGAGACGCGCGCGGCGCGTCCGCTCTGTCGCGCGTTTCCGCGCGGCGCGCGCGCGAGAAAGCCGACGTGCATCCAGCCGTCGTAGCCATCTCCACCGCGCGCGCGAATCCAGTCGCCGTCCTCCTCGAGCACGTCGATGAGATGCCCGCCGATCTGCTGCGAGATCATCTGACTCGCGATGCGCGCCTCGCCGTGCATTGGCGCGATGGGCGTGCGCACGGTCGCGGTATAGAGTGCCGGCTCGTCGGCGACGGGAGGAACGAGGTTAGTTGCCATGTCCGTCCGCTAATCCAGGAATTCCATCGCGGCCTTTTGCTGCTCGAACCGCGCGCTCGATCGCGTTGCCGAGCGCCGATGCAGCCAACGCTTCGATGACGCCGATCGGTAATGCCGGGCGTGTGCCACCGAGCGGCGAGACCGCGAAGACGGTGTCGCCGTCCACCGACGTGCCCGCAGGGGTAATGCGGCGAAACAGCGCGGCGCCCGACGCACGCGCGAGCTGCGTGAGCTCGACACTCGTCAGCGGGGTGCTCGACGCGACCACCGCGATCGTCGTGTTCTGAAGTGCGGCCGCTTCCGACGTGCCCGCGGCGCGCGTGCCCGCCGATTCGCGAAGCACGCGCTCCGTGTCCGCGAAGCCGCCGTGCTCCGTTCGCGCACCCGCGATGATCCGTCCGCTCGCATCGCGCACGTCGCCGAGCGCGTTGACGACGACGACGGCGCCCACGCGAAGCGATGCATCCGGAGACATCTCGACGACGCATCCCACGCCGCCCTTCATGGCCGCCTGCGCACCCAGAATCTTGCCGACGGTCGCTCCCGTGCCCGCACCGACCGATCCCTCGCGAACGTCGCGCGATGTCGCGCCGGCGGCCGCGTCGTACGCCATCTGCGCCGTGGGTCGTGCGTCGAAGCGGCCAAGTGGAGCGAGATCGAAGACGACTGCCGCGGGCACGATCGGCACCACGCCACCACCGACGGAGAACCCCTGTCCGCGTTCCTCCATCCAACGCATCACCCCTGCCGCCGCATCGAGCCCGTATGCCGAGCCACCCGAGAGGAGAACGGCATCGATGCGTCCGTCGACCAGATGATGCGGCGACGCGGCGTGCAGCTCGCGACTTCCTGTCGCGCGCCCGAACACGGCAACACCGGCGCGCATCGGCCCGTTCAATCCGCGCACGACCGTGAGCCCCGTAGCGCCGACGTCGTCGGTCGAATGTCCGACGGCAATGCCAACGGCGGCAAAGTCGGGCGGGGGCGCGCTCGTCACGCGGACGGCTTGCTGGCTGGCGGCGGCGGAGCGTGCTTGGCCTGACACTCGCGACAGCGCGTGACACCCCGCATGTCACACATGACGCAGACGAACGTGCCGCAATCCACGCATGGATACCCTTCCGATGCGCGTTCCTCGTTCCCGCAGGAACGACAGATCATTGCGTCATGCTCTTCGAGCTTGGTCATCGGCGGCAAGTGATCAGCGGAATTCCGAGCGAAGGTGCGAAGCGCCGGGAGCGAGGAACAATCACTCAAAATAGTCGTCAGACGCCGGATTCCGCGAGCACGGTCGCGGCAAGCTCCTCGAGCAGGAACGGCTTGCTGATCGTCGAGCAGCCGGTGGCGTCGAGGACCGCGCGTGCCGCGTCACTCTGCGTGTCGCCTGTCATGAACACCACCCGCGCCGGAACGCGTCCCGCCGCGCGCAGCGCGGCGAGCACATCGTCACCGGTGCCGTCGGGCAGTCGAAGATCGAGCATCACGGCGTCGTACCTGCCTGCCGACGCGCGCTCGATGCCCTCGCGAACCGACGCGGCCACGTCGACGGCGTGGCCCAGCGACGCGAAGTATCGCGTCACGGCCTGGCGAATGGGCGGCTCGTCCTCGACCAGCAGCAGCCGCTTCGCCCCGCTGCAAGGCGACATGGCTGGCGGATCGACGCTCACCGGCTCGATCGCCAGCTCGCTCGCCGGCGGCGAAACGTACGGCAGCTCGACGGTGAACGTCGCGCCCTGTCCCGGCGCCGAGCTCACGCGGATGCGGCCCCCATGCTCGCGCACGATGCCGTCCGAGATCGACAGCCCGAGCCCCGTTCCCTCGCCGACCGGCTTCGTCGTGAAGAACGGATTGAAAATTTGCTGAACATGCTCGGTCATGATGCCCGGGCCGGTGTCCGCGACACAGATCGTCAACAGCCCATTTGCATGCGACGTCGTGACGACGATGCGACGCTCACCCTCGACGTCCGTGAGCGCATGCTCGGCGTTCGTGAGCAGATTCAGAATCACTTGCTGAAGCTGGAACGGATCGGCCCACGTGACCGGCAAGGCCGGATCGAGCCGCGCCTCGACAGTGACCTGCGCGACGCGCAACGCATAGCGGCGCAGCTCGAGCGTGTCTTCGACCACGCGGTTGAGATCCGTCGCCGTGCGCTCGGGCGTGTGCTGCCGCGCGAACGTGAGCAAATTTGAAATGATCTTCGCGGCGCGCTTTGCTTCCTGATGAATGGCTTCGACCGAATGGCGATCCGTGGCCGAATCCGCGGGCGCCGCAAGCAACAGTTGCGCGAACGCCGTCACGCTCGCGAGCGGATTGTTCAACTCGTGCGCGACGCCGCTCACGAGCTGGCCGACGGCGGCGAGCTTCTCCTGCTGCACGAGCTGTTCGGTGAGCCGCTTCTCGTCGGTCACGTCGCGCACGACGCCGAGCGCGCCCGTCACCACGAATCCCTCGGTGAGCGGGGTGAGTGTGAGCGAGCAATGCCGAGTCTCGCCGCTGACGGCCGGATAGCGGAGGTCGACGCGACGGCGGCTGCCGGCGAAGGAATCGTGAAGCGCCTGCACGGCCGCTTCCTGATCGCGCGCATCGATCAACGCCACGAACGGCAGGCCGAGCAGCTCGCTGCGTCCACGGCCGCTCGATCGCTCGAGCGAAAGGTTCACCGCGGTCATCACCCCCTCGGTATCGACGGTGAAGATCGCATCGGACGCCGCTTCGACGAGACGTGCATATCGCATCTCCGATCGCTCGAGCGCGAGCGCTCCCTCGCGCTCGTTCGTGACGTCGCGCGCGACTGCGAGAATGCCGATCACCTGTGCGCCATGTCGGATCGGCGAGTTCGTGACCGACGCGAGCCGACGCGTCCCGTCCTCGCGCAGGAAGTGACACTCGTAACGCCGCGGCGTTCCCGCGAGGGCGGACTCGAAGTGCTCCTTCGCCGTCGGGAGTTCGTCCGGCGGCATCAACGCGAGTGGATTGCGCCCGAGGAGATCGTCGCGCGACCGGCCCGTCATCGCGCACGTCGCCTCGTTGACCGACGTGAAGGATCCGTGATTGTCCAGTGTGTAGATCGCGTCCGTCGCCGTCTCGAAGAGATTGCGATAGCGCGCCTCTGACTGCGCGACCGCGTCGCGCGCGCGACGTTCATCCTCGGACACCTGCCGGTACTGATCGGCCGACGCCTTCGCCTCCTCGTAGAGTCGCGCATTCGCGATCGCCACGGCCACCTGATCCGCCAGCCGCTGCAGCACGACGGCGTCGTCTTCCGTGAATGCCGACGCACGGTTCGTGACGGTCAGCACGCCGATCGCGCCTTCGGTCGTGATGAGCGGCGCGATCAGCGATCGCTCGATGCGTGCCGCGATCCGCGTCGGCGCGTACGCTTCGGGCACGTTCGCATCGTTCACGATGATCGTGCGCCGCTCGAGAATCGACCGCCCGCTCAGGCTCGCGTTCATGGGGACCGGAGCGCCGATCATGCATTCGCCGGATCCGAGCGCCGCCGTCACGATGATCTGATCGTCGCGCAACAGCCCGAGCGTCGCACTCTCGGCGCGAAGCAGCGCGACCGCGTGTCGAAGGCTCAACGCCATGACGTCCGCGAGATTCAACGAGCCGCCAACCGCGGCCGCGATGTCGGCCAGGGCTTCACCGCGCGCGCGTTCGCGCAGGCTCTCCTCATAGAGGCGCGCGTTCTCGATGATCGATGCCACCTGCTGCGCGAACAGTTCGACCGTCCGCACGCGCGAGAGCGGCGGCGGTCCCGGTTCGACCGGCTCGCCGAGCACCAGCGTCGCGACCGTCGCCCCATCCACCGCGCGAACCGGGACGATCAATTCATCAGAATCGAGAAATGTAGAATTGCTGATCCACGCGACGACGACGGCGTCCGCTGGCATCGAGTACGCATCGACGGTGTCCACGCGCCCGTAGCCGAGTCGACGGATGGCTTGCACGAGAATGCGCAGCCGATCGCCAAGCCTTCGCGCGCGTTCCACGTCGGCGAGCGCCTCGTGCAGCAACAGCAGTTGATCGCGCTCGCGCAGCAGGCGCGCGAGCGACGACGAATCCGCCGGCGGTGGTGAGATCGGGGTCGAGGTCACCGGCTCAGCCTTGCCGCGGAACGAGGAGGCGCAGCGCGAGCGGCTCGACGGCCACGTTGAATGGCGTCTCTCCCATCAGCTCACCGTCCGCCTGCCAAGGCAGCACCGGCTCGGTTTCGACGTGGATGGACCGGCCACGCACGTACAGCATGCCCGGGTCCGAGCGGAAATCGCGACGCATCAGACGCGACATGATGCGGATCGCGTCCGACACGTTCTGGGGAGAGAACAGGCAGGCGTCGAGCAGTCCATCATCCGTGCGAATCTCCGGGCCGAGTGTGATTCTCTTGCCGAGCACGGCGCCGAAGTTCGCGATCATCACGGCAGCCGCTTCACGTTCGTACGAACGACCATCGATCGTTATACGCGCGCGAAAGAACTTCCGGCGCAGCACCGCGCGGAGGGCCGCTCGCGTTCCCATCATGGCGTACGCGAGCACTCCTAATCGACGCTTGAGCCAGCTTGGCGTTTCAGCTACCATGGCCGCATCGATCCCCACGCCTGCCGCAATCGCGAACCGCCGGCCATTCTCGAAACGTCCGAGATCCACGGCGAGTTGTCCACCCTCGAGCAATGCGGGAATCGCCCGACGGACAGCCAACGGGATTCCCAGAGCGCGCGCGAGAAGGTTGCCCGTCCCTCCCGCAAGCACCCCGATCGGCACGTCCGAGCCCGCGAGCGCGCCGGCAACTTCCATCACGGTGCCGTCGCCGCCCAATACGAACACGGCGTCGTACTGCGGCGCATGCTCGAGGGCGAGCTCCGCGGCGTGGCCCGGGCGCTCGGTGAACACGAGATCGCACACGACCGACCTCTCGAGAATCGACCGCTTCGCCTTCTCGGCGAGGCGCTTGCCTCGGCGCGAGGCCGGGTTGGTGATGAGGATGGCGCGCGCGATCGGACGCCTCAGAAGCGCCACGTGTGCGAGAGCGAGAAGCTGGCCTGGCCCGGCGTTGGCACGAGGCCAACGCTGTTGTAGCTCTGCGAGCAGATGCGATTCGCCGTTGGCGGATCCCACGAAAGCTGGAGCGACAGCTTCGGGTCGAATCGGTAGCCGAGCGATGCCCCGACCCCATTGAGCGCGCTGAACCGACCGCCGGTGTTCGTGAATTCCGGATTGAACTGACACAACCCGGTGTTCACGCCGAGATATGCTTTTCCGAATTGTCGTTCGACGCCGACGGTGGACGTGTAGAGATAGTTGCGAAGATTGGAGCTCGAGAGGAAGCTCGAGTTCGCGTCTTGTGTCGTCGTCCCGGTGCCGAGCTGGAACTGGAACACATCGAGCCACGATCCGAGGCTCGAGCGAAGCTGATCCGCGGCGACGGCGCTGAGCGTTGGCGCGAGTACCTGCGCAATGGTCTGACCGCTCGCGCCAAAGTCGAAGCCCGGGCGTCCCGTCAGCAGATAGCTGACCAGATCCGACGTCGCGATGTCGTAGTCGGCGGTGCTCGCGAAGCTGATCGTCGGAAACGGAAGCAGCGGTCCCTGGAGCTTCACGATGACACCGAGGTCACGATCGCCGGGGCGGCGCACATTGTACACGGCGCGAACGTCGAGCGTCGGATTGTCGGCGGGTCCCGCGAACGTCACCGTGCCGTCGGACATCACGGTGAACTCGCGCTGCACCGGCCCGAGATTGAGCGTGTAGCTGCCGCTCACGGTGCGCAACGTGCCCTCGAGCGAGAACAGCGGAACGAGCTCGCCGCTCGCAAGCGTACGCGTCGACCGGTCCGTGCTCGTCCCGAGCTGCAGCGAACCGGCCAGCTTGACGTTCGCTTCCTTCGACCGCAGGCGAACGTCGTTGCCCATCATGATGGTGACGTTCGGGCTGAGATTCGTCTTGAGCGTCGTGATGAATGTCGATCCGCCCACGCTCATGCCGCCGGTCTGCGTGTTGTCGTCGGACAGAAGGTCGACCGCGCGTTTCCGCGCGATGTCGCGATCGGCGATGAAGATCGATCCACGATCTACGACGATGGCGCCCGTGAGCGACGCCGAGAGTGTGGTGCCACGCAGTCGCAGCGAATCCGTCGTCGAGACGTACAGGTCAGCCGCCGAGCGCTTGTCGAACGCGTGGAACGTCCGCGCGCCCATCTTGAAGTCGAACGACTGCGTCGCGTTCTTCGCCGCATTCGCCTGAAAGAGATTCTTGATCCAGCCATTGAGGCTGATCTGTCCCGGCAGGTCACTGTCGGCGGAGTTCATCGCCGTCGCGCGAACGTCGATGCTGTCCTGCCCTTGCGCATTGCGCGCGGCGAACACTCGTCCGTTGATACCGCGGACCTCTACGCCGAGCGGACTCACGAGAGCAGACCCGTCGATCACGAGGAGGGTGCCGCCGAACGCCGGAGCGCGCGGCGTTCCCGACAGCTCGAGCTTCGTCCATAGCTTTCCGTGGACGGAATCGAGCGGCGCACCGAGCGCACGAACCAGCGTGAGATCGGTCGTGTCGGCGGTCAGATG
>Ga0070680_100000288_pt1 | contig 33630 bp, 36 predicted proteins | sample KBSC73BmetaG_FD_64672 | JGI IMG/M metagenome (GOLD analysis project Ga0070680, IMG submission 64672) | Corn rhizosphere microbial communities from Kellogg Biological Station, Michigan, USA - KBS C7-3B metaG | ecosystem: Host-associated > Plants > Roots > Rhizosphere | place: USA: Michigan...
GCGATGCCGGCGGTCAGCAGCAACTGGCTCCAGCCGAGCGCGCCGCGCGGATTGTCGCGCCGCGCCAACGCCGAGCCGGCGCTGCTTCCGAAGCCCAGCCCGATCAGAAAGACGGCGAGAATGATCGAAAACGTGTACACTGACGCGCCGAGCATCAGCGACAGGATGCGCGTCCACACGACTTCCGCGCCGAGGGCCGCCAGCCCGGACAGCGCGATCGCGACGTACACCACGTTCACGCCGCGAATTGGCGATGGCGCCGCGGCGTCGCGTTCGGCCGCCAGCCCCGAACGATGCGGCGCGCGCGTCGACAGCAGCCACGCGCCGCCGGCGACGGCAAAGTTCACCGCAACGGCGACGAACGTCGTCGTCCGCATGTCGTGCACGCGGAGCAGGTAGAAACCCGCGAGCAGGCAGCCGAACACCGAGCCGGCGATGTTGCTGCCGTAGAAGAAGCCCAGCCACGACACGCCGACGGGCGTCGCTTCGACCCAGCGGGCGATCGCTGGCAGTGTTGCGCCCATGAGCAGCGTCGGTGGGAGCAGGCAGATGCCGCACACCACACCGCGCAGTAGTAAACCGGGCAACCCGTGCATCGCCGTCGCGGTGTACACGCCGCCGACGAGCGGTACCGCGACCAGCACGATCACTCCGAGCACGCCGATGGTTGCTTCGAGTCCGGCATACACGCGCAGCGGATGCCGCTCGGGTCCGACGAAGCGCGTGAGCAGCAGGCTGCCGAGGCACATGCCGCCCATGAACGTGCCGAGCAGCACGCCCAGCGACACCGCCGACGAGCCGATCACGAGCTGCAACAACTGGAACCAGACGATCTCGTAGATCAGCGCGGCGCAGCCGCTGCCGACGAACAGCACGAGCAGCAGCGGCAGAAAGCGCTGCGTGGACGGGAGGGGCAGCGGCGGCGTGTACTGCTGCGCCTGACGAGCGGTCTGCTTGGCCATTGAAACCACGGCGAGGGGTGGGGACCGTAGATCTCATCATCTACGCCTCAGCCCCTCGGAAGGTTGGCCAGCGGACTCGCGCGTGCGGACGACGAGCGTCCGCACACCGTCAGATCACGGCTTCATGATCGCGCCTGGCTTGCGGCGCGAGTTGCTCGGCTGCGGAATCTGCACGCCGCTCGTCGTAGCGGTCGAGTGCGACAGCTTGAATTGGAAGGGCATCTGCACGAGCTGCTTCACCGCTTTCCCGCCGACCTCGGCCGGGTAGAACTTCATGTTCGGGAGCACCGCTTTCACGGACTGCGCGAAGAGGTCGTGCGTGGACTTCAACACCTTGAACGTGCTGACGTCCGGCCGGCCGGTCGTGTCGACGACGAACTGCACCAGCACCTCACCCTCGACGTGCGCCGCGCGCAGCAAGCTCGGATACCGCGGCTGGGGATTGATTGGCTTCGGTGCCGCCTGCTTCTCGACCTGAAACTCGAAGTACGTCTGGTTGGCGTTCACCGGCGTGGGCCCACCACTCGGCGCCAGCGCCCTCGATCCGTCCTTCGGCGCCGCCGGACGATCCGGCTGCACCGAACAGGCAAACGCGACCAGCGCCGCCGCGATCACCGTGCCGGCAATGATGGTCGTACGCGTCAGTCGTCGAGTCGTCTGCATCGCCCTGATCCTCCGTTCGAGTTGAGTGACCGGTTCCGACAGCATCGGCGCAAACAGCGTCGGTGTGACCGTCCGCCGCTGCGCGATCGTCAGCATGAGTAATCCATAACGTTCCGGCGACGGGTGCCGCCGCAGCACCCGCGCGTCGCAGTCCATCTCGACCGCGAGCCGCAGTCGCTGCGCCTGGATCCACAGGCATGGGTTCCACGGCATGAGCGCGGTCGCGACGGCGGACGCGAACAGCAGATACGGATCGCGCGCGTCGCGATGCTCCTCCTCGTGCCGCAGCACGATCGCGCGCAGCGGCGCGTCGAGCGCGAGCACCCAGTCGGGGATGACGACGTCCATCCTGCGTAGTCCGACCACCGCCGGTCCGACGTTGTCCGAGATGCGCACCGTCGCGCCGTCGACATGATGCTCGTTCCATCCGGCCCGCGTCCGCCGCAGAATGCGCACGGCGCGCGCGAGCCGAACGAGCAGCAGCGCCGAGAGCAGGATCCAGCCGCCAATCAACAGCCGATCGATCGTCAGCACATGTGAGGTGCTCGCATCTGCCATCACGCTGATTGGCTGAAGCCGCACTGCGAATGGGAGCAGCTGGCCGCCGTCGTCGTGCGCCGGCATCACGCTCCGGAGCGCCGCGCCGACTGGCCAGGCGACGCTCGACAGTATCGCTGCGAGCCAGACGAAACGCGTCGGCGTGCGCCCATTCGTCGTCACGCGCTCCAGCGCGAACGCGGCGGCCGTGAGCGATGCGCCGATCACGAGCGCGTAGATCATCCAGGTGGCAATCATCGCTTGCCTCCTTTTTTGGGCTGCGGCTTGGCCGGGGTCTTGAGCAGCGCGCGAATGCGCCGCAGGTCGTCCGCCGACAGGTGCTCGTCTTCCACGAGCTGCGCCACGAGCTGCTCGGGCGAGCCGTGAAACAGCTTGTCGACCATCCGCGTGAGCGCGCTGCGGCGCGCGGTCTTCCGCGCCACCTTCGGGAAATAGCGGTGCGCCTTGCCCTCGGCCGTGTGCGACAACAGCTCCTTGGCCTCGAGGTTGCGCAGGATCGTGAGCACGGTGGTGTAGGCGAGATCCACCGGGAGCCGATCGCGCACTTCGTTCACCGTGCCCGACCCGAGATCCCACAGCACGCCCATCACGTCCAGCTCGCGGTCCCCCAGCACCACGTCGTCCATGCGGCCTCTCTACTATGCAGGTAGTAGAATGATACCGCCGTCAGGCCGGGCTGTCAACTATGACGATAGTATGTCGGCTCAGTGGGTCGTGTCGGGGACGATCGACGCCCGATAGCGGATCACCAGCGGGCCATCCTCGCCCGGACGGGTTTCCGGAAACAGCTCCAGCGTCCAGCCGGCGCGAACCGGAATGCGCACGCCACGCGTCGGCAGCTCGGTGAGCAAGTCGCCCTGGCTGGCGATTGAACCGACGGGCAGCTTGGACAGCAGCGTGTCCATCGACGGCCCGTACACGGCCGGCAACGACGCGCGCAGGAAATGCTCGAACTTTTCCGGCCGGCGTGTGCGCGTCATCGGAGTGTCGAACGCCACGGTCACGACGTCGCCTTGGCGCGTCGCCGTGATGCCATCCTGAAACGGCGTCTCGCCCGTCGGCAGTTGCGGCGACAGCGGCGGTGGTCCGACGACGTTGCCTTGCTGCGTCACCGCTGCAGGCGCCGGCTTGGTCGCGGCGGGCTTTGCGTTCGACACTGGCCGCACGACGCTCTTGCTCGAGAAGCTCTCGATGACCTTGTAATGCGGAATGCCCTTGCCGCGGATCACGGTCGCGCCGAGCACACCGACGACGAGAAACGTCGCGCCGACCGCACCCATGGACGCGGCGCGGAGCAGGACGCGCCGCCGTTTCGCGCGCGCTGCTTCGAGCGCGGCGTGACGGCAGTGCAGGCAGACGGTCGTCCCCGGACGACGGTCGTGCGTGCAGGTCGATTGATCGGTTTGCGGCGTGTAGTGTGGCACGATCCCTCTCGTGATGCCTGCGGCCTGGAGTAGTGTGACGAGTTGCGCGCCGCACCGCAACCGCCGGCGGTGTCAGAGTTTGATCATGACGCATTCCCGTCCAGGTCGCCAGCCCCACGCCGTGCCCGGTTTGTGTGGCGGACTAGCATTCGGAATGCAGCATTCATTCGCCCAAATGTCCCGCCCATGACCGACGCCAGTACAAACGCCGACGACCTGGATGGCGGATCCGCCTTTCGTGCTCTGGGTCTGGATCCCGCGCTCGTGCAGGCCGTCGCCGCTCTGGGATATGAAGAACCGACGGACATCCAGCGCGAAGCGATTCCGCCGCTGCTCGCCGGCCGCGACGTGCTCGGGCAGGCCGCGACCGGCACCGGCAAGACGGCCGCCTTCGCGCTGCCGATGCTCCACCGTATCGGCGCGACCGACGGCGACACCCGCATCGTCCGTGGGCTGATCCTCGTTCCGACGCGCGAGCTGGCAATGCAGGTGGCCGAAGCGGTGCACAAGTATGGCCGCCGATCCGATGTGCGTGTGCTGCCGATCTACGGCGGCCAGGCGATGCCGCAGCAGCTTCGCGCGCTCAAGCGCGGCGTCGACGTCGTCGTTGCAACGCCGGGACGTGCGCTGGATCACATTCGCCGCCGCACGCTCGATCTCTCCGCCGTGCAAATGGTGGTGCTCGACGAAGCCGACGAGATGCTCGACATGGGCTTCGCCGAGGATCTCGATGCGATTCTCGAGGCAGTACCCGAGACTCGGCAGACCGCACTGTTCTCCGCCACGATTCCCGCGGCCATTCGCGGGATCGCCAATCGCCATCTCCACGATCCGGTGCCGGTCACGATCGCCCGCGAGCGCCAGGTGGCTGGCGAAGCCCCGCGCGTTCGCGAGGTCGCGTTCATCGTGCAGCGGCGGCACAAGGTCGCTGCGCTCGCGCGCGTGCTCGACATGGAGGCGCCGACGTCGGCGATCGTGTTCTGCCGCACGCGCACTGAAGTGGACGAGCTCACGGAAACGCTCGCCGCTCGCGGGTATCGCGCCGAGGCGCTGCACGGCGGACTGTCGCAGGAGCAGCGCGATCGCGTGATGCGCCGGTTCCGCGACGGCGGCTCGGAAATTCTCGTTGCCACCGATGTTGCGGCTCGGGGGCTCGATATCGAGCACGTGTCGCACGTCGTCAACTTCGACGTGCCGTCGTCGCCGGACGCCTACGTGCACCGCGTCGGCCGTACCGGTCGCGCCGGCCGCGAGGGCGTGGCGATCACGCTGGCCGAGGTCCGCGAGCACCGGCAGCTTCGCAACATCGAGCACTTCAGCAAGCGGAAGATCGCGATCGAGTCCGTGCCGACGGTCCACGATCTGCGCGCGCGGCGGCTGGAGCTGACGCGCGCGTCACTCGAGGAAACACTCATCGTCGGCGGCCTGGATCCGTACCGCACGATCATCGAATCGCTCGCATCCGATTACGACGTGGTCGACATTGCGGCGGCGGCAGTCAAGCTTGCCGACGCGGCTGGCGATGGCGCGGCCGCTGATGATGAGGAAATTCCAAATGCCGCGCTGCCGCGCCCGGAGCGCCAACGGCCGGAGCGTGGCGCGGGCAAGTTCCGTCGCGGGGAACGGGCAGAACGCCCCGAACGAGCCGAACGATCGGATCGCTCCGCCCGTCCCGCTCGTGACGAGCGTTCCGCGAAACGTGGGCCGACTCGCGGCCGCAACGACGGCGACGTGGCGCGCCTCTACGTCGCGCTCGGCCGAAAAGCCGGCGTGCGGCCAGCCGATCTCGTCGGCGCCATCGCGAACGAATCCGGGCTGGATTCGCGCGACATCGGCGCGATCGAGATCGCCGATCGCTTTTCGCTCGTGGAGGTGCCGGACGCCGCGGTGGATGACGTCATCCAGGCGCTGCGCGGCACGACGATTCGCGGCAAGCGCGTGCTGGCTCGCCGCGATCGTGCAACCTGAGCGCTACTCGCCGCTCGCTTTCCGCACTTCGGCCGCCAGCTCGTCGTACGCGTTCTGCGCGAGCGGGTTGAAGCGCGTGTTCTCCCAGGCAATGCGCCCGTCCTTGCCGATGACGAACACCGTCCGCCGGAAATAGGGACGCGCCCCGCCCTGCGACCCGTACTTCGTCGCCAGCGCGCTCTCGCGGTCTGAGATCATGACGAACGGAAAGTGCGCATCCTTCGCCCAGCTCGCGTGCGATGCCAGGCTGTCCACCGAGGCGGGCAGCACCACGACGTCGCTGCCGAACAAAGTCATGTAGTCGTCGCGGAACTTGGATAATTCCGCCGTGCACCCCGACGAGCGGTCGAGCGGATAGAACGCAAGCACGACGACCTTTCCCTTGTACTGCGCGAGCGACACGGGAATCGAGCGTCCTGTCGAATCCGTCGCAGTGGCGGTGAAATCAGGCGCTGTTGCACCGACGGCCGGAAATGCCGCTGCCGCTCCACCCGCCTGGGTCTGTGCGCTGCTCACGCCAGCCGCGCCAACGAACAGGAGCGCCGCGGCGCCGGCGACGCCCATTCGAGACACGATGTGGCGACCGCGAAGGGTGGGGAACGCTCGCGCAGGATTCAACGGCATGTCTGGCGTCTCCAAGGTTCAGATGGTGTTCACAATTGAAGACCGAACGGCTTGATTCGGTGCATCGCTCGAGAGCGACTGCAGCGAATGGCCTGAACGGACTCCCAGCTACCATGTATCCGATCCGCACTCCGTTGGTTCGACCTGCCCGCGACGCCGACATTCCGGCCCTCGCCCGACTTCGCTACGAGTTCCGCGCCGCGCTCAAGCCGGTCGACGAGCCGGAAGCCGAGTTCATCGCCCGGTGCAGTGCGTGGATGCTCGAGCGCATCGCCCCGCGCGGCGACTGGATGGCCTGGGTGCTCGAGGCCGAGGGCGAGATCGCCGGCACGCTCTGGATGCACATCATGGACAAGATTCCGAATCCTGTCGTGGAGCTCGAGCGTCTGGCGTATGTGACGAACGTCTACGTCGTGCCGGCGCACCGCGGCGCGGGCGGCGGATCGATGCTCCTGCGCGCCGCGATCGATGCCTGCGAGACGCTCGCGGTGGACAAGATGTTTCTCTGGCCCACCGCCCGCAGTCGTCCATTGTACGCGCGGCACGGCTTCGGAACACAGGACGACGTGCTGGTGCGACAGATCGACTGACGTTCCATCGGCTCGCCCACGCGCGAGCAGGAGTCGAGGCATGACCGAGCAGTGGGCGCATCTCATGACCGTGTACAGCGGGCTCGATGTGGACGTCGTGCGCGGCGCGCTCGAGCTGGAGAACATCCCCGTGCTCGTACGCGGCGAGCAGGTGGGCATGTTCGGCGCGGGCTTTCAGGGGCCGCTGACACGGGGCGCCGAGCTGCTCGTGCCGGCGGGAGCGCTCGAGCGGGCGCGGGCGATCGTCGCGGGCGAGGGCGGCGACTCGGACGACTCGGACTCGGACGAAACGGACTCGGACGAAACGGACTCGGACAAAACGGACTCGGACGAGTAGATCGTGCGGCTGACAATGCAACGCCTGCGTCTCGCGGCGCGCTCGTTCCTCCGCACGCCCGGCTTCACGGCGATCGCCGTGCTGTCGCTCGGCCTCGGCATCGCGCTCAACACGACGATGTACAGCATCATCGACGCGCTGGTGAATCCGCGAATCGATATGCGCGCGCCAGACCGGCTCTTTCGCCTCGACATCTGGGGCGATCGGCACAACCGCGTCAGCAGCCGCCAGGTCGCCGAGCTCCTGCAATCGGGATTGCGCAGCCTCGACGCCGTCACCGGCTCGCAACGACGATCATCCCTCACCGGCGACGCCGTGGAGTACGAACGCCGGTACGACCAGGCTACGGCAGTCGTCGTGGCGCCGAATTATTTCGACGTTCTCGGCGTGCAGCCAATCGCCGGCCGGATCTTCACGAACATTGATTACAGCACGAACTCGAACGATGCGGTGATCAGCGATCGCCTGGCGGGGTCGCTCTTTCCGGATGGTGACTCTCCGCTCGGCAAGGTCATCGACCTGAACGGCGATCCACATACGGTGATCGGCGTCCTCGGACGTGCCGCGCACTTTCCCGGCGACAAGACCGACGTATGGATTCTGCCAGCTGCCGGCGAGGCGGTCGCGATTCCGCTCACGCTCGTCCGCCTTCGCGACGATGCGACCATTGATCAGGCCAACGGTGAAATGCAGGTGCTCGCGACGCGGTTCGCCCAACTCGCTGGCGAGCTGCCGAAGGATGTTCGCTTTCAACTGAGCCCCGCGGTCCAGCATCAGTTCAGCTACAGCCGGTTCGACTTCGCGCTGGTCGCCTCGGTGATCGCGATCCTGCTCATCGCGTGTGCCAATCTGGCGAACCTGCAGCTCGCACGCGGTATCGGACGCTCGCGCGAGCTGGCCCTTCGCGCCGCACTCGGCGCGTCGCGCGTCGACATCATCGCGCAACTGATGCTCGAGAGCGCGTTGCTGGCGATCGGCGGCCTCGTGACTGGATTGCTCCTCAGCTTCTGGGGCATGCACCTGCTGCGATCGCGCATTCCACCCATCGTCGCCAATTACAGCGTCGATCCGCAGACGAGCTGGCGCGTGCTCGTCTTTGCCGTCATCGCCTGCCTGGCGTGCGTGATGTTTATCGGGCTCGTTCCGGCGGTGCGCGTGTCGCGCGTCGACCCGAACGAGTTGCTCAAGTCCGGTGCCGGCACCGGTGCAAACCGCCGGCACCGCCGGCAGTACGGCATCATGGTGGCGGCGGAAATTGCACTCTCGCTCGCGCTCTTGAGTGGTGCGGCGCTCGTCGTCCGTGCAGCGCTCACGTTCCGGATGCCGTCACTCGCGTTCGACACCAGGCCGCTCTCGATCGCTTCCGTGCTCATGGAGCCGCCGCACGATACGACTGTGTACTACGCGACGTTGATGAATCAGCTCATCTCGCGAACTCGGCGCTTTCCCGACGTGGCCGACGCCGCCGTGTCGACGTCGATCCGCGCCGTCGATGACGAGATTACGGCCAACGATCCGAGCGGCGGCCCGCACTGGATCGACGCCCCCATGTACTCCGTGCGGATCGTCTCGTCCTCGTACTTCCGAACCATTCACTTGCCGGTGGTCAAAGGTCGCGACTTCCTCGAGGGCGTTCCCGCTCATCCCGAGGTGATCATCGACAAGTCGACGGCGCGCGCGCTTTGGCCGGGCGCCGATCCGGTGGGTGCGCAGATCAAACTCGGGAGCCCGGAGGCGAACATCCCCTGGGTGCGCATCGTCGGCGTGGTCCCCGACCGGTTTGGCCGCTCCCCCGCCGACTTGTCACAGGCCAGCAGCGTGCTGTCGCACCGCATCGGCGAGATTTTCTATTTGCCGAGCGGAACGGACAGCCTTCGAGTCCACCAGTACACATCCGTGAGCATCACCGTCCGCGCCAAGTCCGACCCGCGTCGCATGCCGGTGACGCTGCTCAGTCATCTTCACGGCACGCCGCAAATGCGCGTCATTGGGGCCCAATCCCTGGATCAGGACTCGGGCTTTGGCGGAATTCGCGTACGACACGCCTTTGTCGCCACGATGTTCGCCGTCTTCGCCGTCCTCGCGCTCGGTCTCGCCGCGCTCGGCATCTACGGCATCATCGTGTACTCGGTCGCCGAGCGCCGTCGCGAGCTGGGTGTGCGCATCGCCCTTGGCGCCAGTACTCGTCAGGTGCTGCACGCCGTGCTCCGCGAAGGCAACGTCGTCGCGCTCGCCGGCATCGCGCTCGGGCTGCTGATCACCAAATACACCGTGTCGTGGCTGCACGCGTTCACGCTCGAGGAAGCCGAGTACGATGCGCCGACGTTCGCCGCGATGGCGATCGTGCTGTTCGCCGTCGTCGTGCTCGCGGCACTCCTTCCGGCGCTGCGCGCGACGCGCATCGATCCGGTCGAGTCGCTCCGCAACGAGTGAAGGCGCGGCGATAGATTTCGCGCATGCGGGATACGCTCGTCGAGCAGCGCCGGAATGCGCTGCTCCTGTCCACCGATCGCGCGCGCGTCGATCTCGACGCCGTCCTGGCGATGCTGCACCGCTCGCACTGGGGCGGGTCCGTGACGCGCGACATTCTCGAACGCGCGGTCGAGAACTCGATCACCGTCGGCGTGTACTCGGACCGAACGCAGCTCAGCTTCGCCCGTGTCGTCACCGACCTCACCACGTATGCGTACCTCACCGACGTGATCGTCAGCGAATCGGCGCGGGGGCAGGGGATTGGCTCGTGGATGGTCGAAGCGATCATCGCGCATCCCGACCTGCAGGGACTCCGGCGCATCGCCCTGCTCACGCGCGACGCGCAGACGCTCTACGCGAAGTTCGGTTTTACCACCGACATGCCCGTGTCGACGTACATGGAACGACGCGGGGCTGGCGTGCAGCCCGCGAGTGCTCGATCATAGGCATGGCCACGCGCAAGATCATCGGCTTCCATCAGGACGAGGAGCAGCACTGGGTGGCCGACCTCGAGTGCGGGCACACGCAGCATGTGCGGCACGATCCGCCGTGGCAGCTGCGCCCGTGGGTCATTACGCCGGAGGGGCGGCAACGCTTCCTCGGTGCTACCTTGAACTGCGTCATCTGCGATCGTGAACCGGAAGGACCATCCCCCACTGCGCCCAACGGAGGAACGCCATGACCGCCAAGCTCGACAAGTCCATCAAGCGTGAGCTGGAGATCGACGGAAAGCTCTACACCATCGCGATCGCGCCCGACGGCCTGAAGGTGACGGAAAAGGGACGTCGCAACGGCCAGGAGCTCTCCTGGCGTTCGATCATCAACGGCGACGCGTCCCTGAATCAGAACCTGAGCGCGTCCGTCGACGCGTCGTCCGGCGAGTAGCACCGGTTTTCGGCGGAGCACGGCGCGCCGCCTCGCGGCGCGCCTCCGCCACCTGTGACAAGGTGCACTGCGACGGCGCTTTCTCCGGTCGCCAGCGCATGAACTTCGTGCCGTGACGAAACCGGCCGCCGGTGAAGTGATCGTACTCCACCTCGACGACGAGCTTCGGTTCGAGCGGCACCCACTCGCTCGATCGCTTCGTTGACCACCGGCTCGGACCGCCGGGCGCGCGGCCGCTGAATCCCTCGCCGCCAGCGAGCTTTTCCACCATCGGCGTGATGCGCTTGCGTGCCTCCGCCGTGAAGCTCGACGTGAAGCCGACGTGGTGCAGTAAGCCGTCCTCGTCGTAGAGGCCGAGCAGCAGCGAGCCGACCAGCTTGCCGCGCGTGGCGTAGCGAAAGCCGCCGACGACGCAGTCGGCGGTGCGCTTCCGCTTGATCTTGACCATCGCGGTCCGTTCGCCGGTCGCATACGGCACGTCGAGCCGCTTGGCCATCACGCCGTCCGTCCCTTCGCGACCCGCGAGCCACTGTCGCGCCTCGGCGATACGCCGCGTGGCGGGGCTGAGCATCACCCCGTGCTGTCCTTTCAGCTGCGTGGCGGCGAAGGCCTCGAGCCGCTCGCGCCGGTCGGACAACTGCTTGCCCGTCAGATCGGTGCCGCGCGCGTCGACCAGCAGGTCGAAGACGAGGAACACCGCCGGCGTTTCGTGGGACAACTTGTCGATGCGGCTCTGCGCCGGGTGGATGCGCTGGAGCAACGCGTCGAACGAGAGGCCGTCGGGGGACGGTACGACAATTTCGCCGTCGAGCACGAACCGCTTCGCGCGCAATGCACGCAGCGCGGCGACGACTTCCGGAAAATAGCGCGAGAGCGACTGGTCGGACTTGGAGCGCAGCTCGACCGTATCGCCATCACGAAACGCCAAACAGCGGAAGCCGTCCCACTTGGGCTCGTACTGCCACTCCGGGCCGGCAGGGAGCGTCGCGACGACGCGCGCCTCCATCGGCGCGTAGCCGGGTTTGACGGGAAGCGTCACGACTCCGCATCCCGGTCATCGATTCGATCGTCCGGCTCCGCAGGCTCCGCCAGCTCGTCCCGTTCGTCCAGTTCGTCCGGGCCGTCCAAATCACAGGCCGCCTGTCGTTCGGCCGCAGTGCGCCGCCGCGCTTCGCCCGCGCTGGCCGGCGGTTCGAGGCGGAGCTCGGTCTGCGCGGTGAGCAGCCGCTCGCCGCCGGCCGCGAGCTGCCGCATGCGATGTCGGAACCGCAGCAACTGCACCGGCGCGCGGTAACTCTCGCGCGGCGCGCGCGACAGCATGAGCAATTCCTCACGCACCTCGCGCGGCAGGTGCGACGCCGTGCGCTTGCGCAGCAGCGACGTGAGCCGCAGCGCATCGCGCCCCAGCACGGCGCGCTCGATGTCGTCGAGGTAGCCGAGAAAGCTCGTAAGGCCGCTCGCGACGCTGCGCGCGCGCGCTCCCTCGTGCCTAGCCACGGGCGAGCACTCCGCGCAGCGAATTCGGCTTCGTCATGCCCTGTGCCCACAGGTCGCCCCTGGACCGCACGCGCTCGAGCACCGAGTCCATGGTGAAGTCGGCGGGATCGAGCTGTTCGTTCACCTCGGACCACTCGAGCGGCGTGGAGACGGTCGCCCCCGGCTTCGCGCGCACCGAGTACACGCCGGCGACCGTTTTGCCGCGAATGTTCTGGAGAAAGTCGACGTACACAGCGCCCGCCGCACGCGACTTCACCCATCGCTCGATGGTCGCGATCTTCGCGTGCGACTCGGCCACCATGGTCGCCACGAGCTCGGCCACCATGCGCGCGCCGTCGTTCGGCACGTGTGGTTCGAGCGGCACCACGATGTGCAGTCCGCTCGCGCCGGAGGTCTTCGGCACCGCGTGCAGGTCGAGCGAGTCGAGCACCTCCTTCACCGCGAGCGCGACCTCGACCACGCGCGCGAACTTCGCCCGCGGTCCCGGATCGAGGTCGATGATCGCATAGTCGGCGAATTGCACCGAGCCGACGCGCGAGTGCCACGGATCGATCGAGATCGCGCCGAGCTGGGCGACGTAGAGCAGCGTGGCGAGATCGCCGCCGATCAGGCGGGCCTGCGTCGTGAGTCCTTCGTCGGCGACCGATTCCACGCGTACCGAGGCCGGCGGATCGCTCGGCGCGCGCTGCTGATAGAACGCCTTCCCGCGCACGCCATTCGGGTAGCGCTTCATTACCAGCGGGCGATCGGCGATCGCCGGCAGGAGCAACGGCGAGATGCGGGCATAATAGCGCAGCAGATCGCCCTTGGTCTGACCGGTCTCTGGAAAGAACACCTTCTCGAGTTTCGAGACTTCTAATGTCCCGGTCGGCAGCGCGAGCTCGCCCGCGCCGCGGCGGTCCTCGATGTCCCGCAACTGCGCGACGATTGCGTCGATGTCGGCAGACGAGTTGCTCCGGGAGCGCGACGACTTGCGGGTGCCCGCCTTTTTCGCTTTGGGGCGGCGACCGTCGTGCGCCGCGCCGCCGCGGCCGTTCGCGCTTGCCCGCCGCGAATCCGCGGCCAGCGATTCCGGCTCGTGCACCACCTCGCGCGGCTTCTTGTCGTCGCGGACGCCCACGAACACCGGCTGCCGCAGCTTTCCGTCTGCCGTCCACTCATTGAACTTGATCTCGACCACGACCGATGGCCGAGTCCAGTGCGGTGCCTCGTTGGTGCGCGGTGTCGTCGTGAACGGCGACGATTTGCGCTCGATGCGGCGGAGCCGCTGGTACATGTCGCTCAGCGACTGCCTGCCGAAGCCGGTGCCGGTGTGGCCGGCGTAGACCAGCCCGCCCTCCGCGTTGTAGTGGCCGAGGAGAATCGCGCCGATATGCTGGCGCGAGTTGCGCGGCTCGGTCCAGCCGCCGACGACGAACTCCTGTCGATGCTCGATCTTGAGCTTGAGCCAGGCGCGCGAGCGGCGTCCCGCTTCGTAGGGCGCGTCGGCCTCCTTGGCGATGATGCCTTCCCAATCGTTCGCACGCGCCGTGCGAAGTAGCGCGGCGCCGTTCTCACTCACGTCACTGAGCCGCAGCGCGTTGGAACGTCCCGGGGGTTGGAGGAGCGCGGCGAGATGTTTTCGCCGCACGCGCCACGGCTCAGCGACGAGTGAGTGCTTTCCATCGACCAGCATGTCGAACAACATCAACGCGGCCGGCGCGCTCTGTTCGTGCGCGGCGATCGCGGTCCGATCCGTCACGTGCATCCGGCTCTGCAATTCCTGAAAGCGCGCGGGCGAGTCGCCGTGCATCGCGACGATCTCGCCGTCGACGACGAACGGGCGCCGCGCGCGCTTCGACAGCGCCTGCAACGCCTCGGCGACTTCCGGAAACTGCCGCGTCTTGTCCAATCCATTCCGGCTCAGCAGCCGCACCGTGCCCGGCGTGGCGAACGCCAGGATGCGGATGCCATCGTACTTCGGTTCGAACACCCAGCCCTCGCCACGCGGCAGCTCCGTGCCGATCGTGGCGAGCATTGGGCGCGGTTCGGTCATGCGCTCTTACGCCGCTTCGTCGTTCGCGTGTGGTGCGTGTGATGCGCGCGCGTCTTTGTCGTCCGTCCGCGCCGCTTGCCCATCTCGAGGCTCTCCTGCAACCGCGCCATGAGGTCGACCACCTGCGTGCTCTCGCGCTCCTCCGGCTCGGCCACCTCGATCTTCTTGCCCTTCATTTTCGCGCGAATGATCTTGCGCAGATTCGCCGCGTAGTCGTCGGTGTACTTGGACGGATCGAACGCCTGCGTCAGGTTGCCGACGAGCTGCTCGGCCATCTGCAGCTCCTGCGGCCGCACGCCGCTGTCGCTCGGGAACGAGAACTCGCTCGTGTCCACCAGCTCGTCGGCGAAGCGCATGATGTCGAGCACGATCGCGTCGCCCAGCGCCTTGACCCCAGCCAGGTGCAGCGCGTTCGAGCGCATCGTGATCTTGCCGATGCCGACGGTGCCCGTGTTCTTGATCGCTTCGCGCAGCAGGGCGTACGGCTTCTCGCCGCCTTTCGCCGGCACCACGTAATAGGGCGTCTCGAAGAAGCGCGGGTCGATCTCGTCGGCGCTGGCGAAGTCGAGGATCTCGATCGTCTTCGACGATTCGATCGCCGCCGCCTTGAAGTCGGCGTCCGTCAGGACGACGAACTTGCCTTTCGAATACTCATATCCCTTGACGATGTCCTTCCACGGCACCGTCTCGCCTTCCTTCTGGCAGACGCGCTCGTAGCGAATCGGCGAGAGATCCTTCTTGTGCAGCAAGCGGAAGCTGATGCGCTCCTTCGCCTGGATCGCGGTGTGCAATCGCACCGGGATGTTCACGAGGCCGAATGTCAGCGCCCCTGTCCAGACTGGCCGCATCGCTACTCCGAATCATCGAGAGAAAGTCTCGGCGCGCCCCTGGTGACGCGTCGCAGAGGCTCCCGATGCAACTGCGGTGCTATCAACAGCGTGTCCACAATCGCGTGTGGATATCACCCGGTTTTCGACACGCTTTTGCGTTCTCGAACGGACGCGCGCTCGGCAAAATGCAATGCACAGTTTTCGATTTGGTACACATCTGTCCACAGTTGTTATCCACAGCATCTCGCATGGGCTTTGTGTCGGCGCTGTGCGCACTTAGCGTTTTATCGACACATGTCCACATGCGCTATCCACAGCAATGACAACGACTTATGGAAAACTTTTCTATTGCGCTTTGAATCAGTGTTTTCTAGGTTGCCGTCCCTTCCCGTTGCGACGTCGTCTGCACGCGCTCTTCGGATCTCATCGACGGCCCACCGACCCAATCGCGACCAATGCATCTCGTCAGCTGCGCCATGCCCCAGGAACCACTCGAAGACGCGCCACGTTCGGCGCTGCTTGCCGATCGCGCGGATGCGGATCGGTGGGATGGCTTCTGGTCGCAACAGTCGGACGCGTATTACGTTCGCCGCACCGCGGCCGATGGCGGCGTCGAATGGTATAGTCTGTCGGATGACGACGAGCCGGCGCATGTCGGGGAGACGCGTGTCCTCACGCTTCGGACGCCAACGCGGCCGCACGTGCGCGTCAACGTGGTCGTGGCGCAATCACCAGCGGGCCGGCGCATGCTGGTGGGCAGCGCTGGACGGTCGCACCGGTGATCGAGGTGCGCTCAGGCGCTGGGTTCGGGAAGCAGCTCGAGCTGCGCCGTGCGCTGCGCGACGACGCGACGAGACGCTTCGTACAACCAATCGAAGCTCGCGTCGAGTCGCGGATCACCGCCGGCGGCATCGCGCGCCAACGTGAAGTGACCGTACAGCCGTCCATCGATGCGCTCGGGCTCTCCGTGCAATCGGAACAGCAACAGCTCCGTGGCGGCTTCGGTGAGATGGAACAGCGTGAACAGATAGAAGCGCGTGCGCGCCTCGTCCGCTTCGGACACGGTGGCGAGAAACGCGGGCTCGCGGACGGGCCGCTCTTCGCGAATCGATGCGACGAGCTCCATCGCGTGCTGCAGGCCCGACGGTCCGGCGCCGCGCAACAGGTGCGTCCACAGCTCGGCGACGCGACGCAGAATCACGATGTCCCAGCGCGCTTCGTCTTCGCGCGCCGGAAAGAGCACGTTTTCATGCGCGCGCAACCAGTTTCGAAACTCGGTCTGCTTGTGGCCGAGCTGCGCGAGGCCGGCGAGGAGCAGCGTGCGATAGAGCGCGGCGACGCGCTCGTTGCGTTCGATCGGCAGCGCGGCGGTGAGAATGAACGCGCGGTCGGCGCCGGACTCGATGTGCGCGGTGCGCTGCGCCTCCTGCTCGCTGGAGAGTCGTGCGCTGGGCGACGCGGCGCCTTCGAAGTCGAGCCATTCGCTGGCGGCGATCACGTACGCGCCGGCGAGCGGCACGACGAATTCAGGGATGTCTGCCTCAGCGGGCGCCGGTGCGCCGGTCGCCATACGCGTCAGCACGCCCATCGCGTACTGCACGGCCGCCGCGCGGTCCTCGGGCGTGACCACCTTGACCGCCCAATGGCGATCGAGCGTTTCGAGTGCGTTCGGGAAGGGCGTGGTCATCAGGTGGACGCGACGAACGGCAGTGAGCGGCGGACCTCAAATTCGCATACGAGTCTGACGGGCAGCGCCAGTCGGAGTAACACTGCGGACGCGCGACGGAGGGACTCATGAGCATCGAGCCCCACGCCCGGCGGCGGCTGCAGCTGGTCTACGAAACGACCCGCGACGCCCAATTGATCAAAGAACTTCGACAAGTACTAGAGGCAGCGCAGATGTCCTTCGTTCCGAGTGCAGACGTGTTGCGCGACATCGCCATGTGCGCGGCATGCACCCAGGACGCTCCACGCACCGGACGCGCCGGGCTCTGTCCCGACCACCGCGCCCGGTGGAATCTCGAAGCATGCATGGCGGACATGTCCGCCCACGTCGAACACGAAGTCTCGCTCCAGCGGCTCGTCGACGGCGTGTTGTCCACCGGCGACGGCGCGCAGCTGTTGTCCGCCTTCGACCGGCAGCGGCGTGCGTTGCAGCTGGTGATGGAAGCCCACGCGCGGGGAGCCGTGCAGTTGCCGGAGAGCATCGCGGCCACCGTCGAGCGGGCGTGTACGAGCGGTCCCCGCTTCCTCACGGGCGGGTCGTCGAATGCAGTCGTGCAGCAGCAGGCGAGCTAACGCCAAATCGCCGGGAGAATACGCTCATGATTCAAGTCAAATGCGTCGGCGGTGAATGCAACGGACTTACCGTGCGGGTCGAGCCGCTTCCGACGTACTACGAAGTCGTCGATCCGCGCGATGCATCGCGCCGAGATTACTATATCCTCGAAGTAGGCCAGTGGGGCGCCCGGCTCGTGCCGGAAGCAACGGCGGAGTGGCGCGCGAGGGTGTGATCTAGCGGCTGGATGTCAGGTGCTGGGTGCTAGTGGGTTGCTGGTCATTCGCGACTAGCGAGTACCAGCTCGCCGTCGCGATTTCGTCGGATCTAGCGACCAGCACCTGTCACTCATCCAGGACCGAGTACCGAGGTGCTAGGACCTGTCATAATCCTCGATCGCCCACTCGAGCACTTCGGTCTCGAACCAGCCGTTGTCGTCGTCGAGCGCACCGGCGTGCACGAGCGCATGGAGCATCGATCGAAGCTGCCGTAACACGTTGAGCAGGGGCTCTCGTCTTCCCCGTGCCGCATGAACGTATCGGCGAATGTGCGCACGGAATTCCATCCGCGCCGATCTCGCCTCCTCCACGCACGCCCGGGCATTCAAAACGGTCTCTCGAACCTCGGCGTTCCATTCATCCAGCAGGTTGTGTCGCGCCATCAACTCCAGATGCTGCGCTTCGACTCGTCGCAATCGACGGTACAGCGACGCGCAGGCGGCGAAATCGGAGGGAACGCCAAGGGCGCCCGGACTGTCGCCGGCAACGACCTGTTGGTGGGGGACCATCGTCGACCCTCCGGCCATGGATGGATGATGCACGAAGTGGCAGGACGTCGGACAACTTCGGCAGAGATCCCATGAGCCGCAAGACTTAATTGTCGCCGATTTCGGACAGTCGAGCTTGCTAAGGCCTTGATCTGCTGCGGCTCAGCGCGGCCGCTGAACTCACATCGCGCCGTCGCGAGGCTCGGTCGCACGCTCCGCGGAACGCTCCTCTACGCGCTCACCGGTCCGCTCGTCGGCGGTTGCATCCGGTGCCTCGATGCCGCGGTCCTCGCGCAACGACTCCACCACCTGCGCGCGCTCGTCGATCTCCGATGGCCACATCGCGATCGGGACGGGAATTTCGTCGTTCGGGTCGCGGGTGCTCGCAGCCGCCGACGAATCGACCGCGCTCGCGTCGGCGAGCGGCAGATCGTCGTTCGTTTCATCGGCGTTTTCGCCGCGGGCGATTCCCGCCAGCGGATTGCGACGGCTGTTCGCGGCTCGGTCGGATTCGGAATTCATCATGCTCTCCTGAGCGACGCGTCGCCCATGTGGTCGTAGCGAATACCGGCGTCTCGCAGCCGGTCGATGGCTTGATTCAGCAGCGGCGCATCGCCGATCAGGGACAGGCGGAAGAAGTGCTCCCCACCCGGACCGAAGGCGTTGCCGGGCGTCACCACGACGCCGGCTCGATCGATCAGCAATCGCGTCCACTCCTGCGCACCGTATCCGTGCGGGATCGGCAGCCAGACGAACATCGTGGCGTGCGGCGGCTCGATCCGCCAGCCAAGTGAGCGGAATCCGGCGAGCAGCGCATCGCGCCGCTCGCGGTAGCGCTCGACGATCGGGCCCTCGAGCGCTTCGATGTGATCGAGCGCGTATGCCGCGCCAGCCTGAATCGGCGCCGGCGTGCCGTAACCCATGTTCGTGCGCACGCCATGCAGCGCGTCGATCAGATCGCGTCCTCCAACCGCAAACGCGATTCGCGACCCCGCCATGTTGAACGTCTTCGAGAACGAATGAAATTCGAGCACCACGTCCTTCGCGCCGGGCACCTCGAGTGCACTCGGCGCAACCCGGCCGTCGAACGTGAGCTCGCTGTACGCGAGGTCCGAGATGAGCAGAATTCCGTGCCGCCGACACAGCGCGACGGCTTCCTCGAACATCTCCAGCGGGGCGACCGCACCCGTGGGATTGTGCGGATAATTCAACACCATCACGCGCGCGCGGCGGAGCACGTCGGCGGGAATGGTGCTGAAATCGGGCAGGAAGCCGCGTTCGGGTGCGAGGTGCATCAGATACGTCTCGCCACCGATCAGACCCGTCGCCCGTCCGTGCACCGGGTAATAGATGTCGGGCACGAGTGTGACGGTGGACTCATCGGCGAACGCCATCGTCGCGTGCGCGATTCCTTCCTTGGCGCCGCTCAGACACACGACTTCGTGCTCCGCGTCGACCGAGACGTCGAAACGCCGCTTCATGAAAGCGGCGGCCGCCCGGCGAAATTGCTTCGTACCTCGGAACGGCGGGTAGCCGTGCGTCCGCGGATCCGCGTACGCGGTGGCGATCGCGTCGACGATTGGCTTGGGCGTCGGCTGGTCGGGATTGCCCATTCCGAGGTCGATGAGGTCCGCTCCGCCGGCCAGCGCCTCCGCCTTCAGCTCGTCGAGCCAGGCAAACACATAGGTTGGCAGGTCGGTGAGCCTGCGCGACGGAACGAGCCGTGCGACGACATGGTCCGGCTCCGTCGCGGGAGAGGAGCGCCGAGACGTGGTTGGTGACATGAATGGAAGTGGAGGCAGGTATTGGGCCGAATTTGGTCCATGGTCCGTGGTCCGTCGACATCCGGCATCAGCCACGTTCTGCCGTTCACGGACCACGGACCACGGACTACGGACTACGGACCACGGACCACGGACCAAAACTCCCCTTGCGCTGTACAATTAGACGATTATCTATGCGTCGTACGTCATGACCGGGGTCGCTGTGGATTCTGAGCAGTTCCAACGGATCGCCAAGGCATTGGCCGATCCCAGACGATTCGAGATTCTCGAGCACATCGCGCAGCAGGCGGAGGTCGGATGTCAGCGCCTCTGCGGCTGCTTTCCAGTGCGACAGGCGACGATTTCTCATCATCTGAAGGAGCTGGCGAGTGCCGGGCTCGTGGAATCCCGGCGCGACGGTCAGTTCGTGTACTACCGAACGCGACCGGCGGTGCTCGATCAGTACATGGCTGAGCTCCGGCGTCGAATGACGAGCGACGTGTCGACCGACTCGACATGTGAATCGAACGAACAAAGTCTGGCGCCTGTGGCGCTGGGGGTGAGCGATGTACATGACAGGGGATGATCGCGACCTGCTGGATCTCTACATCGAGGAGCTGCGCGGCGAGCCGGTGCTCTCGGCGCAGGAACAGAAGGAGCTCGCGCGGGCCATGCGCCGCGCGACGTCAGACGACGTCCGCGAGCAGGCGCGCTCGGAGCTGATTCGCGCCAACCTGCGTTTCGCCTTCTCGGTGGCCAAGCAGTACCAGAACCGCGGCGTTCCGCTCGGCGATCTGGTCAGCGAGGCCAACGCCGGACTCGTGCGCGCGGCAGACAAGTACGATCCGGAAGTCGGCGTAAACTTCATCAGCTACGCCGTCTGGTGGATTCGCCAGGCGCTGCACTCGGCCGTGCAGCGGCAGTCGCGCACGGTGCAGGTGCCGCTGAATCGCGCCGCCGATCTCACACGCGTGTCGCGCGCCCAGGAAGTGCTGCGGCAGAAGCTGTCGCGCGAGCCGCACGACGAGGAGATCGCCACGGTGGCGAACCTCTCGCTCGACGTCACGCGTGGACTGGTCGCCTTGCTGCAGCCGACGCGCTCGCTCGATGAGCCGGCCAACGCCATCGACGGCGGCCGGACGCTCGGCGAAACGATCGTCATTGATCGTGGCGAGGACGAGGACGTGCTGCCCGGCGGAGTGGAAAGCGATTCACGTCGCGAGGCGATCGCGCGCGCGCTGGAAGTGCTGACGCCGCGTGACCGTCGGGTGCTCATGCTGTATTTCGGGCTGGAGGGCAGCCGCCCGATGACGCTGCAGGAAATCGCCCGCGAGCTGGGTGTGACGCGGGAGCGCGTCCGCCAGCTGCGCGATCGCGCGCTCAAGCGGTTGCGCGAGAGCGATACCGCCGACGTTCTGCGCGACGGCATGGCCGCGTAGCTGGCGCATGTCAGGAAAGACGGAGACCGCCACGCTGGGCGGTGGCTGCTTCTGGTGTCTCGACGCCGTGTTCCGCGAGTTGCGCGGCGTCGAGACCGTGGTCTCCGGCTACTCGGGCGGACTGCTCGAGAACCCCACATATCGCGACGTGTGCTCCGGGATGACGGGGCACGCCGAAGTGATCCAGATCACATTTGATCCCGAGGTGATCTCGTTTCGGGATTTGCTCGGCGTCTTTTTCACGATTCACGATCCAACGACGCTGAATCGCCAAGGCGCCGACGTCGGCACGCAGTACCGCTCTGTGATCTTCTATCACTCGCCCGAGCAGCGCGATGCGGCGGAGCAGGTGATCGACGACCTGAATCGGCACCATGTCTGGGACGACCCGATCGTGACCCAACTGATGCCGTTCACGGCCTTCCATCGCGGCGAGCGCTATCACCAGGATTACTACGCCGAGAACCCCGACCAGGCCTACTGCCAGATCGTGATCGCCCCGAAGGTCGCCAAGTTCCGGAAGCGCTATCTGGATCGGCTGGCGAAGCGGTAGCGCGGCAGAGCCGTGGAGCGGCGGACCGAGTCTTCCGGGCGAGCAGTTCGGGGGCGGCGCTCAACTTTTTCAAAACGCCTACCGATAAACGTCCGAGTTGACGGCGGGCCGGTGCATGTGCCCGAAGGTTGCATATTGCGAAACCGGTGTCATTTTCGTTGTCAATGAGGTCGAGTACATCCCGTTTCGTGGGGCACAGTTACACTGTGTCCCACGGATCAAGGGCGTGACCCGACCGGCAAGGCGGGCGTCCTTTTCGTGAACGACCACGTGCTGTATCAACCCTGGCGAGCCGATTTTCCGGCGAAGTCCGTCGTTCTCCTATGCTGCTACCCCTGCTCGGCATTGCGGTCTCACTGATTCATACAGCTGGCCCGGTGCGATTCGTCAGCGACACGTCGATCGCGCTGTCGAAGGTCGTGACCCCGACGATTCTGCACACGCCGGTCATCGGCGTGAAGAGCATCATGGTGGCCGACAGCATCGTCGTGGAGAAGGGCAAGCACACGCTGACGCTGTACGCCGCCGGCATGCCGGTGCGCACCTATCAGATCGCGCTCGGCAAGCAGCCGAAGGGCGACAAGGTTCGCATGGGCGACAATCGCACGCCGGAAGGCCTGTTCCGGATCGATTACAAGAATCCTGATAGCAAATACCACATGTCGCTGCACATCTCCTATCCGGACGAAGCGCACATCGAGCGCGCGCGCCGGATGGGGTACAAGGCGGGCGGCGACATCATGATTCACGGTCTGCCGAAGCAGTTCGAGAGCTTCGGCGCGGCTCAGGCGGAGTACGACTGGACCGAGGGCTGCATCGCCGTCACCAATCAGGAGATCGAAGAGATCTGGCGTGCCGTTCCGCAGGGCTCGCCGATCCAGATCAAGCCCTGATCGCGGCGCCGCCGGCGTGCGCGCGTCGATCCTGCTCTGGAGCGCGTTGTCGGGCGTCGTCATGGGCGTCGTTGCCGACGCCGTGCTGGTGGGCGTGGCGCTGCTCGCGAGCTTCGTCGCTCCCACGGCTGCCGATCGCCTGATTCACGCCCGCTGGGCCGTCGCGATTGCCGCGCTCGTCCTCGGGCTGATCCTCGTCGCCGGTGCCATGCTGGGCTATCTCGAGGGCGAGCTCAAGGCGGTCTGAGGGACCGCCGCGCGCCGTCAGGCGCCGGCGAACCAGGACCAGATCAGCGCCACGCCGGCGCCGGTCATCATCAGCGCCGCGAGTCCCCCGAGCACGTTCATCGCGCGGCTGTTGCGGTGGGCGCCCATCACCTCGCGGTTGTTGCAGACGACGAGAATGATCGCGATGAGCGGCGGCGCGAGCAGTCCGTTGATCACCGCCGACCAGATGAGCAGCTTGATCGCGTTGACGTGGGCGAAGTTCAGCACCATTCCGACGATCATCGCGAACGCGATGACGGCGTAGAACTGCCGCGCCGTATGAACTTTCTCATCCATGCCCGCGCGCCAGGCGGCGGCTTCGGCCACGGCGTATGCGGCGGAGCCGGCGAGTACCGGAACGCCCAGCATGCCCGTGCCGACGAGCCCCGCCGTGAAGAGCAGGGCGGCGGCGGGACCGGCCATCGGACGCAATGCCGCCGCGGCCTCCTGTGCCGTCGCGACGTTCGTGATGCCGGCGCGGTGCAGCGTGGCCGCGGCGGTGAGCACGATGAAATACATGATCGCGTTCGAGAAGAACATGCCGGCGTTCACGTCGCGGCCGGCGGCGCGCAGCTCGCGCTCGAGCGCGCGTTGCGGACGTCCGATCAGCCGTTGGCGCCAGTACGCGTCCTGCTCGGCGCTCTGCGCGGCTTGCCAGAAGAAGAGATACGGCGAGATCGTGGTGCCGAGAATCGCCACGAACATCAGCAGGAACTCGCGCGACCACTGGACGTGAGGCACGAGCGTGCCCGTGAGTACCTTCACACCGTCCGGATGCGCGAGAAACCCCGCGAGCACGTAGCTGAACAGCGCAAGGGTGAGCCATTTCAGCACGCGCGTCATCCGCTCGTAGGACGCGAGCACCAGCAACGCCAGAATGAGCGCCGTGAACGCTGGCACGAACCACACGGCGCGCAGGCCGGTCAGCAGCGCGGCGCCGGCCGCCATGCCGCCGAGGTCCGCCGCGATGTTGACGGTGTTGCCGAACAGGAGCAGCGCGCACGCGAGCCAGAGCAGCCAGCGCGGATAGTGCTGCCGGAGCACGCTGGCCAACCCGCTGCGCGCGACGATGCCGACGCGAGCGCACATCAACTGCACGGAGGCCATCAGCGGCAGCGTGACGAGCGCGATCCACAGCATGCCGTAGCCGAACGCGGCGCCGGCCTGCGAGTAGGTCGCGATGCCCGAGGGATCGTCGTCGGCGGCGCCCGTGATGAGGCCGGGCCCCAGCTCGCGAGCGCGCGTCTGCATGCGATCGCGCGGCCGCTCGAGGCGTACGCGATACGGCCGCGCTACGCCGCGCCGATCGGTCGGCCCCGCGGGATGATTCGGCGCTGCGGACGTCAGCGCCGCGTCAGCCGCCGACGGGTCGGCTGGTGGGGGCGGGTCGTTGATCGGCGGTTGTTCGATCGGCTCCATAGCCGGTGGAGAATGGCACAAGATGCGCCACCGCTCGCATCCAAACCGACGTCTGCGCAAATGCGGAATACTGGGGCGGGAGGACTCGAACCTCCAACTTCCCGATTAACAGTCGGGCGGTCTGCCAATTGACCTACGCCCCATCACGACTCGATCACAGTTCAACAAAAAGGCCCGCCAGGTTCTGGCGGGCCGCGGTATTCCATTACCAAGCGCGCGCTAGCCAGAACACCGGCCGGAGCTCCGATTATTCGTACGATTGAAATTGCCGGCGCGATTCAACATGCGCGGCAAGATACGATCAGCGCACGCGGCCGTCAATCAGAATCGCGCCCGAATAGATTGGGCGCATGACCATTCCGAACGTGCCGATCTGGAGACCGTCCGACCGACTGCACCTGCCGCCGCTCGAGCAGCATCTCACCGCGGACGCGTGCATCGTCGGTCTCGGTGGTTCAGGCCTCACCTGCATCGCCGCACTGCTCGATGCTGGCAAATCGGTCATCGGCGTCGATGCCGGCGTCATCGCGGGCGGCGCAGCCGGTCGGAACGGCGGCTTTCTGCTCGGCGGGCTGGCGATGTTTCACCACAACGCCGTAGCGCGGATCGGGCGGCACGCCGCGGTCGCCATTTATCAGAAAACGCTCGAGCAGATCGGACGAATGGCCGACGACACGCCCGCGGCGGTCCGGCGCACGGGATCGCTGCGCATCGCCGTATCGGCGGAGGAACACGATGATTGCGTGCGACAGCTCGACTCGATGCGTCGCGACGCGCTGCCGGTAGAGCCATACGACGGGCCGGAGGGTACGGGCCTCCTTTTTCCGAACGATGCGGCGTTCGACCCGGGCGCCCGCTGCCAGGCCCTGGCGCGCCGTGCCATTGCGCGCGGTGCGCGGCTCTTCGAGCGATCGCCGGCGGTGACGATCGGCGACGGCGCGGTCGAGACGCCGAGCGGACGCGTGCACGCCGAGCACATCGTGGTGGCGGTGGATGGAAGGCTCGAATGTGTGTTGCCCGAGCTCGCGCCACGCGTTCGCACGGCGCGGCTGCAGATGCTGGCGACGGAGCCAACACACCAGATTACACTGCCGCGGCCGGTGTACGCCCGCTGGGGCATGGACTACTGGCAGCAGCGTGCCGACGGCTCCGTCGTACTCGGCGGCTGTCGCGACGTTGGTGGCGACGCCGAGTGGACGAGGGCCGCGACACCGACGGCGCCGGTGCAGGACGCATTGACCTCGCTACTTCGCGAGCGCCTGGGCGTGCGCGCGCCCGTGACCCATCGATGGGCCGCGAGCGTCGGTTATACAGAGAATGGAATGCCAGTTCTCGAACAGCCGCGGCCTGGTGTGTGGGCGATCGGAGGCTACTCGGGCACGGGCAACGTGATCGGCGCCCTCTGCGGCCGGGCGGTCGCCGAGCTGATCACGGGTCAGGGCACCGAGCTGGCGGAGCTGTTGTGCACGGGAGAGGCGAGAAGCTAGAGGAGAGAGGAGAGAGGAGAGAGGAGAGAGGAGAGAGGAGAGAGAAGCGACAAGCGACCGCCGGATGGAAAAAGGTCAGACGCCTGACCACTGACGTCTGACCTCCGATGTCTCGGTAGTTCCTATCCTCTCTCCTCTCTCCCCTCTCCTCTCTCCTTCAGATCTCCGTACTGATCCGATCGATCTTCCTCCGTTCGGCGCGCCGGCGCTCGACCGTCGATTGCGGCGGCGACACGTCGTCCGGCGGCAGCACGTCGTCGGGCATCGCACTCGCATTGCGCGCGTTGTCGACGGCGACCTCGCGGTCGCTGTTCGGATAGTGAACCACGCCGGTTTCGCTGGGATGGCCCGATGCGGTGCTCGGGCCAACTCGGCTCAGGTCCGTCTCGGGCATGTCAGCCGAATCCATGAGCACGATGCGACGGCCACGATCGATCTGCGTCGCGCGGATCGGCACGAAGGTGTGGCGGGTGCTCCCGGGAAGGTCGACGTCGAGCAGCACCACTTCGCCGGCGTCGGAGTCGATGAGAAGATCCTGAACCGTGCCGAGCTGGCGTCCGCTCACCGTGCGGACCTCCCAGCCGCGAATGTCCGGCTCGCCGTCGGACACCGTCCATTTGTCCAGCGTGCTGAGCGCCACGAGGTGCTCGCGCTCGCGCGCGTAGGGGCCGACACCGGCTGCGTCGCGCCCGTCACGATCGTCATTCTTCATAATTCTGCTCCCGCGAAAATGCGTGCGCCGCGCGAATCTCAGGCGGCGCGATAGTAGCCGAAGTAGTAGATCAGCAGCGCGGCGATGATGATCACCAGCAGGATCCAGAGCCACGCCAGACTGCGGCGTCGGGGTTCGACGTGTATCTCGGCCATGGGTTCCGGGACGATGGAGTGTCTGCGAGTGCTGCGGCGGTCACCTCCACGTCTGCAAGCCGGACGCCACCGTGGCGGAATCCGGAGAATCCGCTCCGGATCGGTGGTTAGCGCGGCCGTTCCGGCTTTCGGGGCTTGGCGCGGCGCGTGGGAGCGGCGGTCAGCGGATTCTCCGGCCACTCGTGCTTCGGATATCGGCCGCGCAGCTCCTTGCGTACCTCGAAATAGCTCGTGGCCCAGAACCCCGCCAGATCCCGCGTGACCTGCACTGGCCGATGGGCCGGCGACAGGAGACGCATCGTGACCGGGACGCGCCCATCAGCCACTCGCGGCGATTCCGTCAGGCCGAACACCTCCTGGAGGCGCACGGCCAGCGTGGGCGCCGCCGGGTCGGTGTAGTCGACGGGAACGCGTGAGCCCGTCGGCACGACGAGATGTGTCGGCGCGAGCTCGTCCAGCCGAACGCGCTGTCTCCAATCCAGGAGCGACAACAGGGCGTCGGCCAGATCGACGTGGCCGATATCGCTCAAGCGCCGCGACCCGGCAATCCGCGGCGCCAGCCAGCGGTCGAGCGTTGCCGCGAGGCCCTCGTCGGAGACATCCGGCCAACCTGGTTCGTACCGGCCGGCGAACGCGATTCGCTCGCGCACGCGCCGCGCCGCATCGGACCACGGAATTGTGCCGACGCCCCCACGGCGCACCGCAGCCAGAAGTGCCTGGTTGACCTGCTCGACGGGCGGATTCGCGAGGCGCACGTCGCGCAGCACGATCTCGCCGAGGCGCTCGCGCCGGCGAGCCTCGACGGCGCCCGTGGCCTCATCGAGCTCGACGACATCCTCGATCGTGATTTCCGCACCGAATTCGCCGCGGAGCTCGTCGAGCGTCAGCGCAGCCGCGAGAAAGATCCTGCCGTCCGCGCCAACGTCGTCGAGATTCGCCGCGACGATGTACGGAGCATCGAACAACGACTGCCCGGCGGAGAGCTCGGCACCGCGGCCGTTCCGCAGCACGTACCGCGCGCGCGACCCAGCGCGCCGTTGGCCGACGCGATCGGGATATGCGTGCGCCAGCAACAGCCCGAGCTCGGACGCGTCCGGCATGCCGAGTTCGTCGCGGCTGATCCGCAACTGACGCGCGAGCCGGCCCGATTCGGCGCGGACGCGACGTACGGCGTCGCGGTCGACCTCGGCGGCCGCGAAGATGTGGTCGCCGCGTGGGTCGGCGCGTTCATCGCGCAGCGCCTGCACGCGCAGTGCGAGATCGGCGTCGAGCGGCGCACCGGCGGACCGCAGGATGTCTCGTTCCGAGAGCAGCGCGGCGACGTCGCACGATAGCGCGGCGTTTGGCGTGCCGCGCGCCGCGAGCACCATCGCGGCGAGGCGTGGATGCATCGGAAGCGCGGCCATGTCGCGGCCGTGATTCGTGAGCACATGCGCCTCGTCGAGCGCCCCGAGCTCGCGCAGCAGCTCGCGCGCCTGCGTAAACGCGGCGGGCGAGGGTGCGTCGATCCAGCGGAGCTCACGCGGGTCGTCGACACCAGCCGCGGCGAGATCGAGGGCGAGCGGCGCGAGATCGGCCTGACGGATCTCGGGCGGTGCGTGCGCCAGCAATTGAGCATTCTCATATTCCGGCCACAATCGGTAGCACACGCCGGGGCCGAGGCGGCCCGCACGGCCGCGGCGCTGGTCGGCGGCGGCCCGAGACACGCGTACCGTCTCGAGCCGCGCCATGCCGCTGGCCGGCGAAAAGCGCGGCTGCCGCGCCAGTCCGCTGTCGATCACCACTCGCACGCCTTCGATCGTGAGACTCGTTTCGGCGATCGAGGTCGAGAGTACGACGCGGCGGCGTCCATGCGGGTCGGGACGGATGGCGCGATCCTGGGCGTCGTGGGGCAGTGCTCCATAGAGGGGTGCGACCAGTGCGTCGCCGACGTCACGCTCGGCGAGCAGCGCCTCCACGCGCCGGATCTCGCCGGCGCCCGGCAGGAACACGAGCACGTCACCGTCCTCGCGGCGGAGCGCGTCGGCGACGGCCGCCGCGACGGCCGTCTCGAGACGTGTGCCGGTGCGCGGCGGCATGTAGCGGGTCTCGATCGGATACACGCGACCGTCGCTCGTGATCACCGGTGCGCCGCCCAGCACGGCGGCGGCCGCGTCGCCGTCGAGCGTCGCGGACATGATGAGAACTCTCAGATCGTCGCGCAACAGTGCCGCCGTGCGCAGCGTGAGCGCGAGGCCGACGTCGGCGTCGAGGCTGCGTTCGTGAAATTCGTCGAACAGCACGGCGCCGACGCCGTCGAGGGTTGGATCGCGTTGCAGGCGGCGCGTGAGCACGCCTTGGGTGACGACTTCGATGCGCGTTGCGGCGCTCACGCGCGAGTCGCCGCGCATGCGATAGCCGACCGTGGTTCCGAGCGGCGTCCCGTGCAATTCAGCGAGGCGCGCCGCCGCGGCGCGGGTCGCGAGCCGGCGCGGCTCGAGCATGACGATCGATTGATGGCCGAGCCATGGCGCGCCGAGCAGCGCGAGCGGCACCAGCGTCGTCTTGCCAGCGCCGGGGGGCGCCTGCACGACGGCGCGTCGCGCGGTGGCGAGCGCGTCGCAAATGTCGGGAAGGATCGACTCGATCGGGAGGTGCGGCACGGCGGATCGGCGCGCTCAGCCCGGCGAGCGCCGCGTACCGCTCACTCCGCGTAGTACTGCTGGATGCAGCGGCTGATCAACTCCTGCAGCAACGCGTTTTCCGCGTCGGACGACGTCGCGCTCGCCACCTGGGGCAATCCGTACCAGATGTCCTTGAGGATGAGCAGCAGGCGCTCGGCCTGGATGCCCTTGTCTCGCGCTTCGGCGGCGGCATTGCACAGCAGGTCGCGCAGATCGTCGGAGTGATTGCCCTGCCGCGCCGATCGGGTCAACGATTGGCGAAGCGCCTCGACCGTTTCCGGCGCAAGCGTGGGGTGAGAGGGCGTGCGGTCGAATGCCATCATGCGTGAGCGCTCCGCGGCGTGATGCGCAGGATTGATCGATCTCCGACCAGGTCGGTCGGGTCAATGTCTCCCCGCATTCGGCGCGCGTCAAGGCGGCTGGTTCGGGCTTTGCGGCACCACGCGAGAATGTCTCCCTCGACATCGACGACGGGCGCGCAGGCGGGCCCGCTGGTGCTGATCTGCTCCGCCGATGCCGTGGCCGCGGCGCTCCTCGGCGCACTCATCGAAACGCTCGGATATGCCGTGCGGTTTGCGCGTCCACCGGAAACGGCCGATCAGAGCATGCGCCGGGTTCGGCCGACCATCGCGCTCCTCGACTGTCAGGATCCGGCCGCTTGCAACGATGAAGTCCTCGGCCATGCCGCAATGCGCGGCATTTCCGTTGTGATCTTCGGGACGGCGGAGGCGCTCGAGGAGGTGAGAGCGCTGGCGCTCGAGCACAACATCGACACGTTGCTGATGCCGCCGGTACCCGACGAGCTCGACGAAACTCTAAAGCGTGCGCTCGAAGCCGCGAACTGATGCGCCGGAGCACGCATCAGTTCGCGCGGCGCGCGATCACGCCTTGAGAATGACCAGGAACCGCGACGTTTCCCAGAAGCGATCCGGCTGGTCGATGCGGAGTCCGCCAGTGAGCTTGCCGTCATGGGCCGCGAACGGCGATGCGTAGCTGGGGTCCTGTCGCGTGAAGATCGTGTAGTCGCCGGACGGGAACTCGATCGTTCGATCGCGCAGCCGGTCGATACGCGTGAACTTCGACGGATCGAGATTGCGCGCCAGCGAGATCGAGCGGCCGCCGGCGATCAGGAACCGCCGATGCCCTTCTTCCACGAGTATGCCTTGCTTGATCAGCTCGTCCTTCGTGCCGATCACGTAGTAGGCGGTGTTCTTCTCGGTCGTCAGCGCGCCGACGGTGTCCGCGAGGGCGACCTTCTCACCGGCGAGGCGCACATTGTCCGTCGTCACGGTGTCGACGCGGGCATTGAGGGCGGCGATCTGGGTGTTCTGCCTGGAGATCACCGACTCGTACTCGGCCTTCTGATCCTCAACCGTCTGCCGGAGGTCGGCCACGGTCTTCTCGTACCAGGCGACCTGCGCCATGAGTGTCGAGTCGCGCCGGGCGAGCTTTGCCGCGCGGCTGCGCAGGGATTCGACGCGTGCCTGGCTCGAGTCGAGGCGAGCGACGAGCTCTGAAAGCCGCTTCACGACCGCGGCGCGCTCCTCCTTGACCGCAGCGAGATCCGATTCGCTCGTGAGCCGAGTGGAGAGCGTGGCCGGCGAGTGCGATTTCAGCTTCGTCATCTCGCCGTTCAGATCGTTGACGAACTGCGTCGAGGTCATCAGCTCGCTCAGGAGGTCGTTCTTGATGACGAGCAGCGAGTCCGTACGCAGCGAATCGGCGTGCGCCAGTTGCGCGAGCTGCTGCTTGGCGCCGCGATCGCACGCGGCGGCGAGCACCACGACGGCCGGAACCAACAGGCGAAAGAAACGCATGTCGAGCACGTGAAGGAGTGGGCGTTACGCGCTCAGCGGACGCGGCCCGCCGGCAGTGAATACAGAAGCCGAATGGTGTTGCGATCGGCCGGGCTCAACCCGTCGACGCGCACGAGCGGAGCCATGATGTCCGCCGCGTCCGTGCTGTGGCTGAGTCCGAGCGCGTGTCCGACCTCGTGCAGCGCGATGGCGCGCATGCCGCGGCCGTCCAGCGGATGACCGTCGCTGATGTGGGTGGCGAGGGTGATGTCGCCGGACAGCAGCCAGCCGTTGTCATCCGTGCGCCACGTCGTCGAGCCGGTCTTGTGCGAGAGGTAGCTCGTCCAGTGGACTTTGACGTCGGCGTCGCGCGACGAGCTCACGAACGTGAACCGCAGCGGGATGCCGGTGCTCACCCACTGACCGAATGCCGCGCGAACGGCCGCCGGGAAGCTGGCCTGTGCGCCGCCGACCGTCGACGACGAATCGATCCAGACGCGCAGCGGTTGCGCAACGTGATTCGGCCAGCGCTCGATGGTCGAATCGCGATCGGCGAGCAGCCGGTCGATGTAGGTGCCGCGCGCGTCGGACATGATTTCGCCGACCGTGGCGCCGGCGCGCGACGGGGTGCCCGCTTCGGGGGAGGAGAGCGTGCCGCTCAGGATTCCGTCACGAGCGGACTGAAACCCGGCGCAGTCGCTTGCGGCGAACGCAGCAAGCATGGCTGCGACCAGCGCGAACGCGTGTCCCGACGCGGGGAACAACCGACGGTGTGGCATGGGGACTACCAGCGAGGAGGGAGCGTACTGAAGCGGCGTGCGGAAATACCGTTCGGAAGGGGAGAACGGACTTCGATCCAGCGGTGCCATACGCCGGGGAGGCGTACGTCATCGTACCCGAGACAACGGGCAAGGTTCGGATTCTGAAATCTAGTATTTGGAGTGAATAGAGGCGAGAGGATGGAGGATAGAGAATGAAGGGAATGAAGGCGGCCTCTGGTGTGCACGTGAACTCCCTTATTTTTCCGGCGTCGTTCAGCGGCCGTCGGGGCGCCGTTTCACGGCGCCCCGCGCCCGCCAGTTCGCCGTTTTACCGCCCGCTCGCCGTGGCGGCCCGCAGGGCTCCCCAGATCAGCGGGTACGTCGCCATTGACTGGCCGCGGTACTGTGGCCGGAAGCCGTAGAGCACCACGTGACCTTGACCGTGCTTGACGTCGACGAGTGCGGCCTTGCCGTTCAGGTGTGATCCGCCGAGCAGCCAGCCGGAGAGTAGCGGGTCGCCTGAGGCCGGGTACGTTGCCACGACGGTCGCCTGGCTGGGATCAGAGATCTCGAATGCGGGGCCGTTCTCGAACCAGATCGCCGGCACGGGTGCCGTGAAGCCGCTCGCAATCGGGCTCGCGCGGTTGATCTCGACCGACAGAATCGATCCCGGCGCATAGAACTCGGTGTTCCGCACGCCGGCCAGCACGTTCCTCACCGGGAGATGCAGCCCGTCGATCATGGCGGTCGAGGTGCCGTTGAAGGCGAGCACAGTTCCGCCTGCGTTCACGAAGCCGTCGATCGGGCCGAACACGTCGACCGCGTTGGCGCCGCCGCGTCCTCCGCGGCCACCCCGGCCGCCGCGACCGCCGCGTCCAATCACGCCATCCGGGAACACAATCGCGTCGAAGCGCGCGTTCAGGTTGCCGGCGACGAGATCCTTTTCCGTGATCGTGGTGAACGGCACGCGATACGTGTCGAACACATATCGCGTCCACCCCTCGTCGATCGGCTCGTTGGTGCTCGGCCGGTAGATCGCGATGCGTTCGTTGCGCGTGCCGCTCAGCGCCGCACTGTATAGCGGGTCCGGCAATTCGGCGATCGGCTTGCTCGTCGTCGCCGGCGGCGTTCCCATGACGTGCGCGACATTCACCCCGAAAATGAGCGGCAGCGTATGTGCGGTGACGTCGTACGGCCGCTTCGGCGGACCGCCGGGGTACTCGAACAGATTCGGATAGTGCTGACGCTCGAGCAGCGCCTTGGCGAAGCTGCCGAACGGCTGCCGGGTGAGAATCGCGTAGCTGCCCGCTGGATACGTCGTCCCATCCACCGACACGGGCGCGGTGGTTTCGCGCACTTCCACCTGTCCGTGCTGCAGCGTCCAGATGAGCCGGCGAAGCGCCTGCGTGTCCGGCTGCGTCTTCGGGATCACGATCGCCGACGGCCACGCGTCCGTGTGCCAGGCGGGCACCGGTCCGAGCGCGCGGTCAGCCTGCGCGGCGTAGCCTTCGAGCCACTCGCGACGGTTGGTCGCCGCCTGCACGAAGAGCGCCCAGCTTGCCTCCGTCTGATAGCGCACGATGTCGCCGTACGACCAATGGCCGCCCGGCCAGACGGACGGGAAATTCCACGTTTCGACCTTGGCGTCGTAGCCGCGGCCGAGTCCGAGGCTGTCGAACGGCAGATCGATCGCCGTGGCGAGGCGCACGCTCGCAGTCTCGGTGAGCAGCCGCGCGCCGCGGTGATAGAGCGAGTACTGCCGCGCCGGCGACCACATGTCGTAGGACGCGTTGCTGGCGACGCCGGTGAAGCCGTCGTTGGTCATGCGCCAGA
>Ga0070680_100000297_pt1 | contig 33160 bp, 29 predicted proteins | sample KBSC73BmetaG_FD_64672 | JGI IMG/M metagenome (GOLD analysis project Ga0070680, IMG submission 64672) | Corn rhizosphere microbial communities from Kellogg Biological Station, Michigan, USA - KBS C7-3B metaG | ecosystem: Host-associated > Plants > Roots > Rhizosphere | place: USA: Michigan...
AACGACATCAACAACATGGCCGCCGCCGGCATCACCGGGGGCTACGCCGACGGCACCTACCGGCCCGGAGTATCGGTGACCCGCGACCAGATGGCGTCGTTCCTCGCCCGCGAGCTCGACCTGCTGGTAACCAACGGATACGCCAAGCCACCCTCCGGCTGACCTGCGGCCAGGGGCGACGGGGTCACGTTTGCGGCGTTCGAACGCAGCAAAAGTGACCCTGATCAAGGAACGCGGCGGTCGGGGAGCGTCGGCAGCCCTGATACGCCCGTTCTTCACCCGAACGGCGGGCGACGCACCGCGTGGCGAGAGGCAAGATCGGCATGCGGCGATATCAGTCCTTTACGGTGCAGTTGTCGTGACTGTGACAGGAGGGACCTGCCATGCGGCTCGGGCCGGCGCGTGCTGTCCGGCTGCTGGTGCTCGCGGTCGCGGTCGACGCGCTGTTGACCGCGGTGCTCGGCAGCGACGAGACGGGCCGCTTCCTGAGTGGGGAGACCGACGGCTCCGCACTGCTCGGGGGCGCCGGCCTCGCGCTGCTCGTGGTCCTCTGCCTGTTGCTGTGGCGGGCCGTCCGCGAGGTGACGGTGCTCAGTCATGCGGACCAGCCGGCGGAGCAGCGCCTCGACGCGATCCGGCGGCGCACGAAAGCGGTGATCTCGCGGCGTGAGATCACCGTAGCCCTGCAGCCGATCGTGTCCTTCGGCAGCGGCCGCTGGGTGGCGGTCGAGGCGCTGGCCCGCTTCGGCGACGGCCGGCCGCCCGACCTGTGGTTCGCCGAGGCCCAGGAGGTCGGCCTCGGAGTCGAGCTCGAGCTGGTGGCCCTGCACAAGCAGCTCGACCTCCTCGGCGACCTGCCGTCGGGCATCACGTTGTCGGTCAACGCCTCGCCGGCGCTGGTCCTCGACCCCCGTTTCCGGGCCGCGATCGACGGCGTCGACATGGCGCGCCTCACGGTCGAGATCACCGAGCACGCCGCCGTACACACCTACGACGAGATCCGTGACGTGCTGCTTCCGTTGCGCGAGCGTGGCCTGCGGCTGGCCGTCGACGACACCGGCGCGGGCTATGCGTCGTTCCACCACGTGCTGCGGTTGCGCCCCGACAGCATCAAGCTCGACCGTTCCCTGCTGGCCCACATCACCAGCGACCCGGCCCGGCGCGCGTTCGTGACGGCCATCGTCCTGCTCGGGCTGGAGCTGGGCGCGAGCGTGACGGCCGAGGGCGTCGAGACCCCCAGCGAGCTCGAGACGCTCGCCACCCTGGGCGTCGACTACGCCCAGGGCTTCCTGCTCGCCCGGCCCTCGACCCAGCGCGCCGACTGGCTGCGCTGGCGTTCGCGCACCTGGCTGCGGCCGGTCGACCACTTCACCCCTCAGTCGCAGCCCCGGCGGTGAAGGTCGCACTGCGACCTGGCCCTCGTGCCACGACGTTACGTCGTACGCCGCCGCGGAGATCCCTTGCGCCATGGCGATGCGCACCGCAGGTGACCTGCGGCGACCCCAGGTGCTTGGCCGGATGGGCCAGAAGCTGACCCGCCCCACCCAGGACGCCCCCGAGGAGGACGAGGGGCTCTCTGCCGAGGGCGGGTTCGCCCGCACCCTCGAAGAAGGCCAGCGGCGTCTCGGGCGCAGCTGGTCGGCACTCACCGCGACGGGCGTCGTCGGCGGCATCGACGTGGCGACCGGCGTGCTCGGCCTCCTGATCGTCGAGCACGCGACCGGCAGCAAGCTGCTCGGCGGCCTGGCGTTCGGCATCGGCTTCATCGCACTGACCCTGGCCCGCAGCGAGCTGTTCACCGAGAACTTCCTCGTGCCCGTCATCGCGATCGCGGCCAAGCGGTGCACCTGGACGGCGTTGCTGAGGCTCTGGACGGGCACGGCGGTCTTCAACCTGCTCGGTGGCTGGATCGTGACCGCGCTGATCATCGAGGGGTTCCCGAACCTTCGGCCCAAGGCCGTGGAGCTCGGCAAGTTCTACGTCGACATCGGTCTGGGCTGGCGGGCGTTCGCGCTCGCCCTGCTCGGCGGTCTCGTGATCACCCTGATGACGTGGATGCAGCACACCACGGAGTCGATCGGCGGCAAGGTGACCGCCGCGGTCACCGCGGCCTTCCTGCTCGGCGCCGGATCGCTCAACCACGCGATCGTGGCCTCGTTGCTGATGTTCGCCGCGCTGCACACCGGCCACGCCGGCTTCACCTACGGCGACTGGGCGATGTCGGCCGGGTGGGCGGCCCTCGGCAACAGCGTGGGCGGCATCGGGCTGGTGACCCTGCTCCGGTTGCTCCAGGTTCCGCATCGCCTGCAGGAAGCGCGGGAGGAAGCGTAGAAAGTCCCCGGAAACACGGGTCTATCGGCGTACGATCGCCCGCGACTCACGACCGGGGAGGCTTCATGGCTGTGCGCAGCCGTCTGGTGTCCGTCGCCGCGCTCGCTGCGCTGGCCATGCCGTTCCTGCCGGGCACGGCGTTCGCCGCCAACGCGACACCGCCGCCCGCCCCCAACTTCGCCAGCCAGGCGTGCCCGCCGAGCCAGACCCCGTCGGCGGGTTTCACCGACACCACCAACGACGTCTTCCGCGACGCGATCAACTGCATCGCGGCCTACGGCGTGACGCACGGCAAGACCGCCGCGACCTACGACCCCGGAGCGGTGGTGCTGCGGGACGAGATGGCCGTGTTCCTCTCCAACTTCCTGGCCGCCACCAACAAGGGCCGCCCGCCGGGCAGCGCGCCCTGCCAGTTCGTCGACATCGGCAACCTGTCGCAGTCGATGCAGGACGCGATCTGCGCGATCGGCAAGGCCGGCATCAGCAACGGCAAGACCGACAGCGCGCACTTCGACCCGGGTGCACCGGTGCTGCGCAGCGAGATGGCCGCCTTCATCGTCCGCTCGTTCAACTACGCGATGCTGACGATCAACGCCCCCGCGGGGGCCGACTACTTCGACGACGACAACGGCTCGACGCTGCAGACCTACATCAACCAGCTCGCCTCGGTCGGCGTCGTGCAGGGGATGGTGCAGAACGGCAAGCGCGTCTACGGTCCAACGCTGAGCCTCCCGCGTGACGAGATGGCCGGCTTCCTCGCCCGCGCTCTGGAGCTCGCGATCGAGAACGGCGTCGCCGCCAGCAAGTTCCCGATGTCCACCGGCTACAACGTGGCCCCGGCCACCTCGCAGAGCGCGCCGCGCAACACCGCGGTGTCGTTCACGGCGTCCGGCATCCCGTCGGGCGCGCAGGTCGACCTGTGGCTCTTCTCCTGCGCCAACGTCAACACGACCGGCGCCAACCCGGTCTTCGCCGGCTCCGGCACGGCGTCGCAGGGCACCGTCAACGGCGTGATCAGCTCGGTCAACAACCAGGCGTTCAACCAGAGCAAGCTGATCGTCAACGTCGGCTCGAGCGGCAGCTTCACGTTCAAGGTGAGCGACTCGAGCGCCGAGTGCGTGCGACCGGTCGTCTTCAACAACGCCGACGGCGACAACGCGCTGCAGATCGACTCCGCCGGGCACCCGACCGAGACGGTCGGCATCGGCGGCACCGTCAACTTCTTCACCTCGGCGCCGGCCGGATCCGTGGCGCAGGGGTCGGTGACCAACCCGACGGCCAGCACGTTCGACCAGGGCGGCGCCGGGACCTACAGCTACGACTCCGGCGACACCTACCAGCTCCTCAACACGGCGTCGCAGACCTGCACGTCCACGACCTACGCCGACTTCCAGGCGCGGCTGTCGACCGGCGACCAGGTGACCGGCACCTACGCGCCGGGCGCGACGAGCACCTACTGCCTCAACGACGTCGCGCCGGCACCGCCGTCGACCGTGAGCGCCGCGACCAACTCCACCGACGGCGGCGTGACCGTGACGTGGAACGACTCCGCGACGGGCACGGTCGCGTCGTACGTCGTCTACCGCGCGGCAGCGACGCCGCCGCCGCAGTCGGGCAGCGCCAGCTACGCCTGCCCGGCCTACACGCCGGTTCCCGGCAGCTCGCCGCAGACGCCGCCGAGCTCGCCGTGGACGGCGGTCGGGACGGCCACCGACGGCGGCAGCAACGTGACCTACACCCTGAAGGACACCAACGCCACGTCCGGCGGGCAGCCCGCCAACCAGTACTGCTACCTCGTGTCCGCGGTCGACCAGCAGGGTCAGACCGGCACCGCCCGGGCCGCCTCGCAGAACTCGAACGGTGGCGTGCAGGCCGCGCCGACGCCGTTCGGCGGCGGCCAGGTGCACTTCGTCAACGTCTCCGAGCTGTCCCCGACCAAGTTCACGGCGGTCTACAACCGGCAGATCCTGGCGTCGTCGTGTGACCCGTCGGGGCTCGTCGACTTCGCGGTGACCTACACCAACCCGTTGAGCACGGGCACGCAGAACGCCACGGTGTCATCCGTCTCCTGCGACAACTTCGGCTCTTACACCACGAGCGGCATCAGCCCGACGACTACCTACAACCTGGGCGAGGCGGTTCTCACGCTGTCGGCCGCGGTGCCGCAGGGGTCGACGCTGACGGTGAAGGCGCAGAAGGGCGCGGACAACAACACCGTCTGCACCGACGCCTCGCAGAGCAACTGCCAGGCCGTCGGCGACAACATCGCGACGAGCCAGCCGACCGACAACAACACCCGCCCGCAGATGGCCCAGCTCGGGCTCGGCTACAACGCGAAGACGCTCTACGTCCTCTACAACGCGAACGTCAACGCGAGCACCGTCGACAGCAACGACTTCAGTGTCTCCGTCACGACCCCGGCCGGTACGACGACCGCGAACCCCCTGTCGGCGGCCCCGACCGCGAGCAACAACCGCGTCATCCTCGGGCTCACCAACGCGGTGCCGGCCGGAAGCACGGTCACCGTGAGCGCCCGGGTCGGCAGCGACGGCAACACCGTGTGCACCGACCAGACGGCCTCCAACTGCGAGCCCGCGGGTGACACGGCAGCCACGGTCACGCCGGCCTTCGCGTCGGTGACGTCGGCGGCCGGCTCCAGCCAGGTCACGATCGTCTACAACGAGAACATCAACTGCAGCACGGTCGACCTCGGCGACTTCGACATCTCCGCGGTCACCGGCTCGACGACGATCGTCACCACCCCGAAGAGCATCGACGCCTGCTCCGGCAAGACGCTGACGGTCTCGGTCAACAGCGGCCCCTACCAGAAGGGTCAGACGGTCACGGTCAAGAGCACTCTCGGCTCGGACGGCAACACCGTCTTCTCGGCGACCGACCAGAGCCAGCAGCCGGCCGGCGACACGGCGACCAGCGCCACCCTCTGAGTCCCTCTTTCGTAGTGGCCCGGCGGCATCGTGGCGCCGGGCCACCCGGATGAGCTGCCGGGCCCTCCCAGATCAGGGTTGCTCTTGCAGCTTTGAACGCCGCAGATCTATCGCGTGGCGCAGACGAGCCGCCCGCTGGGTGAGCCGTGGCGTCGGGCGGGCCTTGGCCAGCTGGCCAGGTTTGCCTCATGCGCGGGCGGCATCCACAGATGACGGAGATCGCCTGGCCGATGAAGCGACCGACGGGCAACGTGGGGCCGTGCCCCCGCGTCGAGCACCATCTGCGTTGTGGCCGGCCCTTCTCGCCGGCCAGCAGCGCGTGGTCACGCGCGCCCAGGCTCGCTATTGCGGGCTCACCGACGCAGTCGTCAACGATCGCCTTCGTCGCGGGGTCTGGCAGCGACTGCTTCCCGGCACGCTTCTGGTCGGCCCCGGACCCGCGTCCGGCGAGCAGTGGCAGCAGGCCGCGATCCAGTACGCCGGTGAGGGTGCAGCCCTAGACAGCCTGACCGCACTGAAGATCCACGGCGTTCGGTACCTGCCGTCGACCGACGCCATCCATCTCGTGGTCCCGCACACGCGGCGGCTGGCTACCCCTGAGCGCATAGCCGTACGCCGTACCCGCCGGCCGATCCCGGTCGACCCGCGCCACGAACTGCCGGTCCTCTCGGTTCCTTACGCCTTGGTCGCGGCAGGGATCGGACGCAGCCTCAGGACCGTTCGCGCCATGACGGCAGACGCCGTGCAGCGCGGGTTCACGACCGTAGATGCGCTCGAGGTCGCCGGTGCCGCCGCCCCGCGACGAGGCAGCACACCGCTTCACCGAGCTATCGGTGATCTTGTGGCCGGCGTCAGGTCGGCACCGGAGGCGGAGTTTCGCGATCTCCTCCGTGGCCGGCTCGACATCCCGGAGCCCGAGTGGAACGTCACCTTGGCTCTCGCGGACGGCACCGTCCTGGGCTGCGTCGACGGCTACTGCCACGAGGCGGCGCTCATCCACGAGGTCGACTCGCAGGAACACCACGCTTACGCGGAGAAGCGCGAAGCGACCGAGCGGCGCCGCAGTCGGCTCACGTCCTACGGGCTGACCGTGCTCGCCTCGTCCCCGCGTCGCATCCGCGAAGACGGCCCGGCGGTCGTGGAGGAGTACGTGCGTGCCTATGGCCTGGGCCGGCTCAAAGGCCCCGTTCCCGGCATCGTTGTCCTGCGCACCCTGAGGCGGGCCGCGTGACTCGCTGTGTCGCCTCGACGGGGGTAACGCTGCAACGTTCGAACGTTGCAGAAGTGACCCTGATCAAGGAATAGGGACGGCGGGGGCCGCATCGGGTGGCCGGTGCGCGGGCGGGCCGGGTGGCGAGGGTGATCGGCGCGTGGGTCGGCCGCGTGAGCAGACAACCGACGCGACAAGCAACTACGCGAATCGGGCATGTTAGTCCGTTCGGGGGAAACAGCGTGGCATTCGGCCTGCCGAAGCCCTGTACGTGCCACGTCGACACCCCCGGGCGGCCACTGCTGCGCTCGCCGCAGCCACGGCCACCGTCACCCTCTCCGCCACCCTCCTGACCGGCATCGCGAGTGCCGCCGCCGCGGAGACCCCGCAGCAGCAGGGCACGCCGGTCCACGCCGTGCTCACGCTCAAGCACGCGGGCGATGCCGCCACGGTCACGAGCTGGGCACGCCATCACGGGCTGACCGTCACCCACCGCGACGGGAGCACGCTCGTCGTCCAGGGCAGCCCGAGCACCGCGGGCAAGGCGTTCGGCACGCACATCAGCCGGTGGGCGAAGCCGCAGCGGGCCGCCGTACCCGGCGCGCTCAAGGACGCGGTCACCAGCGTCGCCGGCTTCGACAGCGTCCCGATGTTCCACCCGATGGCGATTCCCGGCGGCTACACGGGTGCCGACATCGACTCGGCGTACGCCGTCGCGCCCAGCAGCACCGCAGGCAAGGGCCTGACGATCGCCACGATCCAGTTCTCCGGCTGGAACTCCTCCGACGCCACGACCTACGCCCAGGCGGCCGGCATCAACCTCGCGCCCGGCCAGATCCAGAGCATCTCGGTCAACGGCGCGTCGACGACCACGCCCGACAACGGCGGCGACCTCGAGGTCGCGCTGGACGTGGAGGCCCTGCTCGCGGTTGCGCCCGCGGCCAAGCAGCGCGTCTACGTCACGACCAACGACTACGCGGGCTCGCTCGCCGTCTACAAGCAGATCGCGGCCGACGCCGCCAACGGCCTGGTCCAGGTGGTCTCCATGTCGTGGGGCATGTGCGAGGCCGACACCAACGCCTACACGTTGAACAACCTCGACGCCCCGATCCAGCAGATTCTCGGCGCGGGGGCGACGATGTTCGCTTCCAGCGGTGACAACGGCCCCTACGGCTGCTCCTACCCGGGGCACCAGGACACGACGTTGTCGACGGTGTTCCCGGCCTCCGACCCCAACGTCGTCGGAGTCGGCGGAACCACCCTCGACCAGACCAGCAGCGGCTGGTCGGAGACCGGCTGGTCCGGCAGCGGCGGCGGGGCCAGCACGATCTTCAACCGGCCGACCTACCAGTCGGCGATCGGCCAGAGCGGCTCCGCGCGGATGGTGCCCGACGTCTCGGCCCTGGCCGACGCCAACACCGGCCTGACCGTCTACATCGGTTCCGCCGGCGGCTGGGTACGCGGCGGCGGCACCAGCCTCGCCACCCCGCTGTGGGCGGGCACGCTGGCCGCCTCGATGTCGGCCGTGGGCCGCACCACCGGCATGGGCGACATCCACGGCAAGCTCTACTCCGCGGCGTCCACGTTCCGCGACGTCACGTCCGGGTCGACCGGGCCCTACACCGCGGGCAGCGGCTACGACATGGTCACGGGCCTCGGCAGCCCGCAGTGGTCGAAGCTCGCCCCGGCGCTCGGGATCGCGGCCTCCGCGACGAGCACCGGCGGCAGCACCGGCGGCAGCACCGGTACGAGCGGGACCACCTCGGGCAGCTCGACCCAGCCCACGTCGGGTGGGACCCAGACGACCCGCACCACCGACCCCTCGCCGACGACCAGCCCGGCGCCGACGCAGCCCGCGACCGCGCCGCGTACGACGGCCGACGCGTGCCCCTCCGGCATGGTGCCGAGCTCGCCGTTCACCGACGTGCTCGCGAACGACGTGCACCTGTCGGACATCAACTGCACCGCCTGGTGGGGCCTCGCGCACGGCACGACCTCGTCGACCTTCACGCCCGGCGGCACGCTCACCCGCGGCCAGATGGCCGGCTTCATCGCCCGCCTGGTGACCACCGCCGGCGGCCAGCTGCCGACCAACCCGCGCGACGCGTTCCCGGACGACGAGGGCAGCGTCTTCGCCCAGCAGATCGACCAGCTCGCCATGCTCGGCATCGTGCGCGGCACCGCCGACGGCCTCTACCACCCCGAGGCCACGGTCACCCGGGCGCAGATGGCGTCGTTCGTCAACCGCGCCTACAACTACGTCAACGGGGCTCCGCTCGGCCCGGCGGCCGCCGGCTTCCCCGACGTCGCGACCGGGTCGGCCCAGGCGGCCGACATCGACGACGTGGCCGGGGCAGGCATCGCGGTCGGCTACGCCGACGGCACGTTCCGCCCGTCGCAGCCGGTCACCCGCGAGGAGGTCGCGTCGTTCCTGGCCCGGCTGCTCGACCTGATGGTGACCCAGGGATACGCCACCCCGCCGAGCTCGTAACAGCACCTCGCCGGGGACCGCGACACACCGAAGTGCCGCCTGTGAACCATCCTTTCGAATCGTCGGTAGGTCTACATAGGCTCGGGTCATGAGCAAAATCCCCTTCCGACGTTCTCTGGTGGGGCTGGCGGCGGCGGCGTTGACGGTCCCGGTCGGGCTCGTCGCCGCCTCCCCGGCGGCTGCGGCGACCCCGCAGATCCGCGACATCAGCCGCTTCGCCTGCAATCCCTCCTCGGTGCCCGACGCCGCGTTCGCCGACGTGCAGTCGGGGAGCACGTTCGACGCGACGATCCGCTGCCTCGCCGGCTACGGCATCACGCAGGGGTTCACCGACGGCACCTACCGGCCGACGCAGCCGGTGATCCGGGCCGACATGGCGCTGTTCGTCTACCGGCTCGGGCAGATGTCCGGCGCGACGTTCGACACGTCACCGGCCGGGTTCACCGACATCGGCAACCTGCCGCAGCCGCAGCAGGACGCGATCAACGCGCTGGCCCACAAGCTCGTCGTGAAGGGCGAGACCTCGACCCGCTACGTGCCCGGCGGCCAGGTGACCCGCGGGCAGATGGCGGCCTTCCTCAACCGGCTCGAGGCCAAGGTCATCGGCACCAGCGGCTTCCCGGTGTCCGGCACCTACTTCAGCGACATCGCGGGCAGCGTCTTCGCCGACGACATCAACGCGATCGCTTCGGTGGGCATCACCGGCGGCATCAACGGCACGCAGTACGCGCCCGACGCCTCCGTCACGCGCGACCAGATGGCGGCGTTCCTCACCCGTGACGTCGACGCCAACGTCGACTTCGGCCAGCTGCCGTCGAAGTTCCCGGCGGGCAACGAGTCGTTCACCGCCAAGCCGAGCGCCGAGCAGGCGCAGGACTTCAGCAAGCAGACCACCTACACGGTCGGCGTCGACCGGGCGGCGACCGTGAGCATCGCGCTGCTGCCCGCCGGCCAGGTCAGCCGCGACGGCAGCACGGGTGCCGTGACGTTCTCCTCGACCACGCCGATCGCCTCGGGCGGCTCCGCGTCGATCGAGTCGGTCAACGGCACCGCCACCGGTGCCACCGCCGGTGGCAGCAGCGCCAAGACGCAGGTCGACGGCGTCAAGCCCAGCAACGGCCAGGTGACCTTCGCGGTCAACGCCACCGCGCTCAACGACATCGTCCCGGTGGTGTGGGCCGACCTGCCCGCCGCCAGCAGCAACAAGGCCGACACCAAGCTCGACACGGCGCCCGGCGGCTTCGCGACCGAGCCGTTCGTCGCGGCCGGCCAGGTCGACTACGTCCCCGCGCAGGCGGCGACGAGCGCGTCGGCCGCCAGCGTCACCGTCGTCAGCGACCCCGACGCGGTCAACCCGCGCATCGGCTACTTCGTCGCGACCAGCGGCGGCCTCGGCCCGATCGGGCAGACCACCGCGACCTACTACTTCAACGGGCCCAACGACAAGTTCGGCTACCAGGGCGACCCCGGCAAGCTGCCGAGCCGCTCGGCCTTCCAGTCGCTGCTCACCCCGGGTGACGTCGTCCAGGTCACCTACAGCCAGGACCCGTCCAAGGGCTCGGTCTTCAACGTGACGACCGACACCGTGCCCCCGGCCAGCAATGTGCAGGCCACCGCGGGCGATTTCGGTGGCGGGCCGGCCAAGACCGACGTGCAGCTGACGTGGACGGCCTCGCCGCAGGCCGACGCGGTCTACGACATCTACCGCGACGCCAACGGCAACGGCACCGCCGACTCCGGCGAGCTGGCGAAGCAGGGCGCGACCGGCGCGTCGGTCACGCTGTTCGGCCAGCCGACGGGCACCTACGACTACCTGATCGTGGCGCGCGGCGGGGTCTCCGGGTCGACCAGCAGCGCGGCGGCGAGCAACAACGTCACGCTGCCCGTGCCGCTGCCGCAGACCCTCGCCAACGGAGCGGTGCTCCAGGTCGACAACCCGTTCACCGGCAAGGCCGACAACGGTGACCAGTGGACGCTCTACTTCAACCAGCCGGTGCAGGTCGGCTCGTCGCCGCAGATCCAGGTGACCGACAGCGCCGGCAAGACCGGGCTCATCACCAACAGCGTCGCGAGCTTCAAGGTCGACCCGCAGGCCAGCGGCCTGTCGGCGGCCGGCGAGATCCTGCACGTGACGCTGCTCAAGCCGGCCCTCGCCAGCGACGGTTCGGCGACGTTGTCCTACCCGCTGACGATCACCGGTGCCACCGGCATCACCGATGCCGCGGGCAACAACTGGGACGTCGCGCACAGCGGCGACAAGGCGATCGACGCCGGGGCCTACCTGTTCCAGGACGACGCCCACGTCGGGGACAGCACGTTCACGATCGTCTGGAACCAACCGATGTCCGACGACGCCGGCACGGCGCAGAGCTACACCTACTCCAAGGGGTTGGTGCAGAGCGCCGTCCTGCAGGCCGACCACCGGTCCGTGGTGATCACGATCTCGGGCAGCATGGCGAAGGGCGACACGATCGGGGTCAACCCGCTCTCGCCGCCGCACGACGCGGGTGGTGCGGCTGCCCCGTCGCAGACCTACACGCTCAACGGCTGAGCCGACCGAGAAGGCGCCCCGACCGTCCGGCCGGGGCGCCTTCACCTGTCCGGCCGGCGCGGTGCGCACCAGCTGCCCGCTCAGCCTGCTTTGTCGTTCGCGACCTTGGTGCGGGAGAATGACCAGCTACGACAGAAGATTGACCCTGGGGCCCGCACCGGCCCCGCAGCACGGACACGCCACGACCGAGGGGAGCCAGCATGGCGGCCATGAAGCCGCGGACGGGCGACGGCCCGATGGAGGTCACCAAGGAGGGCCGCGGCATCGTCATGCGTGTGCCGCTCGAGGGCGGCGGCCGGCTCGTTGTCGAGCTGTCCGCCGACGAAGCCGAGGAGCTCGGCAGCCAGCTGAAGGCCGTCGGCAGCTGACCACTGCCTCTCCGCCTCTGTGGGGATCCGCGGATCCCCACAGAGGCGGGGAAGCCGGAGGCCTCGGGTGAGCCCCGGCCGGTCCGATCGGCGCGGTCTGCGAGGCTGGGCCCGTGGCTGCTGACCCCCGACCCGTCGTCGAGCTCACCGACCGCATCAACGGCGCCGCGGCCCTCGCCGTACCGATCCGCCCCGGTGACGACGGTCCCGTCATCGCCGCCCGTGCGGACGAGGTCCGCGCGCTCCTCCCGGACGCCGACCTGCTCGACGTCGTACGCCGAAACAGCGGCAAGGGCGAGGCGGGCGAGGTGCACGTCCTGCCGCTGCTGGGCTCCGGCACCCCTCGCACGCTCTACCTGGTCGGCATCGGCGACGGCTCCCTGCCGGCGCTGCGCAACGCCGCCGCCGCGCTGGTCCGCCGGGCCAAGGACGAGCCGGCGCTCACCAGCGCCCTCGTGCCCGACGGCGATCCGGCACAGGTGACCGCCGTCGCCGAGTCGACCGCGCTGGCGGCCTACACCTTCAGCCAGAAGAGCAAGCTCAAGGCCCGCGCTCTACAACGGGTCGAGATCGTGGCGGCGGAGAGCGCCCGGCCCGTGGTCGAGCGCGCGCAGGTCGTCGCGGCGGCGGCGATGCGCTGCCGCGACCTCGTCAACACGCCGAGCCTGCAGAAGACGCCGCAGTGGCTGGCCGAGCAGGCCCGGGAAGCCTGTGCCGACGGCGGCGTCGACGTCCGCATCCGCGACGAGCAGCAGCTGGCGGCCGAGGGCTTCGGTGGCATCCTCGCCGTCGGCATGGGCTCGGTGCGGCCGCCGCGGCTGATCGAGATGAGCTACCGGCCGGCCGGGGCGACGCGGCACGTCGTGCTGGTGGGCAAGGGCATCACGTTCGACAGCGGCGGCCTGTCGATCAAGCCCAACGACAACATGATGTCGATGAAGACCGACATGGCCGGTGGCGCGGCCGTGATCGCCACGATGGCCGCGCTGCAGGCGCTCGGCGTCACCGCCCGCGTCACCGGGCTGGTGCCCGCCGCCGAGAACATGCCTTCCGGCTCGGCCCAGCGTCCCGGCGACGTCATCACCCACTACGGCGGCCGCACGGTCGAGGTGCTCAACACCGACGCGGAGGGGCGGCTCGTGCTGGCGGACGCGCTGGCCTACGCCGACGCGCACCTCGACCCCGACGTCGTCGTCGATCTCGCGACGCTGACCGGCGCGGCCAGCCTCGGGCTGGGCAAGCGGCACGCTGCGCTGTTCACCAGCGGCGAAGACCTCGCCGACGAGCTGGTCGAGGCCGGTGCGGCCGCGGGGGAGCGGCTGTGGCCCATGCCGCTCGTCGAGGACTACCGCGCCTCGCTCGACTCCGATATCGCCGACCTGCGCAACATCGCCGACCCGGCAGCGCACTTCTCCGGCGGGGCGATCGTCGCCGCGCTGTTCCTGCGGGAGTTCACCGGCGGGCGGCGCTGGGCGCACCTCGACATCGCCGGGCCGGCCCGGGCCGAGTCCGACGAGGGCGATGTCACGAAGGGCGGCACCGGCTTCGGCGTACGCACCTTGCTGCGCTGGCTGGCGCCGCCGGCCTGAGCGCGATCTCCCTGCTCACGCGGCAGACCTCGACTTCTCCCTGCAAACACTAGAGATATGGCGCTTCCCGCGGCCGGGGAACAGCCATATCGCCGGTGTTTCGGGGCTATTTCTTGACGGCTGCCAGCACTCCCGAGCCCACCGGCAGCAGCACCGCCTGCAGGCGCTCGTCGTCGCGTACGGTCCGGCCGAGCTCGCGCATCGCCACGGTCTTGGGATCGCGGGCCGACGAGTCGGCCACCCGGTCCCCGAGCAACGCCTGGTCGAAGACCACCACGCCGCCCGGCCTCAGCAGCCGCAACGCCTCGCCCAGGTAGTCGGCGTACTCCGCGCGGTCGCCGTCGCAGAAGACCAGGTCGTAGCCGCCGTCGGCCAGCCGCGGCATCACCTCGAGCGCCCGGCCCGCGATCAGCCTGCAGCGGCCGGCCGCCAGCCCGGCCTCGGTGAACGACTCGCGGGCGAGCCGCTGGTGCTCGCCCTCCACGTCGATGCTCGTGAGGATGCCTTCGGGTGTCATCCCGCGCAGCAGCCAGATCCCCGAGACGCCGGTGCCGGTGCCCACCTCCACGACCGCGCGCGCCTGCAGCACCGTGGCCAGGAAGTGCAGCAGCGCGCCGGTGCCCGGTGTGACCGGTTCGACCCCCATCTCCGCGGACCGCTGGCGAGCCGCCGCGAGCACGTCGTCCTCGGGCCGGAACCCTTCGGTGTAGGCGCGGCTGGCTTCGAGACTCGGTGCGATGACGGCCTCCGGCGGTCACGTCGACGGTGCCCGGGCGCGGGCGTCCACAGCCTAATGGGAACCGTCCGAGCCCCCGTGGCGTTGGCAACGCAGTAGGCCCAGTGGCTCAGCCACGCGCGGCGAGCGGGCGGTGCCCGGCCCCGGGTCGGACAGAGAGGCGGCAAGCGACCACCATGGTCACCACAAGGTTCGCGGTGTCGCCCGACGCGATGCCTGAAGTGGTGACGGGACGGGGAGGCAGGCCGATGCCCGACGAGGCGCGTGGTCGCGACGCCTCCGGCATGCCGTGGACCCCGCCCACGTGGGAGGAGATCGTCCGCGAGCACTCCGCCCGGGTCTACCGGCTGGCCTACCGCCTGTCCGGCAACGCGCACGACGCCGAGGACCTGACCCAGGAGACGTTCATCCGCGTCTTCCGGGCGCTCGACTCCTACACGCCCGGCACGTTCGAGGGCTGGTTGTCGCGGATCACCACCAACCTCTTCCTCGACATGGTGCGCCGCCGCCAGCGGATCCGCTTCGACGCGCTCGCCGACGACGCCGCCGACCGGTTGGCCGGCCTCGACCCGACCCCCGACCGGGTCTACGACGAGCGCCACTTCGACGCGGACGTGCAGGCCGCGCTCGACGCCCTGCCGCCGGAGTTCCGCGCCGCGGTCGTGCTCTGCGACATCGAGGGGCTGTCCTACGAGGAGATCGCGGCCACCCTCGACGTGAAGCTCGGCACGATCCGCAGCCGCATCCACCGTGGCCGCGCCCAGCTGCGCGCGGCGCTCGCCGACCGTGCGCCCCAGCGGCGCGACACCGATGCCGAAGACGGGGGTCCTTCCCTTGGGGGCTCGAGAGATGGGGGTGCGTGATGCGCCATCTCGGAGACCTCACGGCCGCGTTCGTCGACGGTCAGCTCGACGACGCAGGCCGTGAGCGCGCCCTCGCCCACCTGACCGGCTGTGCTGCCTGCCGGGACGAGGTCGAGGCGCAACGGCGGCTCAAGAGCCGCCTCACCGGGCTGCGGGACCCGCAGGTCCCCGGTGACCTGTCGGCCCGCCTGCTCGACCTGCCGGTCCGACGGTCCGACCGGTTGGGGCCCGTGGGTTTTCGCGGCCCGCTCGGGGGGCCCGGCCGCCGACGCCCGCGTTCCCGCTTCGACATCCGCCGGCCGGCCGGCCGTGGTGAGCACCACCGCGTGCGCACGGCGATGGCCGGCGCCGCCTCGATCGTCCTCGGCTCCCTGGTGATCGCGCTCGCCATCGGCTCGCCGAGCAACAACGCGCCGACGATCCGCCCGCCGGTCGACCGCTACCTCTACGAGCACGCCGCCACCACCGACGAGGTCCCACTGGTCGATCCCGGCGTGGCCGCGGTCAGCGTCTCGTACGCCGGAGTCGGCGGGCCGTGACCTGTGCGTCGCCGGCCCGCCCCGGGGCCGGTCAGAGCCTGCGCGCGCTGGTGGTGGTGGTCGCGTCGTTGACCGCGGTCGCCGGCGTGCTGGGTGGCGCGCTCGCCGCACCGGCGCGGGCCGACGTGTCGCCCAACACCGGGCCGGGCGGCGGCACCGAGCCGACCCAGGCACAGGAGCTGCTCGCCCGGGCGGTCCACGCCGCGCGCGACCTGCCCTACAGCGGTGTGCAGTACATCGTCGCCTGCCCGGGCAGCGGCACCACCAGCGTCGTCGTCGACGTCGCGCACGTCCCCGGTCAGGGATCGCAGATCCACATCCGCGAGACCCCCGACGCGCCCGGCGCCCGGGTGTGGGACGCCGACGGGCAGGGGTCGACCTCCGCTGTCGCCGACCTGGACGCCGGGGCCCTCGGCGTACTCGCGCGTCGCTACCAGCTCACCGCCGACGGCCAGGCGACGGTCGTCGGACGGGTCGCCGACCTCGTGACCGCCAGGCGCGGCGACGGCAGCGTTGCCGGCAGGTTCTGGATCGACCAGGCGACCGGGTTGCTGCTCAGCCGCGAGGTGCTCGACCGCAACGGCCGGCTGGCCCGGGCGAGCTCGTTCGTCAACCTGGCGATCGGCGCGAAGGCGGCCCACCTGGTCAGCGCACCCACCGACTCCGTGCCCGCGCCGTGGGGGCGGCAGGTCGCCCTGGCGTCGGCCCACCGGCTCGTGAAGGACGGCTGGCACGTGCCGACCGAGCTCGACGGCCGCTCCGGCGGCACGATGGAGCTCTTCGACATCCGGCTCGGCCACGACAACGACGGCGACGGCCAGGTGCTGCACCTGTCCTACACCGACGGCCTGTCGACGCTGTCGGTGTTCGAGCAGCGCGGGCACCTCGGCCCGAGCGGTATGCCCGGCTGGCAGTCGACGCGCATGGGCGGCGTCAAGGTCTGGGCCACCGGCGACGCCCCCGAGCAGGTGGTCTGGTCCGGCCGCTCGATGGTCTACACCGTGCTGGCCGACGCGACCCCCGAGCAGCTCTACAGCGCGGTCGCGAGCCTGCCGCACGGTGCCCCGAAGCAGCACTTCATGACACGCTTGTTGCACCGGTTGGACCACGGCCTGCGCAGGCTCGGGTCGTGGCTCAACCCGTTCGACTGAGACGCCCGCGCTGTCGCCGTACGCCGTGACCCCGAGGAACCCGCCGCCGATGACCGACTTCGACCCCCGCGACCCCGCCCGCACCGGCGCGGGCGACGAACCTCCGGCCGCCGGCAGCACCGACCCCGCCGACGCGCCGACCCGGCCGATCGCCGGTTGGCAGCCGGGCGGGCAGTGGCAGCACCCGGGGTGGACCACCCCGCAGGCGCACGACACGACAGTGTTCCCGACCGATGTGATCTTCGATTCGCGGCGCGGTGACGAGCATCGCCCGCGGCGGTCGATGGCCGAGCGGCTGCACCTGACCGGTATCCCGCGGATGCTCCTGGTCGCCGTCGCGATCGCCGCGCTCGTCGGCGGCGTGGTCGGCGCGGCGCTCGCCGTGCTCGCGACCGGCGGTACGTCGTCGGACAACGGCAACCAGGCGCTGGGGGCCCTCTCGGCCCCGCCCGCGCAGCGGCAGAACGCTCGGCCGCCCGGTTCGGTCGCGGCCGTCGCCGCGGAGGTCTTGCCCAGCGTCGTCTCGGTCAACGTCCAGTCCGGTACGTCGGGGGACACCGGCTCCGGAGTCGTGCTTAGCCGTGACGGTTACGTGCTGACCAACAACCACGTGATCTCCTCGGCCGCCGACGGCCAGGGGCAGATCACGGTGCAGCTCTACAACCGGCCGGGGCAGGACGTGCCGGCGCGCATCATCGGCCGCGACCCGCAGTCCGACCTCGCGGTCATCAAGGTGCAGGGGGTCGACGACCTCAAGCCGGCGCGGCTGGGAAACTCCAGCGGCCTCGTCGTCGGCGACCCGGTGATCGCGGTCGGCTCGCCGCTCGGGCTCGCCGGCACCGTCACCTCGGGCATCATCAGCGCCAAGGACCGCCCGGTGCGCGCGAGCGGCGAGGGCACTGACACCGACGCGGTCATCGACGCCCTCCAGACCGACGCGGCCATCAACCCCGGGAACTCGGGCGGCCCGCTGGTCTCCGCCGACGACGGCTCGGTCGTCGGGATCAACTCGGCGATCGCCACCCTGGGGTCCGACTCGATCTTCGGCGGCGGCGGCCAGTCAGGCTCGATCGGCCTCGGGTTCGCCATCCCGATCGACTACGCGCGCTCGATCGCCGAGGAGCTCATCAAGACCGGCAAGGCCAGCCACCCGGTGATCGGCGTCCAGGCCAACACACTCACCGACAGCCAGAGCGCCCAGATCGCCGGGAGCAAGCCGGGGGCCTACGTCGACGTCGTGGTCAAGGGCAGCCCCGCCGACCGGGCCGGCCTGCAGCCGGGCGACATCATCGTGGCGGTCAACGGCACCCGGGTCACCTCGGTCGACGAGCTGATCGTCGAGACCCGCAAGCACAAGGTCGGTGACTCGGTGCAGGTCACCTACCTTCGCGGTGGTACCCAGCACACGGTCACGATGACTCTCGCGAGCGACGACAAGGTCGGCTAAGCGGCACGCTCGGCATCGACGCCGGCTTCGTTCTCGGTCGCTTGTGTGCCCTCCGGGCACACGGCGCTCCCTGCGGCCTTGCCGGCGCCGCGCCGACCGCGCCGCCTGGGCAGCCTCGGCATCGGCGCCGGCGGCGATTTCGCTCGCCTGCCATCGTCCCATTACGGTTCCCGTCGGCCCGCCTCCCGGCGTACCGTGACACGAGTCGGCAGGTTGCCGGCGCACCCGCGGATCTGGTGAGGCGCAGTGTTCGGTGACGTGGGCTGGGCGGAGATCCTCCTGCTGGCACTCGTCGGGCTGTTCATCTTCGGCCCCGACCGGCTGCCCAAGGTGGCCTCCGACGCGGCCAAGCAGATCCGAGCCCTGCGGCAGATGGCCCGCGACGCGACCCGCGACCTGCGGGCGGAGATGGACCCAGGGCTCCAGGAGGAGTTCGCCAGCCTGGCGGAGCTGCACCCCCGACGGTTCATGTCGTCGCTCATGGACGACGACGCACCGGGCGGGGTGCCCGCGCCGCGGCCCGCGCCCGTGCTGCAGTACGGCGAGAGCCCGCCCTACGACGTCGACGCGACCTGATCCACGCGCCGTCCCGGCGGGGTCCGCGCCGTCGGCGTACCAGGTCGCTCCCACGCGCCCGCCGGCGGCCGGTTTTCCCGCCGTACCATGAGCGGTGATGAGCGAAATCCCGAGCACCGAGGCCGTCCAGGCCGCGCTGGCGACGGTCAACGACCCAGAGCTGCACAAGCCGATCACCGAGCTCGGCATGGTCAAGTCGGTCGACGTGGCCGGGGACGGCGCCGTGCGGGTGTCGGTCTACCTGACCACGGCCGGCTGCCCGCTGCGTGACCGCATCACCCGCGACGTCACCGCCGCGGTGTCCAAGGTCCCCGGCGTCACGGGCGTCGCGGTGGACCTCGACGTCATGAGCGACGAGCAGCGCACCGCCCTGCGCCAGCAGCTGCGCGGCGGGGAGGCGGCGCGGGAGATCCCGTTCGCCAAGGCCGGCTCGCTCACCCGTGTCTACGGCATCGCCAGCGGCAAGGGCGGGGTCGGCAAGTCGTCGGTCACGGTCAACCTCGCGGTCGCGATGGCGCTCGACGGGCTGAAGGTCGGCGTCGTCGACGCGGACATCTACGGGCACTCGATCCCGCGGATGCTCGGTCTCACCCAGGCGGCCCCAACGCAGGTCGGGGAGGGCATGATCCTGCCGCCCGAGACCGACCTCGGCATCAAGGTCATGTCGATCGGGATGTTCACCGGCGGCAAGCCGGTCACCTGGCGCGGCCCGATGCTGCACCGGGCGCTCGAGCAGTTCCTCGCCGACGTCTACTGGGGCGACCTCGACGTACTCCTCCTCGACCTGCCCCCCGGCACCGGCGACGTCGCGATCTCACTCGCGCAGCTGATCCCGGGCTCCGAGGTCGTCGTCGTCACCACCCCGCAGCAGGCCGCCCGCGAGGTGGCCGAGCGCGCGGGCACCGTGGCGCTCGCGCTGCACCAGCACATCGCCGGCGTCGTCGAGAACATGGCCGGCCTGCCCTGCCCGCACTGCGGCGAGATGGTCGACGTGTTCGGCACCGGCGGCGGCGCGTCGGTTGCCGAGGCCCTGTCGCGTACGACGGGAGCCCCCGTCCCCGTCCTGGGCTCGGTGCCGATCGACGTGCGGCTGCGTGAGGGCGGCGACGCCGGTACGCCGATCGTGCAGAGCGACCCGGCTTCCCCCTCGGCCGTCGCCCTGCTCGACATCGCGGCGACGCTCGGCAAGCGGGCGCGTGGCCTCGCCGGCCGCCCGCTGAACCTGACGCCGGTCAGCCGCTAGCTCCGCCGGCGATTCAGCGGGAGCGCTTGAGCAGCGCGGTGATCCGCTCCTCGAGCAGGTCGGGCTCGATCGGTTTCGCCAGGTAGTCGTCCGCGCCGGCCGCGAGTGCCGCCGCCTCCTGGTCGGCCGACGCCGCGCTGCTGGTCACGGCCACCGGCAGGTGGGCCGTCGCGGGTGATGCCCGCAGCAGGCGCACGACCTCGAGACCGGGACGCTCGGCGTCGACGAGCACCCCCTGGTAGTCGGCCCCCGCCAGGTGCGCGAGCGCCTCGGAGACGGTGCCGACCGCGTGCACGTCGACGACGCCGGCAAGCGTGGTGGTGACGTAGGAGCGGGTGGCCCGGTCGTCGTCGACCACCAGCAGCCGGGTCGCCTCGCGCGGTCGGGCGGGCGTCACCACGGCTCGCGGTGTCGTCGGCGCCTCGGTGCGGCACCACGGGCACATGATCCACTCGGGGTCGAGCGGCCGGGCGCAGCTCTCGCAGTGGCCCCGGTTGACGGCGGTGCCGCACCAGGGGCAGACCACCATGTCCTCGGCCAGCCCGCGTTCGCACGAGGGGCAGTGCGCGCCGCCGGTGGAGTCGACGTGGGTGACCCGCAGCACCTCGTCGTAGGTCGTGATGCCCGCCCGGGCCTTGGCCAGCGCCGACCCGCGCAGGGTCGTCATGCCGGCCGAGCGCGCGGCGGCCGCGACCGCGGCCTCGGTCGGGGAGTTGAGCAGCACCGAGCGCAGGTGCGCGGTGACCGGCAGCATCTCGTAGACGCCGACCCGTCCGCGGTAACCCGTGCCGCCGCAGTGCGTGCACCCGCGGCCCTTGCGCGGCGTCGCGCCCTCGAGGTCGTCGGGGGTGAGCCCGAGCCCGGTGATCGTGCGCGCGGCCGGCGTGTAGGGCTCGGAGCACTGGTCGCAGACCCGGCGCACCAGCCGCTGCGCCACGACCAGCGACAGCGACGAGGCGACGAGGAACGGCTCGACCCCCATGTCGACGAGCCGGGTCAGCGCCGCGGGCGCGCTGTTGGTGTGCAGGGTGGTGAGCACGAGGTGGCCGGTCAGCGCCGACTCGAGCGCGAGCTTCGCGGTCTCGGTGTCGCGGACCTCGCCGACCAGGATGATGTCGGGGTCCTGGCGCAGGATCGAGCGCAGCCCGCGGGCGAACGTCAGCCCGGCCCGCTCGTGCACCTGCGTCTGGGTGATGCCGGCGAGCTGGATCTCGACCGGGTCCTCGAGCGTGACGATGTTGCGCTCGGCCGACCGGATCTCGTGGATCGCGCTGTAGAGCGTGTTGGTCTTGCCGGAGCCGGTCGGGCCGGTGATCAGCACCAGACCCTGCGGGGCGGCGAGCGTGCCGAGCAGGATCCCCAGCTGGTCCTCGTCGAGGCCGAGCGCGGCGAGCTTGGCGACCCGGTCGGCGCGGGCGAGCAGCCGGATGACGACCTTCTCGCCGTGCATGCTCGGCAGCGTGCTGACACGGGTGTCGAGCAGCGCGCCGTCGACGGAGAGGCGGGCGCGCCCGTCCTGGGGCACCCGGCGCTCGGCGATGTCGAGGCTCGACATGACCTTGATGCGGCTGACGACGCCGGCGGCCGCCGAGCGGGGCACGGTCATGACGTCGCGCAGCAGGCCGTCGATGCGGTAGCGGATCTTCATCTCCGCCGCGCCCGGCTCGACGTGGATGTCGCTCGCGCCGGCGCGCACGGCGTCGGCGAGCATGGCGTTGACGAGGCGTACGACGGGGGCGTTGTCCGCCATCGGGTCGCCGAGGTCGTCGTCCTCCTCCTCGGCGGCGTCCTCGAACATCGTCGCGACGTCGGACGAGTCCTCCGACAGCGACCAGGAGCGCGCGATGTGGTCGCGCAGCTGCGACTCGGTCGTGACGACGACCGTGATGTCGGCGGCCTTGGTGTAGAGGCGTACGTCGTCGAGCGCGACCACGTTGGTCGGGTCGGCCGACGCGACGATGAGCCCGCCCGCCTCGGTGCGGGCGATCGGCAGCAGCATGTGCCGCTGCGCGACCGTGCGTGGCAGCGTGCGGGTGATCTCGGGCGCGAGCGGGATGGTGCCGAGGTCGACGAGCTGTAGACCGAGGGCGCCGGCCAGCGCGTCGGCGACCTGGGTCTCGGTCGCGAACCCGGCCTGCACGACGACCGCGCCGAGCCGCCGGCGCCGCTCACCGGGCGCGACGTCGCGCTGGATCGCGAGCGCCTCCTCCAGCTGGTCGGGGGTGATCGCGCCGTGCTCCACCAGCACCTCGCCGAGCCGCCGGCGGCGGGGGCTGAAGCGGGGTGCGGCAACGGACGCCTCGACGATCTCGTCGGCGCGCAGCATGCTCACCATCTGGCCATCGGCTCCGGGCGGCCAGGAGTGAAGTATCAGGACGGACTAGGTCGCTCCCGCCCATTGTCACTAGCCGGGAGGACCTCGCCGCGTGCGGTGGACTCGTCGAGCGGCCTGCGGTCGCCGTCGAGCTCCTCGAGCAGGCGCTGCAGCTCGCTGCGCAGGAAGTCACGGGTGGCCACCTCGCCGAGCGCCACCCGCAGCGCGGCCACCTCACGGGTGAGGTACTCGGTGTCGGCGATGCTGCGCTCGTTGCGGGCCCGGTCCTCCTCCAGCGACACCCGGTCGCGGTCGGCCTGGCGGTTCTGCGCGAGCAGGATCAGCGGGGCGGCGTAGGACGCCTGCAACGACAGCAGCAGGGTCAGCAGCGTGTAGTTGAGCGACTTCGGGTCGAACTGGTAGCGGCTCGGACCCCAGGTGTTCCAGCCGAGCCAGATGATGATGAAGCCGGTCATGTAGACGAGGAACCGCGCGGTGCCCAGGAACCGCGCGAACGTCTCCGCGACCTTGCCGAACGACTCCGGGTCGTAGGACGGCATCTCGAACAGCCGGCGCTGCCCCAGCGGGACGTCGAGGCGCCGGCCGCTGTCGCGCCGGCTCTCACGCGCCACGAGCGACCCCCCCGGTCTTGCCGGGGACGTCCCGCCAGTTGGCGGGCAGCAGGTGGTCGAGCACGTCGTCGACGGTGACCGCGCCGAGGAGGTGGTCGTCCTCGTCGACGACGGGCACGGCGACGAGGTTGTAGGTCGCCAGGTAGCTGGTGACCTCCGAGAGCGGGCACTCGGGGCGCAGCGGGTCGATGTCGCTGTCGATCACGCCGGCGACCAGCGACCCGGGCAGCTCGCGCAGCAGCCGCTGGATGTGCGCGATGCCGAGGTACTTGCCGGTCGGTGTCTCCGTCGGCGGGCGGCAGACGTAGACCTGGCTGGCCAGCGCGGGGGTCAGGTCGGGGTCGCGCACCCGGGCGAGCGCCTCGGCGACGGTCGCGTCGGGCGTGAGGACGACCGGCTCGGTGGTCATGAGGCCGCCGGCGCTGTCGTCGGAGTAGGTCAGCAGCCGGCGGACCGGCTCGGCCTCGTCGGGCTCCATGAGCTGCAGCAGCCGCTCGCGCTCCGACTCGGGCAGCTCGGCCAGCAGGTCGGCCGCGTCGTCGGGCGCCATCGCCTCGAGCACGTCGCTGACCCGCTCGTCGGGCAGCTTCTCGAGGATCTCGACCTGGTCGTCCTCCGGCATCTCCTCGAGCACGTGCGCGAGCCGGTCGACGTCGAGCGCCGCGGCCACCTCGGCCCGCCGCTTGGGCGACAGCTCGTGCAGCATGCTCGCCAGGTCGGCCGGGCGCAGCTGCGCGAACGCCGCGAGCAGGTTGGCCGCTCCCTGGTCGTCCTCGGCCAGCGAGAAGCCGGTCACGGCGTCCCAGTCGACGGTCATCAGCTGTCCGCGCCGGCGCAGCCCGGTGGAGCGGCGTACGGCGACCTTCGTGACCAGCCAGTCGCGGGTGCGGGCCTGCTCCATGGCCACGTCGACGACGGTCACCGAGGTGCCGTCCTCGACCATGTCGACCTTGCGGTCGAGCAGCTCGGCGAGCGCGAGGGTCTCGCCGGGGCGCTTCTCGAACCGGCGCAGGTTGATCGACCCGGTGATGATGACCGCGCTGGCGTCCATCGTCGTGATGCGGCCCATCGGCACGAACACCCGCCGGCGGGGCTGGACCTCGACGACCAGCCCGAGCACCCGCGGGGGCTGCCGGCCGATGCGCAGCGCGACCACGGCGTCGCGGACCCGGCCGACCTGGTCGCCGTCCGGGCCGAGGACGGTCAGGTCGGCCAACCGGGCCAGGAAGACCCTGGTCGGAGCGCCGGTGACCATGGGCTGAGGCTACCGCCGTGGGCGCCTCCGACCCGGCAGGCGACGACGTGACGCCGGGGCTCGCAGGGCTCGCTAGGGTCCCTGCTCATGGGCATCCTGGAACGGTTCCGCCTCGAGGGGAAGGTCGCCGTCGTGACCGGCGCGTCGTCGGGGCTCGGTGTGGCGTTCGCGCAGGCGCTGGCGGAGGCGGGCGCCGACGTGGCGCTGGGTGCCCGCCGGGTCGAGCGGCTCGAGGAGACCAAGCGCCTCGTCGAGGCGGCCGGCCGGCGCGCGATCACCGTGGCGACCGACGTCAGCAAGCCCGACGACTGCACCCGGCTGGTCCAGCAGGCGGTCGAGCAGCTCGGCGGCGTCGACATCCTCGTCAACAACGCCGGGATCGGCACTGCGGTGCCGGCCACCCGCGAGACGCCCGAGCAGTTCCGCGACGTCGTCGACGTCAACCTCAACGGCGCCTACTGGATGTGCCAGGCCTTCGGCCGCGCGGCCGGGAACGGCGGGTCGATCGTCAACATCGGCAGCGTGCTCGGCAGCACGACCGCGGGGCTGCCGCAGGCCGCCTACTCCGCCACCAAGGCCGCGCTGATCGGGCTGACCCGCGACCTTGCCGTGCAGTGGACCGGCCGCAAGGGCATCCGGGTCAACTGCCTCGCGCCCGGCTTCTTCCCGTCGGAGATGACCGCGCAGTACGTCCCCGGCTACCTCGAGTCGGTGCTGCCGCGCATCGCGACGGGGCGCATGGGCGAGCTCGAGGAGTGCGCCGCCGCGGTGGTCTTCCTCGCAAGCGACGCGGCGTCGTACATCACCGGCACCGTCCTCACCGTCGACGGCGGCGTCCTCGCCACGTAAGCCTGGTTTCTCGCCGTTGCGGGGAGCGATTCGGGTCATCCGTTCGTTCAGCGCGCCAAGGCATTTGGTCACCCGAGGTTGCACGCCCTGCCCGCTACCCTGAGCGGGAGTCGCAGGAGGCACATGTGAGCAGCAGTACGCCGCGCGCCGGCAAGAAGCCCGATCGCGCGACGAAGGCCAAGATCGCCGAGCAGCGGGCCAGGCAGCGCCGGGCCGACCGGCGCCGCCGCATCCTCACGGTCGTCGGCAGCGTCATCGGCGTCGCCGCGATCGTCGGCGCGCTCGTCGCGATCAAGGTCACGCACAACGGCAGCAGTGGCTCGAGCACCGCGGTCGCGGTCAGCCCGGCCCCGGCCGCCGTGGTCGACAAGGTGACCGGCGTGCCCACGGCCGTGCTGAGCAGCGTCGGCGCCGGCGCCGTCAAGTCGCTGCCGCAGCCGATCCAGGGCGACAAGCTGACCAAGGACGGCAAGCCCGAGGTCCTCTACGTCGGGGCGGAGTACTGCCCGTTCTGCGGCGGCGAGCGGTGGGCCTTGATCAACGCGCTGTCACGCTTCGGCACGTTCGACAACCTGAAGATCACCCAGTCGGCGAAGAACGACAGCCCCTCCGACATCCACACGTTCTCGTTCCGCGACGCGAAGTACACCAGCGACTACGTGGCCTTCACCGGCGTGGAGACCCAGACGAGCGACACCGCGGCCGGCCCGCCTGCCCCGCTGCACAAGCTCACGAAGGCGCAGCAGGCGCTCTACACGAAGTACAACACCGGCGGCGGCATCCCGTTCCTCGACTTCGCCAACCAGTACGCCTCCAGCGGCGCGTCGTTCGACGTGTCGGGGCTGCAGGGGATGACGTGGCAGCAGATCGCCGACCAGCTCGACCAGCCCAACTCCGACGTGGCCAAGGGCATCGTCGGGGCGGCCAACGCGCTGACCGCGACGATCTGCAAGATCACTGACAACAACCCGGGCGACGTCTGCAACACCCCGACGATCACCGCCCTGCAGAAGCAGCTCAGCACCAAGAAGTGAGCTGACGTGGCCGCGATCGGGACACCGGGGCGCACGGCGACCGCCGTCGCCGACGACGGCTGGCGGCCACCCCGGTGGGCCTGGCCGGTCACGCTGCTGCTCGCGCTGGTCGGCCTCGGGATCTCCGCCTACCTGACCGACGCGCACTACAACTCGTCGGTCGTGCTCGCCTGCCCCGACACCGGCGTCGTCAACTGCGCCAAGGTCACCAGCAGCGGCGAGTCGATGATCTTCGGGGTGATCCCGGTCGCGGTCACCGGCCTCGGCTACTACCTCGTCGTGACGGTCGCGATGCTGCCCCAGCTGTGGCGCAACACGTCGCCGCTGGTCCGCTGGGGCCGGCTCGGTCTGATGGTCGCCGGCATGGGCATGGTCATCTACCTCGTCTTCGCCGAGCTGTTCCTCATCGACGCGATCTGCCTCTACTGCACGGCCGTGCACGCCATCACGTTCCTGCTGCTCGCCACCGTCGCGATCGCGACCGTGTGGACGCCGCTCGACGACGTCGATGACGACGAGGACCACGACGAGGAGCTCGCGGAGGCCGGGCCGGCCTAGTGCCCCAGCCCGCCCTGGTGCCTGCCGCGCCTCCCGAGGCGGTGCACGCCCCGCCGCCGGTCGACGCGGCGCTCATGGTCGTCGCGCTGGCGGCGGTCTCCACGTCGGGCCCGCTGATCGCCGCCACCGCTGCACCCGCGCTGGCCATCGCCTTCTGGCGCAACGCGATGGCCAGCGGTGTGCTCGTGCCCTGGTCGCTGGCGCGGGGCGCGCTGCGCGGGCTCGAGGGCCGCGAGCGGCGGCTGATCGCGCTGGCAGGCGCGCTGCTCGCGGCGCACTTCGCCACCTGGGTACCGAGCGTGACGATGACCTCGGTCGCCTCCGCGACGGCGCTGGTCGCCACGCAACCGATCTGGGCTGCTCTCATCGCCCGCCGGCAGGGTGCGCGCGTCCCGACCCGCGCCTGGGTCGGCATCGCGGTCGCCGTGCTCGGCGCCGCGGTCGTCACCGGCGTCGACGTGACCGTGTCGGCCCGCGCGCTGGCCGGCGACGGCCTCGCGCTGGCGGGGGCCGTCTTCGCCGCGGCCTACGTCACCGCCGGCGGCATGGCGCGGCGGACGGTCTCCACGACGGCCTACACGACGGTCTGCTACCTCGTCGCCGCGCTGTTGCTGCTGGTCATGGCGGCCGCGCACCGCGACGCGCTCGCCGGCTACCCGCCGGAGGCGTGGGCCAAGCTGGCCGCGCTGACCGTCGGCGCGCAGCTGCTCGGCCACTCGGTGTTCAACCGGGTGCTGCGTACGACGAGTGCCACTGTCGTCTCGGTGTCGATCCTGTTCGAGGTGCCGGGCGCCGCCCTGATCGCCGGGTTGTGGCTGGGGCAGCGCCCGCCCGCGGGCGTGTGGCCCGGGCTCGTCCTGCTGGTCACCGGCGTCGCCCTCGTCGTCACGTCCCGCCGAACCCGCTCGGTAGCATCCGTGCAGTGACCGCCGCCTCCCGCCCGTTCCGTTCCCGCCGCTCGTGCCTCGCCGTGCCCGGCAGCAGCGTCAAGATGCTGGACAAGGCCCAGGGCCTGCCCGCCGACATGGTGTTCCTCGACCTCGAGGACGCCGTGGCGCCGCTGGCCAAGGAGGAGGCCCGCAAGAACATCGTCGCTGCGCTGAACGACGGTGACTGGGGCGGCAAGGTCCGCGTCGTACGCGTCAACGACCTGACGACGAAGTGGACCTATCGCGACGTCATCGAGGTCGTCGAGGGGGCCGGCGCCAACCTCGACTGCCTGATGCTGCCCAAGGTCGCGGACGCCTCGCACGTCGTCTGGCTCGACCTGCTGCTCACGCAGGTCGAGAAAACCATGGGCTTCGAGCGGCGCATCGGCATCGAGGCGCAGATCGAGACCGCCGAGGGCTTGGTCAACGTCGACGAGATCGCCCGCGCCTCAGACCGGATCGAGACCGTCATCTTCGGCCCGGCCGACTTCATGGCGTCGATCAACATGCCGTCGTTGGTCGTCGGCGGGCTCAACCCCGACTACCCGGCCGACCCCTACCACTACATCCTCATGCGGATCCTCATGGCCGCTCGGATGGTCGGCGCGCAGGCGATCGACGGCCCGTTCCTGCAGATCAAGGACGTCGAGGGCTACAAGGAGGTCGCCCGCCGCTCGCAGGCCCTCGGCTTCGACGGCAAGTGGGTGCTGCACCCGGGGCAGATCGACGCGGCCAACGAGGTCTACTCGCCGAAGCAGGACGACTACGACCACGCCGAGCTGATCCTCGAGGCCTACGAGTGGTACACCTCGGAGGCCGGCGGCAAGCGCGGCGCCGCGATGCTCGGCGACGAGATGATCGACGAGGCGTCCCGCAAGATGGCGCTCGTCATCGCGGGCAAGGGCCGGGCCGCCGGCATGGCCCGGACGCAGTCGTTCCAGCCTCCGGAGTAGCCCGTGACGCTCCCGATCCCCGGTCAGAAGCTCGCCGAGGACCTGCGTGCCGGCGGCTTCCGCAGGTTCATCCTGCGCGGCAACGTCGTCGACCTCGCGATCGGCATCGTGATCGGCGCGGCGTTCAAGTCGGTCATCGACGCGCTGGTCGCCGACTTCATCACGCCGCTGGTCAACATCGCGCTGCCGCACAACACGGCGTTCGCCGACAGGTACGTGACCTTCCTCGGCTCGAAGTTCGGCTGGGGCAACTTCGTCAACCAGGTGCTGTCGTTCGTCATCCTCGCCGCGGTCGTCTACTACTTCGTCATGGTGCCGGTCAACATCCTGATGGAGCGGTTCAAGACCGAGCCCGACGTCACGACGCCGACCCGCGACTGCCCCGAGTGCCGCAGCGCGATCCCGGCCGACGCCACCCGCTGCGCCTTCTGCACCGTTGAGGTGCCGCCCGTCGACGAGCAGGCCACCGCCCGGACGACCTGACGCGGCGGGGATACTCCTGCGCATGGGACGACTGGCGCAGACCGACGGGCTTTCCGACGTACAGCAGGAGATCCTGGCGACGGTCCGGGCGTTCGTCGACAAGGAGATCCTGCCTTACGCCACCGACCTCGAGCACAAGGACGAGTTCCCGCAGGCGATCGTCGACGGGATGGCGGAGATGGGGCTGTTCGGCCTCATGATCCCGGAGGAGTACGGCGGCCTCGGCGAGTCGCTGCTCACCTACGCGCTCGTGGTCGAGGAGCTTTCCCGCGGCTGGATGAGCGTCAGCGGGATCATCAACACGCACTTCATCATGGCCTACCTGCTGCGCCAGCACGGGACGCAGGAGCAGCGCGAGCACTACCTGCCGCGGATGGTCACCGGCGAGATCCGTGGGGCGTTCTCGATGAGCGAGCCGGGCTGCGGCTCCGACGTGTCGGCCATCAAGACCCGCGCGGTGCGCGACGGCGACGACTACGTCGTCAACGGCCAGAAGATGTGGCTGACCAACGGCGCCCGGGCGGCCGTCGTCGCGACGCTGGTCAAGACCGACGAGGGCGCGGACTCGGTCTACCGCAACATGACGACGTTCCTCGTCGACAAGACGCCCGGCTTCGGCGACGCCGGCAACGGCGTCACGATCCCGCCGCGGATCGAGAAGATGGGCTACAAGGGCGTCGAGACGACCGAAATGGTCTTCGACGGCACCCGGCTGCCGGTGACGTCGGTGCTCGGCGGCGCGGAGGGGCTGGGTCGCGGTTTCTACCAGATGATGGACGGCATCGAGGTCGGCCGCGTCAACGTCGCGGCGCGCGGCTGCGGGGTGGCGCTGCGGGCGTTCGAGCTCGGCATCGCCTACGCCCAGCAGCGCGAGACGTTCGGCAAGCCCATCGCCCAGCACCAGGCGATCATGTTCAAGCTCGCCGAGATGGCGACCAAGGTCGAGGCCGCCCACCACATGATGGTGCGCGCCGCTCGCAAGAAGGACTCCGGGCAGCGCAACGACCTCGAGGCCGGCATGGCCAAGTACCTCGCCGCCGAGTACTGCAAGGAGGTCGTCGAGGACTCCCTGCGCATCCACGGCGGCTTCGGCTACACCAAGGAGTACGAGATCGAGCGGCTCTACCGCGAGGCGCCGATGCTGCTGATCGGCGAGGGCACCGCCGAGATCCAGAAGATGATCGTCGGCCGCCGCCTGCTCGAGGACTACAAGCTGCAGACCTGAGGTCCTGCGGCGTACGCCGTGCTGAGAGACTGCCGGCATGCAGTTCGGCCGCTACTTCGAGGAGTTCGAGGTCGGCGCGACGTACAAGCACTGGCCGGGCAAGACGGTCACCGAGTACGACGACCACCTCTTCTGCCTCATCACGATGAACCACCACCCGCTGCACCTCGACGCCAACTACGCGGCGACGACGCAGCAGGGCCGCAACGTCGTGGTGGGCAACTACATCTACTCGCTGCTGCTCGGCATGTCGGTGCCCGACGTGAGCGGCAAGGCGATCGCCAACCTCGAGGTCGAGTCGCTCAAGCACGTGGCTCCGACGTTCCACGGCGACACGATCTACGGCGAGACGACCGTGCTCGACAAGGTGGAGTCGTCGTCCAAGCCCGACCGCGGCATCGTCCACGTCGAGACCCGCGGCCACAACCAGGACGGCACGCTGGTCTGCGTGTTCCGCCGCAAGGTGATGGTGCCGAAACGGTCCGCGGTGACGGACGAGCAGCCGGGCCGCCCCGCCGTCTGACGGGTCCGTCTGACGGGTCCGCCTGGCGGGTTCCGCTGCCGCCGGCTATCCCGGGTATCGGTGGTGGACGCAGGGCAGCAGATTCACCCAGAACGAGGTGGCTGGGTGTCAGAAGACACCCCAGTCGCTCAGCAGTTGGGCTAGCCGCTCGGTCGTCGGGAGCGCGGCCAGCTCATCGCGGGTGACCCAGCGCAGGTCCGCCGCGTCGTCACCGGCCGCGGCCGAGCCGCCGGTCACCCGGCACACGTAGTCGGTGATGGCGTACGTCGCACCGCCCGGGCCCTCCCGCTCGAGCCGGCCGGCCACCGGCCCCACCACGACGTCGAGGCCGGTCTCCTCGCGGATCTCGCGACGCAGCGCGGCCTCGTCGGACTCGCCGGGCTCGAGGCGTCCGCCAGGCACCGTCCACAGGCCCGCCGACGGCTCGTGCCCGCGCTGGATCAGGAGGATCCGTCCGGAATCGTCCACGATGACCGCCCCGACCGCCCGGACCACCGCCATCCCGGCAGGGTATTGACCCCGCGCCGGTCGCCGGGTGACCGTGACGGAGTGCAACCGGAGCCGACCTGCCCGCGCTGCGGCGGTCCGCTGCGCGCGCCGGGTCTGTGGTCGAGCGCGTGGGAGTGCGCGACCCACGGTGCGGTGCACCCGTTCCACGTCCTGCCGCACCCGGGCCGGGAGCCGCTCGAGCACGTCGTGGCGCTGGCGAGGGTGCCGGTGTGGATGCGGTGGCCGATGCCCGCCTCCTGGGTCGTGTCGGGCTTCGGCTACGCCGGCGACGAGCGCACCGGCGCCCGGGCGACGCTGCTCTCGATGAACGGCGCCGGCCCGCTCGGCGGGCCGTGCGAGATGGTCGTCGTGGCCGAGGAGCCGGGCGTCGGGCTCGGCGCCCGCTACGCCGGGCTGCCCGGACCCGACCCGGGTGACGGGTTCGACCAGGGCGCGCCGCACGCGAAGGTGGAGACCCATGGCCACCCGACCGCGCTGTGGGCGCTGGACGGGGTGGACGGCCGCGCGGCGTTCGTCGGCGAGGCGATGGCGCAGTGGTTGTGGGTGGTCGTCTGGCCGGACGCCGCCGGCGTGTTGCTGTACGACGGGCTCGCGCTGGTCGACCTGCGCGAGCGACCGGTCTGCCCCGACGTCGACTTCGCCCCGCTGTCCGAGCGGCTGCGCCCGCCCGCTGTCTGATCGCGCATCCACAGCGCGGCGCGTCGGGCTGCCGTTCTGTCGGGGTGGCGAGGCACGATCGCCGCATGACCACGACCGACGTGCGCGCCGACCCGCTGCCCGGCATGCCGCAGCGGTTGTTCACGTGCACCCCGAGCCGGCTGCTCACGTGGTTCGACTGTCCGCGTCGCTACCGCATGACCTACCTCGATCGGCCGCGACCCGCCAAGGGGCCGCCCTGGGCCCACCTCAGCCTCGGCGCCGCCGTGCACGCGGCGATCGCCGCCTGGTGGCACCTGCCGCGGCCGCAGCGCACGGTCGGGTCGGCCGGGCAGCTGCTCGACCGGGCCTGGTCCGCCGACGGGTTCCGTGACGACGAGCAGGCGGAGCGGTGGCGGCTGCGGGCCCGCGAGATGGTGGCGGCCCACGTGAGCGCCCTGGACCCGGCCGACGAGCCGGTGGGGGTGGAGCGCACGGTGGCGTTCCGCACGCAGACGCTGGCGGTGTCAGGCCGGCTCGACCGGCTCGACCGCCGCGGCGAGGAGCTCGTCGTCGTCGACTACAAGACCGGTCGGCGGGTGCCGACGACCGACGAGACCCGCGGCTCGCTGGCGCTCGCCCTCTACGCCCTCGCTGCCGAGCGGGTGCTCCACCGCCGCTGCCGCCGGGTGGAGCTGCACCACCTGCCCAGCGGCGAGGTGGTCGCTCACGAGCACAGCGACGACGCGCTGCAGCGCCACCTGCGACGGGCCGAGGACCTCGCGGCCGACGCGGTGGCCGGGGTCGCGGCGGGCGAGTTCCCCGCCCGGCCCGGTCGCCAGTGCGCGTGGTGCGACTTCGCCGCGCACTGCCCCGAGGGTCGGGCCGCCGGACCGCCCGCCGATCCCTGGTCCGGGCTCGCCGACGAGTTCGCCGAGCCTGAGGTGCTGCCCGAGTAGGCAGTGCGCACTGGCGAGGTCGCCGCGCCGGCACTGCCATGAGAATGTCGACCCATGACTGAGGCGGTGGCATCCGGACGGCTGCGGGTGAGCGCAAAGGCCGACACGTTCACCGAGTCGGTCATCCGCGAGATGACCCGGCTGTGCAACGAGCACGGCGGGGTCAACCTGGCCCAGGGCTTCCCCGACTTCCCGTGCCCGCCCGAGCTCAAGGCCGCCGCCAAGGCCGCGATCGACGCCGACGTCAACCAGTACGCCGT
>Ga0070680_100000305_pt1 | contig 32733 bp, 54 predicted proteins | sample KBSC73BmetaG_FD_64672 | JGI IMG/M metagenome (GOLD analysis project Ga0070680, IMG submission 64672) | Corn rhizosphere microbial communities from Kellogg Biological Station, Michigan, USA - KBS C7-3B metaG | ecosystem: Host-associated > Plants > Roots > Rhizosphere | place: USA: Michigan...
AACTCCACAACTGTGCAACTTAGGGGGTGGTGACTTCCACGACGGCGTTACAACTAATCGTCCCATTGAGGGTGCCGAAGGTGCAGTTGACGCTCAAGGTGTCGCCCACCACGACGGGGAACAACCCCTCGGCGTAGGTTACGACGGTATTGACCGCGCCACCGCCGGGTACGGAAACTGTATTAGTTAACGTACCTGAAGCACCTCTATAGGTTGTAAAGGTTACAGTACCGGCACCGATAATTACGCCGCCAAAGATAGCGAAGGTGACCCCGGTGACCGACCCGTTGCGTGGTACGAGGTAGCCTTGGCTACTACCCGGTGCGACCTGGCCGGTGGAGAATAGATTCTGGGTGGCGTTGAACCCAGAACGTCCAAAGGTGTAGGTTTGGCGGTCGTGGCCCGCACCACCACCACCCCCACCTTCGGCGTCTAATGGGCGCACCACCCCAGCGTCGTTCTTGATCCACAACCGGCCGTCGAAGTCCAACCAAATGACAGCCTCGTCGGTGGTGGGTAGACCCGGGGTGGGTGATGCGGTAATCGTAATGGGGGATTGGAGTTGGCCCGCCACGATATCCCCGGGGGTGGCCTCGTCGGGCATCGCGCGTTCAGATAAGGTGCGCACAGCACGATAGAGTTCGTTAAGCCCCTCCCCCACGCGTTGAAATACGTGGTCAACCTCGTTGTCACGTACGCGAGGCATGGGAGGCCCAATCGAGGGCAGGGTTGCTTCGGGGATGGCCACAACACAACCTTAATGAACTAGCTCGTGAGCAACGATACATGCGGTGTCGAGATTTACGGTTGCCGCGTTACCACCATCGGCGGTCCAGGTCCAGCGGAACTTGAGGGAGTCGCTCGCGGCGATAGGTGATCCACCAGGGAAGGTGGTGCTCAACAGGGCTGACCCACTAAAAAACCCTTCGGTCTCAGCACCGTCAGAGTACATGGTAAACCGCAACGGTAGCGCACCCAACGCAAATCCAATGATGTTGAACCACGCGCCGGAGGCGTTACGTTCAACCTGTACGGCTACGTTGTCGAGGTACTCGTCGTTGGCAGCGGCGTTGGAGCAGGTGAAGTATGCGCTGACAAGTACCCGTGGTGATGCCTCAAGTGAGACGGTCAAGGCTTGGGGCGCACCGGGCCAGGTGGTAGTTGCCCCTGCCGCCACGGTTCCCGCAGCGGACGAGAACTCCTGGATCGCGCCTTTGTCAAATGACGTGACCGACGCACTCATACGGCGGGCAATCAACTCGTATGGGTTGGCGCCGTTCTTACCATCACCAATGAGGCATTGCGAGGTGTTGTCATCAAACTCCAACATGACCGTGGTCTTGTTGGTCTCATACACGCGCCACTTGTTGGCCGCTTGCAACCCCGCGCACAGCTTCCCGGCGTCGGCGCTGGTCCCCGACGGGTCTTCAAGAAAGATCCCCGCGCCTTGGTTCAACCGTTCGCTCAACCCTTGTTTGAGTTGGCGAATCTCCGCGGCACCATTACGGGGGTCCTCGCTGTTGGCAGGATCGTTCTTATCCCAAAGGATTGTGATAGCCATGGTTAGGGTCTACCTATACTAAAGAACCGACGCCCGCCACCTGCACCCGCCTCTTCCACGGGGGAGCGTCGTTCGGCGATGAACTTCATGAACCGACCTTCCATCTCAGCTTCCTTTTCGGGCCAGTCAATAAGCGCGGCAGCCTCGGCGGCGGCGGCGAGCCATATGGCGGTGTGCCACGGCGAGGGGATGGTAGGGGTCTCGGTGGCGGTCAACTCGTCGGGGTATTGATAGGTGGTTTCGCGTACGCTGATCTGCTCGTTGGCGTTACCAGGGATGGGGTAGATGTAGTAACCAGCCCCGTTGTCCCCCCCGGGTGCCCACTCACGTGGTCGCCCCGTCCCTTGTGGGTTACGGCGGTCCATGTAGCGGCGTGATTGGCGTCGCAAAGGTACGTCGTTGGTAAGGTCGTAAAGGTTGTCCACACAAACAACCTTGTCGGCGGTGGCGGTTGGCGTAATGAGGTTGTTGGACAACCCCGACACGATGGTACGATCATCGGTGGAGTACAGCTCAAAGAAGCGCAACACTCGCATTTGGGGTTGCGACATCCCAGGGGCTTGTACTGGCCCTTGGAACGTCGTTAACCGCGCATACCCCACGTTGACCCTATCGCCATACCAGGCGTCGGTCATCAACCCGGTGTTGCGCCCGCCCAACGCCTGTTTGGTAAGCGCGATAAGTTCTTCGTACGTGTATGCCCCAGGGGTAGCCATGGTTATTTACCCTTACCTTTGTGTTTGCTTATCTGAATCGCGCGCTCTTGGGCTAGGGCGGCGTCGCGCGACGGGTGGGTGCCGAGGGTTTTACCGGTGGATTTACTCACCAAGACCCACTTGTTACCTCGTTTGCGTATCATAACACAGGCACCTCATTATTCGGGATCGGGGTCGGTTTCTTCGACGCGCACCGTCCACCCCGCGCGTTGCTCATCCAGCGAGGGGGTGTCGAAGTTGGCGCGCGCACGAAGGCGACGTTCCCAAGGTTCGCGACCCATTGAACGGTCGGGGTGCATCGTGCCCTCAACCACGTCCAGCGACCAGGTATCAAATAGTGGGGGGCTTACGTAGCCACCGTCGCCGGGGTATACCTGGTCTACAACGGCACTGTCGGCGTCGTAGGTGAGCCAGGTACCGTTGTCGAACCACCAGTCCCCGGTGCGTCCAAACTCGTCAACCAGTGGGGTGGCGTCAACACTCTCGGTAATGATCGCCCGGGCGGTGACGTAACGCCCCCCGGCGGTGGCGTCGATATCCCATACCATGAAGCTGTTGGCCGAGGGGTCAGCGAGCTGGGTATCATAAACGTTTCCACGACCGTAAATTGCAAACCCCAACGCCTCCTCCCCCGAGCGGGCGTTGGATTTGAACTCACGAAACGGTACAACAGGGCCGGGCGGGGGTGGGTGGGGAAACACGTTGGTACTGTCGTTGGCACGCCGGGGCATCGTGATTACCCCGTCGTGGACCCACGTACTATGATCATCCCCGGTGAGTAGTACGAGTTTACGCGTATGACTATACAACCCACTCTCACCACACGCACGAAACACATCCCATAGGTCCTGTTGGTGAAAAATTGACGCCCCGTCACGCGCAGCAGCCCCCGCTTGGCCACCAGTTGTGGATGTGACGTTGACCACCGGGCACCTAAAGGTAGACCCGAACGCCACCATGACCAACGCACGGTCGGCATTGGTAACGAGCCAGTTGCGCATCCACGCGCGTAGATCGTCCTGCCACAACGTACGGGGCTCAGTGCCTTGCCAGATGGGCAATTCGTCGGACGCGCCTTGCTTCTTTTCACTACGTTCGTCAATGACAAGGAAAGGTACGCCTGCTACCTCGAACCCGAAGGTGTAGTTATCGTAGGGTAGACCGTTGATCGTGCGTCCAAGGAACGTACAAGGTCCACGGTCTTGCCAGTGGATGGCTTGGTGATCGACGGCGACCTGACGCGTTGTACACGCCGTTACCCAGTCGTAGGTGCTGTTGTTCCCCGCCCAGTCCCAATCGTGGAACATGTACACGAAAGGTAGGCGGGCGGTGGTTTGGAAGAACCGGTGGAAGGGGTCGTCATATTGCGCAACGAACGCGTCGGCCATGGCGGTAGCAGATGCGTGTGGACCACCAGCGGCCCCCACCAGGTCCCCGGTGTGTAGAATGAACGCCGGTATCCCAAGGGGTTCAACGTGAGTCTCAAAGTGGACGCGGATGTTGTCGAATAGCGTGTCGGTGACGTTATGCGAGTCACTCACGTGGTACATGAAGAAACGCCCACTAGCAGGCATGGTCCACGTGGTATTGGTTGCGACCTGGACGTCATTTTGTAGAACCCGGTAGTCGTATTTGGTGTTGGCGTCCAGGCCGGTGACGAACAACGCGGCGCTGTTCCACGTACCAGTTGCCTGGGTGGCTTTTAGTGTCCAGGCTGTAGTACCGGTTTTGCGCGTTTCTACTTTGATAGTAGATGCGCCGTCGGCCTTGACCCACACGCTGAACCCTGTGGAACTTGGCCGACCCAACCGAGGACCGAAGGTCAAGGCCACGGGAGGGCTCCTACTGTGTGGGCAGCATTACTTGCCCTTCTTCTTCTTACGGTCGCGAATCAAACCCGCGATGTCGTCAATTGCCTCGCCAACGGTGCGGTCATCCTCGAAGTGGATGATGCGAAATCCAGGCTTGTCGCCCACATCTTCGCCACCACGCGTTACCGCCTTGTTGCGGTCAGCGCGTATAACAGCGCGGGCGGCACGAGGTTTGCCTTCGCGCGCCAACTCGCGGGCGCGTTCTATATAACCAAGGCTGGGTCGCTTTTTAGGCATCGCAACACCATCACGTTAGATGATGAAAACCCACATGGTAATGTTGGCGCCACCGGCATCGAGTTCGAGCCCGTTGGTGCGCCACGCATGTGTCCCACCGCCGGATTGGAGTAGCGAGTACACCCCCGTGGGTAGTGCCGCTGGGATCTGGAAGATAATGTCACCCAGGCCATTCTTGATTACTGTCGCGGTGCCGGTTGTGTGGAAGATTACCACCGCGGCAACCACAAGTTGGCCGGTGATAACGTCCCCGGCAGCGGTGAAGTACAGCACATTATCCTGTCGTGTGGCTGCCATCGTCTACCTCGTTAATCCAACGTCGGGTCGCTGTGCATGTGGGAGGTGCGCCACAGGAGGATCCAGGCGGTAATGTTGGTGATAGGCCCGGCGGTCACCGTTGGTACCATCACAACATAACCATCCGCCGAAACGACGACGCGCGAGCTGTTCAAGGTTGTGGGGGATGTGCCCGTGGGGCGTACCATACCCGATGGGTTGGCGTCGAGATCAACCGTTGCGGCAGCGAGAATGACGGTTGAACCTGCGGCGGTGCCGGGGGTGGGGTCCTTGGAAAAGGTAATCGCGGTATCTGCGCCCGGTGAACCGGTGTACCACCCCGCAGCAACGACACGAGCGTCGCTACCAACGTCGAAGATGATGCGCTCACCGGAGGCGTCAATTGCCACCGACGCGGACATGATCTCGTAAAACCCCACGTTTGGCCCCGACATCAAGGCGCGTGTCGGAGGCGTGCTAGGGCGAATATCGGTACCTGGAACTGCCATCGCGTGCCTCCTTAGTCGTTGGCTTCGTTAAGGTTAACAACGCCGGTGATGAAGCCCATGAGTTGGACACACAATGGGCCTTGCGAGGCACCACTATTGGTCCCCGTAGCGTCGGTCGTAATGGCGACGAACACGCGATCCCCACGGTTGAGTTCGCGCACAGCAATAGTAGGTGTGGTACCCGACGGGTCAGCGCGGCCAACCTCGGTAGCATCAACATCCACATCGGCGGACAGAACTTCGTCACTACCCGCCACTTGGAACGCCGACGTGTGACGGTTGATACTGAACGACCCGTTGGCGGTGAACGCCCCAAACATGGACCACGACACGCGTGACAGGCGCATCGAGAAGGGCATCACAATCCCACCGCGGATCAAGTCGGTACTGTTGATCGCCACGACGAACGGGCCAAGGTTGATACTCACCGGGTTGCCAGTCACCGGCCCAGGAAACGATGCCCGTCCACGCTGCAACTGTTCAGGAAGGATAGGCATTAGTCATCCCCCGGTTGGTTACTGGCGTGGCCACGTGCCACGGCAACGATCTGCATGGAAACGTCCAACGCCGACCCTGCGGCTTGATCAAGCGATACGATAAGCCACTGGCCACGGTCCACGTCGCGCGTTGAGCGGGTGAGCATAATGTTAGACGAGATGGTGTCTTCGGCGACGAGGGCAATTAGCTTGCCTGTAACGTTGGTTGTGTGCGCACCCACACCGGTAAGCAACGAGGTAGCCCCGGTCAACGAAGCAGCGCTGTTCTTGTAAAGGTTGAACGACAACGTGGATGCGGCGACGTCACGTACGTAGTTACAGAATGCGTGGATACGCACGGCGAGCGGGAGTTGCCACGCTGCGTAGATCGCCTCAGCACCGGTAACGGTCTCGGCGTGGGCACACAGTAGCAGTTGGCCACCAAGGACAGGCCCACCAAAGTTACCACGCCCGTAGGCAAGGTGCCCAGGCAACGGACCCCTGGAATTTCCACCAGCCATAATAACCTCCTAGTGGAAGGTGGGGACGCCGCTGTTACACGGCGCCCCCATCCAGGGTTTACGCGATTGCCGTACCAAACACGGTGGCGTTGTACAGGAACATGAAGATGACGCGGGGGTTGAGCATCCCCACACCAGCCTCACGCCCGTACTGCCAGTCCTGACCAGTGGTGTCGAACTGGGGCGTGACGTATTCAAGTGGGTAAACCACGTCCACACCCGTACTGGACTGTTCGATGGCGAAGTAGGTACCGCCACCAGCGTCCGTACGAATGAGCCCGAGCTTGACGCGGATGTTATCCACGTAGACACCGGTCTCGTCAGTAGCCGTACCAGTTACGACGTTACCCGCGAACCGGGCATCGGCTACCGCCAGGGCGACGTTGATCAGGTCGTCGTTGACCTGACCGTTGCGATCAATCGTGGCAGCCGAGGTGAAGGACTTGCACATCGCCACGCCGAAGATCGTGCCCGCGGCAGCTACAGGGGTAGCGGCAACCGAGACGTCGCGCGTAGCGGCGTTGATAGCAAGAATATCACCCGGGAGAAACGCGTCCGACGGGTCGCAGGGGATCGTTGCCATTGCAACGCTAGACGTCCCTCGCGCACCGGGCGCGGCAGCAATCGGCTGAACGGTTCCAGCAGTGATAGCCATTTAGGTATCCTTTAAGGCCCCCATAGCGCACAAGCCGTACAGGGGCCTCGTTAGTGCTTAGGCCCCCGGCGAACCGTAGGTCCCGAGCCAGTGGACGGCTGCCATCGAGAATCGCTGCCAGCCGAGCATGACCGCCGTACGCGTCCAACGGTCGTCAAACGAATCCATCATGGGCCGCTTGCGCCACAGGAACACAAGGTTGTGCTCCGGTGCAAGGAGGAACCATGCGTCGGTGTCCTCAAGGTAGGGGTCAACCACTACCTCAACAACGCCACGAGTGACGTTCTCAACACGGTTGGCGGTGTCCGGGCGGTTCTGCGAGTTGACAACCTCGCGGGCGTCGAACTCAACCTCCGGGGGGACCACCAGCCTGTTGGGGAACGACACGCCGGGGATTCGCAGGTTACGATCCGTACGATAGCGCTTGAACTGCGCCAGCGCCGTGCGGAATGACGTGACCGTGAAATCCACCGCGGCCGAGGGTCGATTGGACTGCGTACCCGACTCACCACCCGCAACCGGGCCGTGGGCGGTGTTGTACACGCCAATCGTCGAAACGTAGTCGGGCAGCGGGCGCAGGAAGTCAGGCACCGCCGCAGCGAGGAAAGCCTCGGCGTTGAAGAACCGGTGGGCCTGGATCTCCACAACCTCGGCAAGCGAATCAGCAAGACCGTTACCAGCCGCCGTGAGTGCAGACCCACTGGACTTGTAAAGATCGTCGTCGAACGCTTCCTCGGTAAACTGGCATCCAATGCCATAAACCGTGTGGTTGATCCGCTTCTTCAACCCCTCAAGCGGGTCGAAAACGGTAATCGGCTGACCCTCGGGCTTCTCGATGGCGACGGGCAGACCAGCAGCGGCCAGATAGTCTTCGTAATTGCGCGAAGACGTCTCGACCTTGAGCAGTCGCGAGTAGTACGACTCACGCCCACCCAGCCGGGTACCCACGATCTCTCGAAGGCCGGGAGCCAGGTGCTCAGCAAACTGACCAGTGCTGGCCATCTAACTCTCCTCCTTGGTTAGCGACGGGCACGAGCGCGCATCAACGGACTTGCGCCCTGCCCAGCTTGACCCACAAAGGGTCGCTCACCCGGCCCTCGCCGAGCGAAGTTCTTGCGATCTACGAACTCCTCGGGGTCCTGTTCAAATGACTTGACCCCGTGGAGACCTTCAACCGACGCGTGGAAAGCTTCGCGCGCGGCGTTAACCTTCTCAAGCTGTTCATCGACCTTTTCGCGAACACGACGCTCGTGTTCCTCGACAGGGATGTCAGCGAGGCAGTTGAAACCGTAGCTAATACGATTCGAGGCATCGACCATGGAGGCTGAGTAGCCTAGCTTCTCAGCAAGCGCGATGGTCTCGGCGACGGTGGAACCTTGGACTAGCGAGTAACCGGGGATATCGCCAAAGTTACGCAACCACATGGACATACGGCGCGGATCGGTGGAGATCCAACGGTAGTATCGTCCAGGCTGGGGGTTGGGGATGGCCCACGGGTCCTGTAGTCTATCGGTAGGTCCTGCGTATGGCATTCGCGTACCCCTTAAAACTTGCCAGGCGTTACAGGCGAGCCTTCGGCCTCGTCGAGGATGGCGACCGAGATCCCCTCGCGGGGGGCGGCCATCGCACGCTTTTTGGCGGCTGCGTAACGCTCCGGGGTGAAGTTGATGCGCGTCGCGAACTGGGCCTCTTCGGCGGTCAGTTCAACGTCGTCCTTGCCACGCGTTGACCGGCCACGCGAACCGCCCGCTACGATGGTAGACGGGCCGTCGTTCTCGTCGGCGGCGCGCTGGCGATTAACCCTCTCGGTCTCAAGGATCTCGTCGAAGTGATTGAGCTGGACTTCGCGTACAGCTTTGTCCCAGGCGTCGGGGTCGATCTGCTGTTCTGCGGGGCGTACGGCCATAACCGCCTCAACCTCGCTGCCGTATTTGGCGAATACGTCGGCGTGGTCGGACTTGGCAGCGCGCTTGGCCTGGGTCTTGAGAGCCTTGAAAGCGGGGGTTTCGGTGACGTCCTGCTGGTTGGCAGACTGGATACCAGTCCAGGTTTCGTACATTACTTCAAGGGAACCAGCGTAGTCCCCTTCGGCGGCCATCTGGTTGGCCTTTTCGCGGGCTTCCTTGTACTTGGTCTTGAGTTCGTCGGCGCTGGGCTTGGCGGGCTTGGCCACGACCGGTGCAACCGGGGGCGCAGCTTTGCGCATAGCCTCAAGCGACTGGCGGAACTCGCTGACTAGGGAGGTTACCTGGTCCACGACCTGGGTCTGCTCCTGGGTGGAGGCAGACTGCGACCCCTCATCGCCACCCTCGTTGGGGTTGGCGTTGGGATCATTCGGCTTAGACATCGCGATTCTCCTTGGATTTTCGCGCTTTTTCGGCAACCAGCTTGGCTTGCCGACACAACTCACCCAAAATCATTGTAGCACGCTTATAGGCTTTATATTCGCCCTGGGCGGCGTGCAGTTGTGGCGCGGGGGTTTGAGGGTTGAGGGCCAGCGCAAGTGCGGCGTCGGCCCATTGGTTGAACACGGTTTCAATAGCGTAGCCTAGTAGACTCTCGTTGGCGTCTTCGGCTTGGCGGCGAAGGTCACCCCATTGGGATGGTTCGAGGTTAAGCATCGTTGGTGTTGTCGTCGTTGGTTAGTAGTGCGAGGATTTCGCCTTCACCAATGATCCAATAAGGGGTTTGGCGGTGGAGGTAGATAGGCTTACCACCATACTCGGGTATGATCGCTGCCATGCCGGGTTGGATGTCATCACTACACGCGGGTCCCACACTTAGGATCCACGACAATAGGCCGTATTCCTTTAGCGCGCGGATGGCAACGTCAGGTACCTCGATCCCACCAGCGGTGATGCGTGAGGAGTGGTAGGCGGCAATGGTAGGGCGGGTAACAAGTAAGCGCGCACCGGCGGGGCGCAGGTGGCTAAACACCTCAACCTCGGCGGCACGCACCTCGGCGTCGTCAATACCAGTAGCTTTGAGGATGTCGTCGAGGGCGGCTAGGGTGACGGCGCGCATTACACAACCCCTGCGCCAAGGTCACCGATGGCGGATGTGGCGGCGTCGGGGGCGGGTTCCTCGGCACCGCTACCAGCCCCACCGGCGTCGATCATCTTGGACAACTCACCTACGCGGATCATCAACTCTTCGGGATTGGGGATGGATTCAACGGTGTTGAGCAGGGCCTCGATACCACGTTCCATGCGCTCGATAAGTACGAGCATGGGTTTGCGTGCGCCGGGAGGTAGCATGGGGTCGTTCAACTGGACAATGTACTGTGCCATCCGGTCGTAGAAGGGGAACAGCGCTTGGTTGATGACCAACATCTCCTGTTTACGCGTCTGTTCACTAATCGCCGCGTCCTGGGCGTTGATGCGAATTTGGTAGGCGTCACGCACATTATCACTAGATAGGGTGAACACAGCCTCCATAACGTCGTCAACCTCCTCGGGTGACAGGGCGGCGCGCATGGCGGCGAGAGGGATGCGTTGGCGATACAATTCAAGGGTCAAGTAGCAGCCTTCGTTGATGATGTTGGCGAGGCTGGTAAGGGCGGCCTTGATGATCATACGTCCTTCGCGCATCGAGGCCATACCTACAGCGGCGGTGACGCGCTTACCCGATTCCACATTCCCGACGCGTGATTCGTCCATACCCAATAGACGAGTAACGTACAGTCGTGTGTGTTCCTCGATCTGGATGGCGGCGAGGGCGGCATCGACCGCGCCCATGGGCACCGCCACAACGTCTTCCTTGGGGTTCTCGGTGACGATTACCTCGCCAGGGAGGATGTCGGTTTCGCCACCAAACTCGTCCTCGGCGCGGGTCCCGGCCTTGAGGACGATAATGTGGGCGGTGCCTCGCTTACCAGCCTCGATGGCGATGTTGTGAATTGCGTCGGCCTCGTCCTGGGGGCCTTCCAGCTTGGCGCACACACCTTGGCCGTTAAGGTCGGTAAGGTCATCGCCAAAATCGAACCGCCCTACAAGGATGGGTCGTCGCCCGTTGGGGATGGGATTCCAGTTGATACGCAAGCATTGCGCGGCCTTGGGGTGCCAATCGACAATCAGTGACTCCATGATCCCATCGTTGTCAATGTCCCAGTCGAGGTAGATTTCGTCGATGTCATGTGGCCTCAACAACTCGGGTGAGTAGTCCATCGCGCCATTACCTGTGCGGTAGGCGTTCTTGACCTTTTTGACGGCCTCCTCGTTGTAATGACCCATGCGACCAAACGCCTCGATCTCGGCCCACATGCGTTCAATCTGGTGGCCCACAAAAGGCATGCGTTGGGTATCCGTGCCATACCCACGAACCCAAATAAGGTCCAATAGCGACACGAACTCCCACCGCACACCGCCGGGGATGATAGTTGGTGAGGGTGCGCCTTCGCCAACGGCAATCTTGCGCACGGTGTCGCGTACGGGGATGATCTTGTAGGCGGATGCGCCAAAGTCAGTTGCCTCGGCCGACAATTGCTCAATAACCTCACGACCATTCAAAGCGCGTGGGTTGAGGATTTGCGCTGACAGGAAACGCGCGATGGAGTTGGCACGCGTTTGTGACGACCGGGCTTGCTCAGGTACGCTACGACCAGGCGTGGGTTGGACAGTGAGCATTGGAGAGCTTTCGAGGATGGACTCGGTAAGACGCGCACGCACAGCCGTACGAGCCCACGTGGTTAGTGGTACTGAAAGGTTGGAGGCGGTAGAGCGTATGATCCCCGACGCACGTTCGCCGCGGATGGTTTTGCGCCACTTCTCTACGCGGGGTAGGATGGCATCGCGGTGGCGTTTGGCGTCGGCGACGGCGGTGGTGAGGTAGGCAACGAGTTCACGTAAAGTGTCCTCAGCAACCTCAACCTGTGGGGCAACGCGCAGCCCCGCCTTTAGTGCGCGATCAATGGGGGTTAGCTTTTTGCGGGGCATGGCGAAGGTCCTCTAGGGGATTAGAGCGGCACACCGGTGCGCGTCGATGCGGCGATGCGCCGTGCGCGTTTACGTGCGCGGGCGCGCGCAAGCCGGTCGGTGTTGGTGGTGGAGGCGATGTTGAGGAAAATCTCCTCGGCTTGAACCTCGGTATCAAGACAGTCCATCGTACCGGTGGGGAAGTGGCGCACCTCCCACTTGGGCAGTTGTAGCCCCTCGCGGAGGTACAACTTACCTTGGCCCAACCGGTTACCAAAGCGACGACGAATACGATCTTCCTTGGCAATGCCCATGGCGGGTACGATCATCTCGGGTTCAGGGATGCGGTCCTTGCGGGTTTGGGCGTAGTGCGCCAATGCCCGTCCAAAGTACGCCTGTAGCGCCACCTTCTCAATAAGGATGCGTGGTGTGCGCCCGGTCATTTGCTTGGTCTTTTTGTACAGCTCGTACGCCGCTACAATCGCTTCGTCGGGGCCGAAGTGGTCGGCCACGCAGTCGAGCCAAAACACCCGGTCGGTGGGGGCGTCAAACTCGAACCACGAGATAGCGGTGCGGGCGTTTTTGACGTCCTTACTCGATGCGGGGTCGATGCTAATAATGGAGTTGCTCAGGTGGGCTAGTGCGATGGCCTCTTGGCGGTCAGGCAGTAGTGTGCCGTCGGGGCTATAATGAGGTACAACAATGGCCCATTGGCGTTTGGTTGTACTGTCGCCCAACGTGACAGGTACTACAGCGGTGTTGCAATACCTAAACTTGGACGCGTCAAGCTCAGCTTCGGCGGTGGGGTCGTTACGGAACTGCGCCGCAAACAACTCGGGGCCGACGTCACGCTCGACACGTTCCAGGGCCTCGACGGTGGGGTAGCGTCCCACCCACAACGGTATGTCACTATCAGCACAAGCGCGCTCAGTTGAATCGTCCCAACGACCACAGTTACCAGGCCCGTGGACAACGCAACGGTAACATGAGCGATGCCAAATATCCCAATCGGGCATCTCGTTGTGGATCATCGAGTTTACGTCATCGAGCGCCCATCGGTTGCCCACGACAATGATGAACCCACCGTTGGGGTTGCGGTAGTCGCGGTTCTCCAAAAGGAACCCCACGGTTTTGGCCCACGCTTTGCGACGCTCCAACTCGGCGGCGGACTTGTATGATGTCTCACCAACAAGGTCGTCGATGATCAAGCCTTCGGCGCGGCCGCCTTGGACCTTCGAGTCTAGCCCCACCGCCGTTAGAAATGGATCGGCGAGGGAACGATTAACGCGACTATTGAGGGTATATCCCTCGCGCGACCACTCGCCATATGGCAGGCGGTTGTAGTTGTCCCACAACAGCTCAGGGAAGGCCCAGCGCATGACGATGTTGGTTTCCCAGTCGGTCTTGGTAGAGCCTACGAAGTCGGCGGCGCGCGCCTTTGAATCGCTCCCAATAACATAACGACCATCAGCGCCTCGCATGTGAGGATGCTTCTCAAGAAACTGCAATGCGCGTCCAACTTCACTAGGATGATCGTACCTTTCGTCAGGACGTTGTATAGCACACCACCCTGGAATAGACCGGGTGGACCGGGTAGACTTAATGCATCCACGGGACTCCTCGAACAACCCACGCTTGGTCACCACGACAACGTTTTGCAACCAGTCGCACGATGCCTTGAACGTCTCAACATCCATGAGGTTTTCAGGCTCGTTCCAACACACCGCTACCTTGGTCCACACATACAACGACCGCCTAAACGCCGCCCGCACCAACGCACGTACGTCATTATCGTCGCTTTCCATGGCCTGGCGAATGGCGGCGGGGGTTAAAAAGTCTAGGCTCATGGGGCTACGTCACTATGGTATAGGTTTACCAGTTGGCGCACGCGCTCATGGAGTTGGTCCTCGCGGTCGCGGTCACGAAAGTACGCCTGTAGCATCTCAAGGGTGATCCCTTGAGCCACACACGCCGCGTGGAGTTTACGGATGGCGGTGTCGTAGGTGGCCTTGACGTCCTTGATGGGCATGTCCATGCGACGCCCAATCTCGGCCCACGTCATTAGGTCGGTGTTGTCAGGCGTCTTGCGTGGGCGGGCCATCACGGTCCTCGTCGGTGTGGTCTACGTCAATGATGTCAGACAGGTCGAGCCCCGACTCGGCGATGGTTTCGTGGAACAAACGCTTACCGTCACCGGTAAGGGTTAGAGATACGTTAACCGCGGTGGCCCCACCTTGGCTACCGGGCACATTGGATAGGTCGATCTTCGCACGGTCGATTAGACCAAAGGCCACATCGGCGGCAACCTTCATCTCGGTCGCACGGGCGCGGCCATCCTTGATACGTCCTTGTACTTCATCGACGATCTCTTGCAACACCGTTTGCATACGTACAGCCTGGGCACGGGCACGCAAGAGTGGTGCCACCTTTTCGTCCTTGATCAACTTATCAAGGTCGGCCATCATCTCGTCGTGGACCTGGCGGTAGATACGTAAAAACTCAGGACGTTTTAGCCACCGGCGAATCTGCCGGTCGGACATGCCGTAGTCGATGGCGATCTCGGCGGTCGATTGCTGTAGTATCAACCGGCGGGCGATGTCGTGAAACTTGGCATAGTCGATGGGTAGGAGCTGCCCGGCCTTGCCAAACCCCTCGCCCCCCGGGGTGGGCATGCTTTCCGACGTGGCCGGGACGGAAACGGGCGAGCCGTGCGTCGTCCCAGCCACTTCTGTGGGGGCGGGCGGGAGGAGAGAGGTAGACGAAACGTCCTTGGCGGCATCCTTTATGTGGCGAATCTTGAGCATTACGATGATTATTATAGCACATATAATGTCGTAACGCAACCCCCGGGTACCTAAAAGTTGTCGTAACGACCCTTCGTGGGTACCCCAAGTGGTCATAACGACCGTTGTGGGGGGCGAAAAGTCGCCGGTATGCGAATATTTTTACAACATCGGGGTTTATTACGCATCCCTTAAGGGGGGTTTTACGCGCGCGCGTGGGGTCCCCCCGGGGGTCGATTGCCTATGTGGAACGTGCGACGTCGCATAGGTGGGCAGGCGCCTGGTGCGTAGGCGTAAGTGCGACGAAATTAGTTATTGACGGGCAAAAAAAGACCCTACGCGTGGGTAGCGTAGGGTCGGGTTAGACAGTTGCGGACGCGCGTTGCGTCGCGTGGCTTGGCTTACTTGACGCTCTTGGCTTTGGCTTCGCGGATCGCGCTCTGGACCTTGGCAGTGATGCGACCGACTGCCTTGAGTACTTCGCTGTCGAGCATCGGAACGCGCTCGGACTGCATGTACTCGTCCTTGACAGCGCGCCGAGGATCGCCGGGGCCCTTGCGAATGCTAACCCCGATCCAAAGCGGGAGATCGCTTCCAGCGGCGCGCTCGAACGGTGCGACACCACCATTGGACGGCGCTTCCGCGTCAACGTGGCGGACATAAGGCGCGACTTCGACGAATCCAGCGCGACCGTGGAGCGAGATGGGTTCCCAGTAGAAACCGGGGATCGCTTCCTTTGGCGGACGGGCGTTTTTGCGTCCGGTCGTTGTCGAGCCCGTAGGCTCGGCGATGTTCATTCGGAACCCGTCGAGATCGGCTTTCGGGGTCGTCTGCTTTGCCATTTTCGTGCCCTTTCGTGCCCCATTGGGGCGTTGTGTTGCGACGTTGTGCCGCACTACGAACGATACCTTGAAATCGACCATTCGGCCATGGTTGCAACGTGGTTTTACACGTCTTTTACATTGACGTTTTTGGCGATTCGATGTGCCCACGTTCGACGGTGCGCAGTTGCATAGGTGCGCCGATTACGTGGTATTCCATAGTGGCCACGTAGACAGCGTCTATATGCGTAGTCTACTTCGTAGGCGTTGGGCGGGAGGTTGCGAGCGTAGTTCAAGGCTACCAAGCGCGCTTCGCTTTGTGTTGGCCCGCTGTGGGGTAGGCCACAATCATCGCACCACGGGATAGAACCAGGGTAGCGGGTAAATAGTTCCACCATCAAGGTCTCACGCGAAGCGAATGCGCGCCACCAACACGTAGGGTGGGTTATGTAGTTGATCAAATGAATGGTTGCGGCGTTGGGAAGGTCCCATTCACGTAGCCAATCGAGGCGTTTGCGCGCCACGTGATCCACGATGGATAAGGCCACTAAAGCGAGGGTAAGGACGATGACAACGAGGATAACGAGGTCGGTTAGCACGATGATTTCCCCTTGTTTAATGTGTTGCGTTACGGTACGTTTACCGTGTGGTTACTCGAACAACCCCGAGTTGATTGCATCGGCAGCGCATAGGGCACACAACGCAACGTGAACGCCCATGTCAGGGCGCGTTAACACACATTCTTGCACGTTGGTGCATTCGTTACCGTGGGCGACGGGGCATTGTGGGTCGTGGCATTCACACGTGGGGTGAATGGTGATTAGTGGCATCACAACTCCTTCACCGCCCCAGTGGCGTTGTCGATGTACGTGGCGCGGACCGCCATACAGCGCGCCAATGATACGGCGGCGTTGACTACCGCGGGACCTTTGACAGGACGCAAACGCGCTTCCACAGCTTGGAATGCGAAGCCCAACAGGGCGTCTTGGTAGAATTGGCGAGCGCGGTCGATGGGCATGTAGCGCGGGGAGATGCGTTCCCAACGTCGTGACCCGCGTGCGCGAATGAAAAGGCTGTACATTTTAGCCTTGCGCACAACCGGTGTGGTGGTGGGGTTGGCGTTGCGAATCACGACGAATTCGCTTTCGCCACACATAGGGCACACATCACCAGTGGTACGGTCGTGGTGGCATTGCGCACAACGCAACACTGTGGTGGTGGTGGTCATGACGCCATCCCCGATACCGGGTTGTAATCGCGGTCACGACGAGGCCACAGCGCTTTGTTGCGGCCAGGATAGGGGTGGTTGTAGTAGTCGCGCGCTTTGCGTCGAGCGCGGTTGGTGAGGTTGCGCACGGTGGCGAAGCCTCGGTTTTCGTGGTACTGGCGAATATCCAACAGCGTTGGATTTGCCGATAGCGACGTCAACAGTCGTGGACCCTTTTTCGTCTTTCCGCCCATTGCCATTTCCCCTTGGTGCCGCTAAGGCCACGCCGAGCATCGGCGCGGCTGTCGGCGCCGTCGAAAACATACCCCGACCGGCGAGCGGCGTCAAGGCCCGCGAGCCTACGCGCACGATACGCTAATACGTTAGTGGGTTAGCATATGTTAGTATGCCACGAAATGCCACCCCGTACCAATGTTGTACAACAACCGCCCTTTGGTGTCACGTGCGTACCAACAGTCGCCTTGTTTGCCAAGGATGACCATGGGTTACCTCGTTGAGCTAGCTTAGCTAGCTAATGTATTTACCTTGGCTAAGGTATCTTAGCTAAGGTATAGGTATGGTTTACCGGGGTGTACAATCTCCAATTGGGCGGACTACGGTAGGTGCAACGGGAGTGGTTGGCGCAACGGTGGTGTTGGGCGTTGTGGCCTTTACCCACTTTTTACGTAGTAGGTAGCCATTGTCACCTTCACATACCAACACGGCAACGAGGGCGGTCAACAGGGCGAGAGAGATTGCAATTAGATAACGCATGACGGGTCTCCTATTTTGGGTTGGGTGGTGTTCTGCCGATGTAACACGTACTTACAACTCTTCCAGCTCAAGCAGCTTTTGTGTCACCGCCATTAGCGACACGTAGTAGATACCGCCGATGTACTCGGCGTTGTCAGCCGCCCACCGAAGCGCTTCGATCATGCCTGCGCGGGCGATTGCCGTGTCAACGCTGTTGGGCACCAGTGGAGCACCAGGGCGCGCTATGGCGTCCATGATCGTTTGTGCAACCTGCTCCGGCGTCCTCACAGCCCCTCCTTTGCCAGCGCGGCGGCGGCGATGCAAGCATCGCACAATGTACATGGGCCTACACGAGTAGGGCCTGTTGTAGGCGTCTCTCGTAGGTCCTCGCAACCATCGTGGGCAATTTGGCGCAGCGCCTCGGCCAGCCGGTCGCAGCGAATCGACAAGTCGTGTACAGCTTCAACACCTTCGTTGAGCTGCTCACGCATCTTTGCTAGCAACTGGTCCCGCTCCGCTTCGAGCTCGGCGACGCGGGCGCGGAGGGCGGCGAGTTGGCCGTCGATGTGGTCGCACAGCTCACAGTTGCCATGATCGTGACACGAGTTCTCGCCCGTGATGGCGGGTTCGATAGGGAAGCAACACTCGGATGGGTCTCCGCCCCCGTTGTGGTAGCCACAGCACGTTTTGCGTTTGCCCATCACTTCCCCTCGCGCTGGCGGATCGCGGCGGCGCGACACTGCCTCAACCGATACTGCGGCCCCTCGGCGTGAACCACGCCCGCGTAGGGATCGTCCATCACCAGCACGTCAGCAGCACAATCCGGGCATACCGCGCGGCAGTCCGCCTCCCGCTCCTCCCGCACAGCCTCGTCCACGAGGCGGCGCAGGACTGTGACTACCGCTTTATGATCCTCGGGGCCAAGGCGGCCGTAGCACGCGCCCACAGCCTCCGTCGCCGCCGCCTCGATTCGCTCGTCGGTGGTCATGTTGCCCTTTCGTACGCATCCAACGCGTCGGCAAGACGTTCAATTGCGTGGCCAATCTGCACGATGCGGTGCTCGTCGGTACGCGTATTCTCGCGTACGCGCACTACTTCGCGTGCCGCATCCACTACCGCGAAAAGGCGTCTGAAATAAACGGTGGTGGGGTCACACTCTTTATGCCGGGACATTAGGCATCCCCACCCGGGAACAGCGGGTTGTCGTCAACCGTTGTAGGTGGAACGTCGGCGAGCGCGTCGTAAAGCTCTTGAGCAGCGAGGGCTTTGCGATAGGCGTCGGTGTTGTCACGCAATAACCGCGCTAGAATAACGTCGCCGGGGCCGGTGGTGTTGTTCACCTTACGCTCGACCAACTTGGATATGATGCTTTCATAGGTATCGACGTTGATGTGGATGGTAGACGTTAGCGCCAGTTGGAATACAACTTGTGTGGTGTCACGCATCACATGGGCCTTTCGTGCGTTGCCCCACCTATAACTAGGGGTTAGGTGGGGCAGGTTGAGGTTCCCTAGTAACCTATACACTCTTACATCCTTACATCGTGTCCCAGGTATCAATCTCTACAATGCAAAGCGTACGATAGCGCGCAGCGATCCCGCACACGATCGACTGGTACCAAAGCCACGTGGAAGGCATACTACACATATACGGCACAGCCGAACACGCGCAGTCGTTACCGCTCGTAGGCTCCCCAGGAACATGAATGCATCCACCTGTGATTTCGATGCACTTTCCGTCGCAGACAGTAGCGCTGCTACACGAGCCATCCCCCGAACCACATTGGTGTTCCGTTGGGTCCGGGTCGTAAGGCTCCGGGTCGCCGTCGCCACATTGGCCATCGTTACCAACACATGGGCCTTGATTGGTTGACGCCATCACAAGGTTTTCCCACGAAGACGACTGCTCCCACACCCACGGGTCGTTGGGGCCGTTCTCTTGCGTGTAGTATCGTACCCGTGTCATGATCGCCTTGTCCACAAGCTCGTCGGGGTCGGTGATATCCACGGTGAACTGCGCATACGTCGCGTCTTCACCCTCCAACTCACCCACAATGGTCTTGTCGTAGGTGATTGTTACCCCATCCCCATCAAGCTCAACCCCTTCGCCAAGGTCATGCTTGTTGCCCTTCGCGAACAGTTCCCCCGCCCAATGGTCGCCGTCGTGATCCCCTGGACACGTCGCAATCTCACATGGCGTGTGAATACACGGACACGCCGCGAAGACGTTGTTGGGCACCATGACCAGCACCGTCAACGCGATAATCAGCCCTAACACAAAGCGCTTACCGTATCGCATGTCTACTCCCTTGCACGTCATGTTGACGTGCTATTTCCAGTATAGCATACTAAGTGTGACAAGGACAAGTGTTGCGCGTACCGTGGTCTTGGGTTTCCTCGACACAAAACCAGGAGCCTCCAATGTCCTGGTAGTCACGCTCGGCTACGATGTCAAAATAGAGAATCGTTGCCGTGGGTTCGACGTAAAATGGATATTCGCACGCACCACCAGGACAACTAGCCACGGGTGCGCGTTCGCTACACAACCATGGTTGGGCCAGGTTGTCAGTAACGTAAGCGATGTAATAGGTGGCGTCTCCACCGAGTTCCGCCTCAGGCGTGAGTGTCCACGTGAACACGACGGGAACATCGGGGTACGTGGTGTTGGGATCGGGGGAGACGTGTAGATCGACCACCTCGGCGTTGGTATGCACATTGCACATCAACATCAACACGACAAGACCCACGATGCGTACGAAACGGTTCATAGCGCGTCCTTCCATGCTAGCACGTTGACTAGCGTTACGATGGTATTTGTAAGTACCAACGTTGTTACCACGTCAAAAATCACCGTCACCACCTGCACTATAGTGTATACCATTGCAATGCCTAGTGCCACGGCGAGCGCAATGTTTCGTTGTGTTGACACCCGCATGGGGGTAGGACTCCATGAGGTAGCCCTCCTGTACAGGTTGTAATTGTACCAACGTACTACCTCTTTCGAGCGTTACTTGACGGGGCAGTTACCACGCTTTTGGCAAGCTGTTGCGCCGCGATTAGCGCATCGGCCTCGGCTTTACGAGCCGCGTTGATGATTGCCATTTCGTCGTTCTCGGGTTCGTCGTTGCGCCAGTAGGACTTGACTTCCCCGCTGGCGAAGTTGCCAATCAAGAGTTTGGGGAAGGTTGCACCGTTGAGCCACCGACGAATGACGGGTGCAACGAAACCCGCCACGCCCATCCCGGTAGCACCCACCGATGACGCGCCACACGTACCGGCATCGTAGGTTTGTTTGGTGTCTTGGAGTATCTTGAGGTATTCGTCGCGGGCGCTATCGTCGCCCGACGCGCGAACGGCCCAAATCGTGAAATCCTCGAACGCCATGCGTGGGTCGATGACAAGTACGTTGGTGGGTGTGCGATTGCGCGATACTGCCAACTGTATCGCGCTAAAAGCGGCGCGTCGAGACTCGATATTGTCAGTACCGAGTATGAAGGTTGACAGGTTGGTAACATTGAAAGCGTCGGATGAGGAGGCAGCGAAGTTGTGTGCCCGGACGTCTACGTATGTACTATAGCGTTGGAGGATGTCGCGTAGCGCCACTACTTTAGGCTCTCCAATTTGCCCGGGTTCGTACTGTTGCGTGGCGATGTTAGCAGCCTCTACCACATCGCCATCCCATAGGGTGAAATTCCGCACCCCCGCACGGGTGAGGGCGATTGCACACGCGCTGCCAAGGTTGCCACACCCCACGAGGGTGACTAACAACTCGGACAACGTTGTGGGGACGAGCGCGCGTTGACGTGAAAGGTCGATAGTCATACTCGATCCTCCTCGCGAGGCACCTCGGAGACAAGCGCGTCAACTAGCGCGTCCTCGGATTCGTCATTCGCAAATGGGTCATCGTCGTCGTCGTCCACGTCTTCGAGAAAACAGTCAATTTCCTCGTTGTCGTCGTCGTCGAAGTTGAAAACCTCCATCACGTTTTCCATGATGGAATCGTAGAGCGCGCTTTCTTCGATGGGCACACTTGAACCGCCCGCTTGCTCTTTCGCGTCCTCGTAAACGGCGGCGATGCCTTCCCCAATAGCGCGTGAGAGAACCGCGTACGTGTTGACTCGCATCATTCCACCTGCTTTTCGACCGTCGCGGGTGCGTCGGTTTTGATGCTAACCTTCAACCCATTACCGATCCACGAATCGAACTGCTTCATGGAAAGGCCGGTGTATTGGGCGAGGATGCTCTTGGCGGCGGTGGTAGGCGACACACGGAAGTTCTGCTTGCCCACGACCACCTCGATGGGGCCTGTTTGCGTGAAGGTGATGTCGTACTCGTCGGGGTCTTCGCGAAGGGCGTTTTTGAGTGCCTTGAGGCGGCGTTTTTCGCCCTCCAACGTCACCCCACTGGGGAGTTTTGTAGGTTCGGCGCGCTCTTGCGACGACGCGGGAAGGAGGATTGCGCCATTACGGTCGCGTGGCGTGCCCCAACTGCTATAGAATCCACTCCCGTACGTTGACTTGCTCTCGCGCTCCTTCACGTTGGCGTCGAATTCTTTGTCCAACGTGGCTTTACGCTCCTCGGCGAGCCCATCGTGAATCCACGCGTCCGAGGGCAGGGTGACGTGGGTGCCGTTGTCCTCAATGCGCTCTTGCTTGTCGAGAAACAACAGCGTGTCAACGCGGTGGGCGAAATCACCCTTGTCGTTGACGCAAATCGACACCAACAGCCCCTCGTTGACGAAATTCTCGATCCACCTGTCGTCAACCGCCGAGAATCCCACGCTAAAGGTGGGGTGGGAGTGCCAGAAACACCACGTCAAGCGCGGCATCGCACAGTTGACCGCTTCGCTGGTGAAGCGCTTTTCCAACCACCGGTGTACGGGTTCGGTTTGGAAATCGACTTCGCCGTGGCTCACGGTTTGGGGTAGGAGTGTGGCGGTGTGGACGAGTAGGATGTCCAACGACTGGGACACCAGCGCCACCCCTCCAACTTCGCGCGGGGATGATTTCTTGCACCAGTAGTGCATTGCCTTGAATGTTTCACGTTCGATCAAGACGCGCAAGCGCTTTGCTAGAGACATTGCTTTCCTCCTTAACCACGTGGGTTAGGAAATGGGTTATTCGTCAGGGCCGTCGCTTCCGTCACCGTTGTATTCGTCGTATTCGCCGTCGTCGTCGAGTTCGTCGTCATCCCCCTCCTCGTTATCGGGGTCTACCACATCATCAATTTGGGCATTGCCTATCACCGCAGGTTCAACAAGGGGTACATCCGTGTTGAGCATTGTTGCCGCGCTTGTTATGTGAATGGGTGGTTCGTCGCTTTTGTTCTCCTCAACGAGCGTACCAAAGAAGTGCATGGGCAAGTACCCGGTTTGCCATTGCAACAGGTACGCCTGTAGTGTACGAACGAACGTCGCGGGACCGGCATACTGTGACACACGCAACGCCGTGCCGTTGAGAATACGGTCTTGAACGGTGTCGCCTAGGCAAAATGTACCATCGGCGCTTACGTGAGGGTGCGGGTAGCCCCTGCGTTCGGTGTTGTCGTGTAGGCGTACCGCGCGGGCGGATTGTATGTCCGATGTTGGTGGCCAGGGCATGATTGCCCACCCGGGTGGGAACTCGTACACACCAGCTTTGTAAGGTGCGTGAAAACCGAGTGTGGCGCGAAAACCCGGGAAGTGAAGGTGCAATTCGTTGCGCGAGAAGTACGAACGGTCGGTGATTATGCCATTTGCAATAGCCGCGGCCAACGCCTCGTCGAAGTACATGGATTCGGGGACATATCCACTTGAGATTTCGTGAATTGACGTGGCGGTGTTGGTCTCGGCGCGTAGAACGTCCATGCGTTCGTTGAGCACGCGTACTTGGGTGTGTACCTGGGACAAGTAGGCACAAAATTCCATGTTCACCGCTGTGCGGCGTAGGGTGTCACCAAAGGGGGGTATAGTGCGTTCGTTGGCACTTGTGGTAAAGTATACGCGCGAATTACTTGGCACGGGTCCAGCTTTGCGCGCATCGTTGACCACCGCTTCAAGGAAGTTGACGAACCACGCTAGGCGTGTGGTGATTCCACGGCCTCCTACGCGAATCCAGCGGTGCCACGCATGGAGGGGCACAAGACACGCGAATGCCCAGTCACGACGGTGGAACAATGGCATGTCGTAATAGGTACCGTAGTTACCGTGACGTTGGTAGCTTTGTGCAAAGTCGTTGTTCACGTGGGTACGTGCTCCAAACAGCGACCGCCCCACGAATTCGCGGAAATGCGTGTTTTGGTAATTTGCGATAGCAATTTCGGCAAGCCCGAGGTATCTCCCGTTGGGAAGTAGTTCAATACCTTGCATACTGGCGAAGCGGTAGGCGAAACGGGTTTTTGCGGGGATAACGGCGTTAACCCCCGGGCATGCTGTTTCGTCAACGGGGTTGCGAATGAAGTGAACATACCCCCCTTCGGTTTTGATCCACCAGCGTTCACCCGCGTCGGGGGCTATAAAGTCGGTATTGTGTGCAAGTCCACGCGGGACAGCGGAGCGTTGCGTTGCGGTAGGTATGAGCCAATGGAGTGGGTGGTAGTTCAAATCTCCTACACGAAACCCGCCCAAGTCAGCCAACGAGGCGTGTACAAGTTCCTCAAACGCCTCCGCGCTGTTGGCCGAGGCGCGCATGAGCCGGTATTTGCTCATGAAGTTCAGCGCTTTTGCCATAGGACAGCCTCCTAGGTTAAAAAAATGGGGGGCTCTACCGTAAATGACCGCCGTAAATGGCAAAATAGGCGGCGAAGTGGTAGAACCCCCCGTTTAGGTAGTGGCTACCCGATCCTCCTGGTTGGTTCCCCCGATTACCGCGTACCGCCCTTCGCGGCACGCGCCACTTCCAGCTTGTCGTTGTCCTTGACTACCGTCTTACCGGCATCCGACGCGCCGAGGGCGGTTCCATTGAGCAGGAACACGATACCCTCGTTGGGGAGGTTGTACCGCTGACGGATCTCGTCGATCGTCATGGACGCCTGTCCAGGGGGAAGCTGGAACGAATCGCCCTGAAACTTGAAACCGGACACGTGAATCGCCATTGCCAAGCTCCTTTCCCACGTACGTGTGAGTGCCCCTTACGGCGTCATTGCCACCGGGGCGGTTTTGGCCCGGCCAGTGTCGCACATCGGCCGCCGCGCCGCAAGCCGGGCGGGCCTACGCACGGGCGCGAGGGGCAAAATCTGTAAAGGGCATTTTATCGAGGGCCTGCCACCTTAAGCACCGGTTAGAACCACCGCAAAAAGCGTGCCACGCCCTTTGTTTTGTTGGGGTTGTAGCGACGGGCAGTTTTTTATCGGTTTTTTTATTGGGGTCGGGAGTACGTGTGAGGGTTCATATAAGAATTATAAGAGGGGTATGGGGATTGAAAATACCCCTAATATTAGCTAGTATATAAGAAATTAAAGAATAAATACCTATATACTATAAGAAAAAGCATATCCTATGAATAGGACATCGACCATCGACTTTCTTACGTACTCCCAGTCCCCATAAAAAAAGCGATAAAAAATGGCGTACATTCGACAACCTGTGGTAGGTCAATGGGTTACCCTTGGTTTTCGAGTGGCTCTAAGTGGCGTTAAAAGTGGTAGGGGGGTGATTAAAAGCCCGTTTACTGTGTGCCCCCTTGCGCGGGCACGTCACACGTCTGTTTAATGGTAATTAACAGGCAGGAGGCGTTGGCCGGTTGCATAGGTTCTATAAGACTGGGAAATTTGACAGCGCAGGCACTTTTGTGCTAGTTTATCGGGGCGGTAGGTCGGGCCGGGGTGGCCAGGGCGGGGCATCAAGAGGACCGCGCGCGCGTACATGTGCGGGCGGGCAGGGGTTGGGCGGTCGAAAGGGCGTTGTGGTGGTCGTAAAAGGCGCCATGGAGGCGTTGGCCGGTCGTAGGAGGCACAACGGTGGATAAGATGGAGTTGGGGTATGACTACGGGGAGATCGTGTCACAGCGGTGCCACGGGCCTTGTGGGGCGATGTTAGCGTTGGAGATGTACGCCAGGGATATCAACAACAAAACCACGGGTAGGCAACGTAGGTGTCGAGAGTGCTTCAAGGTGTACTATAATAGTAACAGGGACACGATTAAGGCAAAAGTTAGGCGGCGGCAGGAAGCACAACATCCAAGGACGTTACGCGTGGTAATTGCGCCGAACGTTTACCAACGGTTGGAGGCAACGGCGGGTGTACGAGGGATGGGGCGCAACCAATTTGCGGCATATATTGTCACATCGTACGTGGAGAATGTGTTGGATATGGAGTTTGAGGCGCGGTTGAATGGTGGCGAAAAGGAATAGGTGGTACGCGCGGGCGGGTAGGGCGGCGGGGCTTGACGGCGGGGCGGGGGTGTGGTAGGGTTGTGGGGCTGGCCCGGGGCGGGACCAGTAACAATTTACACTTCGTAGGTGAAAGTATGGCGAAAATGTACGGGGTATTGTCGGCTGGACGTGGACGGGGTGAGGCACGAAGGTCGCTTACGAGTGACGATTACATCACCGTTGACGTGGCATTCAAGCGGCGTAATGGGGACAATGTTACCTTGCGGTTGTTCGTACAAGATGGCGAGGTGGCGTTGGCGCAGTTCAACGGGCGGTGGGCGGAAGCGTTGAAGGCCCACGGGCGGGATTGGAAAGTGTTGGTCAACATTAGGGAAAGCGAGGCCAGTCGTGAAACAGGCAGATAACCAACGCATGCAGCGCTTGTGGGAATCGCGGGAGAGGAAGTGGTTGCGCGAGGCCGCGTCGCGTATGGGTGGAGATAGGATGATCAAGGAACCCATTTTACTGTTGTCGGCAGGGCATGGGTTTGAGGACCCGGGGGCGTTGGGCAACGACCACGCGCAAGAGAAGGATATCAATGTGGCGCTGGCGTGGGCCACGATTGCAGCGTGGAATACCATATGGGATGATCCCGTGGGGCGGGTTGTGCCTGTTGAAGGGCTCACGCTTGGCCGGGTGATCAAGTTGGTCAATTCGTACCATGCACATTTCAAGAATATGGGTATCCCGGTGTGGGCGTTGGAGATTCATTGCAACTCGTCGGTCAATTCGACCGTGCGTGGGGCAGAGGCGTTGCACTATCCTAACAATAGCTTGAGTAAGGCTGTAGGTAATATACTACTCAAGCACGTGTGTGGCCCCTCGTGGCCCAATCGTGGGGCCAAGACGCCTACCGATGTGGGGCGCGGGAAGTTGGGATTCATCGACGACACGACGATGCCCGCACTCATTCTTGAGGTGGGGTTTATCACCAACCCTGAGGATTTTGCGGTGTTGACGGGGCCGGGGATGTTGACCAAGGCTACACAGATTGCAGCCGCCATCCAAGAGGCGCAACTGTATGTCCAGGCGTGGGCTGAGGGGAACCTTAGCGACGCCGCGCAACGTAGGCCGTAACATGCCTATATATACATACCAATGTGAGGCGTGTGAGCACATTGTAGAGTTTGAGGCTACGGCAAGTGAGTATACAAGGTTGTACTACGGCAAGGATGCCACGTGTACGGAGTGTGGCAAGAAGGCCAAAAGGGTGATCAACGCTGCGGGGTTTGTGTTGGATGGGATAGGGTGGCCCGGGAAGGCGGGTAAACGGTTGGCTGAACAACGTAAAAAGGAAGGTGTGTGATGCGGTGCGAGGTTTGCGACGAACGCGAGGCGGATGTTTGTAACATGTGTGTACATGAGATTACAACGGGTGTGATGGGGCCTCGGGAGGAGAGTAGTGACAACCTGTTACGAATTATCGAAGGCGCAATCGAGCGTTTGGAGGCGGGTAATATTGCAGGCGCGCTTGAAATCCTACAGGGGGTTGAAAATGAATAACTTCAACAAGGCTGTGTTGCGCACACTTGGGAAGGATCTTGCACAGGAGATTCACGAGAACGCACTGGCCAAAGGGTTTTGGAAGGATAGTGACAACCGTGAACGGGATGAAGAACTGTTGGCGATCAAGTTGGCGTCGGTCCATAGTGAGGTAAGCGAGGCACTTGAGGTTTTGCGGGAGCGTGTTGATAACTATGGCAGGGAAGATAACGTTAACACCAACGACTTTGGCGACGAGTTGGCAGACATTGTGATTAGGGTATTAGATATTGGTGCGTGGACGGGGATCAACGTCATGGAAAGGGTCATCAACAAACACGCACGTAATGTTGGTAGGCCCGTATTGCATGGTAAGAGGTTCTAATCGTGGGGGCGTTGTCGAGGGCAATCTTTGCGTGTGGGGCGTTTTCGGCGAGAGGGCAGGCACGGTTGCGGGTCAGGGATGACAGGGCGTATGCGGCGGTTATTCAAATGCCATGTGAACAGCAGCTTGGTATAGCAATGACACAAGGGTTGGGTGGGAAGTGGCAACGGGGGATGTGGCACATACCCGCGGATGACCAGTTGAAGGCGTGCAATGTGATGTTGAACTTTTGTCGTGGACATGTGGTGCGTGGGCTCAAGCAGGTGGCGTTGTTTCGCATTGGGCAACCGAGGGTTAGGCCCGGGGTCGCCGTTTCCAAAGAGGTTAACGAGTTGCGCACGCTACTGGCGGTGGGGTTGACAGCGACGGATGGGTGTGGTAACGTGCTACGTAGCGACCCCGAAAGTTCCAGCACCACGTAGATTTTTAGGGGGCTATTTTGAGCGAAACGCTACCTAATAGGACAACGACACTTGCTTTGGTCTCGACGATGGCGTGTCCCGTGTGTGGGGCGTTGACAATTGAGATCAAGACCAAGATAGTGTGCTCCCGATGTCACACATTGGTGGAGAATTGTTGTGGCGACTAGCTTTGTTAGATGGTTGTTCCCTCATGGGGTGGGGACAAGAGCATTACTTTCGTTCGTCCTTATTGGGGCGTGTGTACCTACGTTGCTAAAAGATCCACAGTTGGCAGCAAACACTGTGATTACTATTAGCGGTTGGTACTTTTTGGATAGGAGTAGGCAGAATGGCAACGGACAAAATGGTGGAGCTGGATTACCTCAAGGTAAGGGTTAGAGAGTTGGAGCACGCGGCGGCAGAGTTGTATATGCGGGCGTTGGATAAGATGCCACAGTACATCATTGATAAGATGGCAGGGTTGCAATATGCGCTCGCTGATATCCAAACAGCATTGATCCAAGAGACGCGTAACGTTGAAGGGAAGGGTTGATATGGTGTTCAAGGTTAAGCCACGCGTGGGTGGGGCCGCGATGGTGGGGCAGGTTACGAAGGCACCACCTGTTGAGTTGCCTGAGATCCAAGAGGTGAGTGATACGGATGTGCGGGCGTCGGTCTTGCTACAAGGTGACTCAGGTACGGGTAAGACGTTTGCGATTGGACAACTGCTTAAGGCGGGGTATAATGGATTGATCGTGGCGGTGGAGCCTAAGGTTCAGGCCATTATGCGGTACAAGCCTAAGGTGTTGTTCCTTACGGCGCCGGTTAAGACAGATGGTGGGGTGAGGCAGCCTACGCCTAAGGAGGTTTACGATAGGCTACAGAGGTTTAGGGATCTGCTTGGCGAGGGGGCGTATAGGGAGCATGGCGGGAAGCCATTGGACTTCATCGCCATTGATGGGTTCCTTGAACTTGGGGAGGTGATCTATAAGTATTGGAAGGCCAACAAACCTACGGCGTCATCGACGGGGGCCGACAACTCGTATGCGATGTGGGATAACATCGCGGAGAAGTCGGTGGACTTTTTCAAGTCGTTGCGTGACGCGGCGGGGGTGGCGGCGGGGATGTATGGGCTGCCACCTATTGGTGTGGTGGCGACAATTGGCGAGCAGGAGACGAGTGACAAGATGGGGTGTGTGCGGTATGTGCCGCTATTCCCCGGGAAGAAAGGCGGTACGCTGTTGCCATATGCGTTCGAGGCCGTGATTAGATTGTCGGTGCGCAACGTGGACGGCGAGGCACAGTATATTGCACACACCGTTGGGCAGAATGATCCCAACGCACTAGAAAAGTTCTACGCCAAGTGTCCTAGTGGGGTGTTCGAGAGCGAGGTTGTGAACCCCGACTTTGGGGAGATGTATGGTAAGCTGTTGGCTAGCTACAAGGCTGACAACAACAATAACGATAGCGATAAGGAGTAAGTCGTGAGTACCGATATTCTTTCGCAGCTTGGGGAGTTCGAGGAGTTTGGGGATCGGGCACCGCGCGTTATCCTGCCTGAGAGTCACTACCCGGTTGAGATTACGCTCAACGAGGTGGGGCTGACAAAGGTTAGGGATACGGCGCTTGTCCCGGCGCTGGTGGACGAGAATGGAAACCAGCTTGAGGACGTTGTGGGTGGTGGGGTGCCTTATCTTGACCTGGCGGTGAAGGTGGTCGATGGGCCGTTTGGTGAGGTGGAAGGCGCGGGGTTCTCGTTCAGACAGTCGTGTACGCCTGGTAAGGGTGGGTACATTGGGTTCGTTGCTGGGGCTACCCGGGCGGTCACCGGACAGGCACCCGACGCGGCGGCGATTACCAAGTACAAGTTCCAGTTTCCTAATGGGGCCGATGACAAGCAGGCGCAGCAGCTTTTTCGTACGCAGTTTTTCCTGCTCGACCCTGAGGAACGCAAGGACTTCATGACCATCTTCACGAGGGCGCGACTGTGGAATGGTCGCAAGGCCATCGTGCGGGTGTCGCATGACCTGGTGGAGCGGACGAACGACATCACCGGGGAGACGTACACGGCGACGTATCACCGGGTTGAGGGGTACTTTGCCCTTAACCATCCCAAGAAGGGGCTGGCGTGGGTCAAGAGCGCGTGTTACCCCGAGCAGGCGGCAGCGCTTGAGGAGATCCTGGCCGGGCAGGTGGTCTAAAGGCCGTTAGCTAGACGATGGACGTGGTGGGGGGTCGCAAGGCCCCCCACATTTTTCAACGAGGTAATGTAATGAAGCTCGTGAAGGTTACGTTGGAACCGCGTAGGTGGACAAGGTTCAAGTTGGCCAAGCGTGTGCGGGGTACGAAGCGGGTTGCGTATAGGTATTGTGCAACCGGGGCGGCGTTGCGTGCGCTTGGTGTGCAGCCGAGGGATATTGTGAATCGTGGGAGTGTGTGTACGTTACCTGATAGGGTCAGGGCGAAGTTGCCTAATGTGTGTATCTACTGGTCTGCATTCACGGCGATCAACGATGCGGCGCACAAACTTACGCCCAAGGTTGTTGAGGATCTCAACGAGATGGCACGTAGTACCGAGGCGCCGTTTAGGTTTGTGTGGGGAGGGAAGTAACGATGCCACTCCGCGGTTGGATACATCCGCTTAGGCGGACGAAGGTACCGTTTGGGTATTTTGACAAGGATTGTACGTTGCATGGGCGGCCTGCGGCGAGCCCGTGGATGTGTCGGGCCGCGGAGCTACAAGTAGAAAGTGATGTACGCCACGCGGGGTTGGACATTACGGCAACGCGCATGTTGGGGTGTCCAAGGCAGACGTACATTGAGGTGATGTTTGATTACTGGCTTGACCCCAAAAAGTTGGAGCTTAGGGTGAGGGGTACGGCGGGGCATGCGGGGGCTGAGGCTGCGCTCAATCCTGACGTGTGGTATACGGAGGTAAGTGAGCCGGTTAGGTTGACTATTGTAGGCAACGTGGGTGGGTATGGGTATAGTATGAAGTGTGACGCGTTGCGCAAGGATCTTAGTGAGATTGTGGACTTCAAGTTCCCGATGGACTTTTCGCTGTCGCGACGTGGGAAGGTGGCCAAAGGTGATCATACTGCCCAGTTGAACCTGGCGCGCATTGGGTTGGCACAACAACAGTGGGCATTGGATGCGGGGTACAACCCTGACAAGGTACTGTTGACGTTGTGGGATCATGCTATTGGTAAGAACGAAGGTGCGGTGGGGTTACCGGCGGACCATTGGGACGAGGAACAACTGTTGGCATATAGGCCGGGTGGGGCTGAGTATACAGTTGAGCAGATTTTGGCGATGCACAGTTGGGCACAACAGGAACATGCCAACACACCGGCGAATGAAACGGTGGAGGTGCGCGAAAGGATTGCGTCGCAAATTCCACTGGTGGGGTTGCCGATGTTTGGTGGACAGAAGTGTGGACAGTATTGTGATGTCGAGCCGGTGTGTTCAGGGTTGAGACGTAAGTATGGGGAGCCAAGTGTGACGTTTGAAGAGGTGGATGAAGGCGAGGTAAGTGATGTCAGCGAATGTGGATCTAATGATTGACCTGGAAGCGCTGGGCCAGGATAGGGATGCAACGATTCTGTCCATTGGGGCGGTCAAGTTTGACGATAAGGACATACTGACGACCTTCAAAACTAATGTGACCATCAAATCGCAGGTTAAGGATAGAGCGATTGACCCCTCGACGGTGGAGTGGTGGCTAAAACAGGAGAAGGCGGCACAGGAAGCGTTGTTCACGCCAACGCCCGTCGCCCTTAAGGAAGCGCTGGTGGAGTTCACACGGTACTACAACGCGACGCCTGAGGTGGATTGCGTTTGGGCCAATGGGGCGTCGTTCGACCTTGGGATACTGCGCCATGCATACAAGGGGTACCCCCCGTGGGGGTTCAGGCAGGAGATGTGCATGAGGCCGGTGAGGCTGCTGGCAAGGGAAGCGTGGGGGTTGGAGTGGTACACCTTTGGCGACGCACGGCGCAAGGGGGTGTGGCACGATGCGTTGGGCGATGCGACGGTGCAGGCGTGGTACATCCAAGAGGTGCGACGGAGGCTGCGCGATGCAAAATGATCTGTATGAGGATTACGCGTTGGTCAAAAGTGAGCGTGACGCCGCACTGGTACGGGTAAGGGAGTTGACGGCGTTGGTGGATAGGTTGCAACACAAGGTTGAGGTACTAATTCACGCGTTGCAAAGTGACAACGAGTGTTGAGGAGACGACGATGATGTTGGATCACGTGTTGACCCGTATGTTGATGTGTACGTTCACGACGTTGGCAGGTGCGATTGATGCGCTGTTGGCGGGGCAGGAGATTAGCAAGGACGAACGACAACTCATTGTTGACTTTACGACGTCGATCAGGCAGTCGATGATCCCACTACAGTCGCCGTTCAACATCGCGGCGCAGCAGCAGACGGCGGTGGACCCGTTTGAGATGATGTTTGGCAACGCGCCGGAGGAGGGTGCTGCGCCTCCGGACGTGGCAGCGACGTTGGTAGCTAATGACAAAGAGGTTGTTGAGGAGTAAGGTGTGAAATACGTAGGCGGCGCGGGTCCTTACGGTCCGTTGTGGATTATTGGGGAGGGGCCAGGGAAGACTGAGGAGGCCCAGGGTGAGCCTTTTGTGGGTAAAACGGGCGGGGACCTGCGCCGCATCGTAACGCGGGCGGGGATGGCGTGGCAGGATGTTAGGCGGGATAATGCAATACCCTACCGCGTAACAATCCCCAAGGATGGGGCGTCCCGCGGGACGCCCCATCCTTGGGGATTGTTACGCGGTAGGGTATTGCATTATCCCGCC
>Ga0070680_100000309_pt1 | contig 32549 bp, 21 predicted proteins | sample KBSC73BmetaG_FD_64672 | JGI IMG/M metagenome (GOLD analysis project Ga0070680, IMG submission 64672) | Corn rhizosphere microbial communities from Kellogg Biological Station, Michigan, USA - KBS C7-3B metaG | ecosystem: Host-associated > Plants > Roots > Rhizosphere | place: USA: Michigan...
AATCCCACCAAGACGACGCAGAGAAGTTGAGAGGTGAAACCGGCGAACCAACCGTCGTGGGATGTACCGGTCTTGCCGGCCGCCGGCAAAGCGAAGCCACGGGCGCGGACCCCCGCGGCTGTCCCCGAACGCAGCACTTCTTCAAGCATGTTGTCCATGAGCCACGCGACCCGGGGATCGAGAGCCTGATCACTGCCGGGCCGGGTTTGTTTGTGGGGCTCCTCGCCCGTTTCGGTCTCCATACTTGAAATCAGAGACGGTTGCGCGCGAAGGCCGCCGTTCGCAAAAACGGTGTAAGCTCCGGCGATCTCGAGCGGGCTCGCATCGTAGGCCCCCAACGCAATGGCCGGCGTGGCCTGAACTCCTTTCAGGCCGCAGCGTCGCGCCAGAGCGGCGACGGTACGGTACCCGATCGCTTCCGCAACACGGACAGCAGCCACGTTGTCCGATTTGGCCAATGCGTCACGGAGCGTGAGAACCCCGAAGATCTCATGCCTGAAATTGGCGGGTTCATAGGCCTCTCCATTGAACCAGAAGGCGCCCGGCTCATCATCGACCGTTGACGCAGGCGTCAGGATTTCATCGCCGCCGGTGAGCGCGGTATTCAGCGCAGCGGCATACACAAAGGGCTTGAAAACAGAACCCGGAGGACGCCGGGCCAGAATTCGGTTCAGCTGGCTACGCGCGTAATCGCGCCCGCCGACCAGGGCTTTGATAGCGCCGGTATGAGGGTCCAGGGCGATCAACGCAGCCTCCGGGCGCGCCCCGTCACGCTCCTTGCGCGCAAGCTGTTTATCGACCAGCTTCATGCCATTCGCAATCGCCGCATCGGCGGCCCGCTGCAGATTGATATCGATCGTGGTGTAGACGGCGCGAGCCGGTTGCGATTCCTTGTTCTGCAGTTCGTCATTCACGAGATCGAGAAAATACGGCGCTGCGGCTGCGTCAATCTGCGGGTGCGAACTCAGGAGAAGGGGCGCGGAGATTGCTTGCGCGTATTGCGATTCGGAGATACAGGCGTTATCCCGCATCAAAGAAAGTACGAGATTTCGCCGCTCCTTCGCACGTTCCGGATTTCGGAACGGGTTCAAATAGCTCGGCCGCTGGACCATTCCAGCCAGCAATGCCGCTTCGGGCAGAGTGATATCGCGAAGCGGCTTCCCGAAAAGCACTCTCGATGCTTCGCCGAAGCCACGAATGTTATAAGCGGCCTGGCGTCCGAGAAAAACCTGATTTGCGTACGTTTCGAGTATTTTCTGCTTGGTCCATATGTGCTCGAGGTGAATCGTCATCATCGCTTCGGCGAGCTTTCGACTCCAGCGTTTGTCCGGCTCGAGCCAGAGCCCACGGACAAGTTGCATCGTGAGGGTAGAGGCACCCTGAGCTTTCCTCCCATGCCGAAAGTCCACCCACGCCGCCTTCAGTACCCGGGGAAGATCGAGGCCGCCGTGCTGAAAAAAATGTTTATCTTCGGCGGAGATGATGGCATGCACCAGGACTGTGGGAATCCCGGAGAATGTGACCAGGCGGCGCCTTTCACGGCTGGCGTTCACAGTCGTGAGCAGGGGATAACCAAGATTAAGTCGACCGAGTTTACTTTTGGGAGTCTCGATCGATGTCACGATGCCGTGATCGATAGCGATCGAGACACGGCGCTGAGAACTGCCATCCGGAGGCACGACGATGATGCTTTGCGGGCCTGAACTCTGCCACGTGCCAGGGCGCCCGCCGGAGTCCCGATGGTAACCGGCCAGATTCAGTTCGCTCTGGATCTGCTCGGCGCTGACCGGATCGTCGATCGAGAAGATGAGAGGAGATCCGTATACATTCGTGGAGTCTTCAAAGGGATTCTGCCGGAGCCGTTGATCGATGACACGCGAGAAGTGGATATAGGATCCGGCAGCCACAAGAATGGCCGCCGCCACAGGAGCGATTGAAAAAAGAAAGGCCTTCCTGCCGCCGGAGCGTCTGGAGATGCGCCAGGCGACGACTCTTGCGATCCGGCGCCAGCGTGGTACCGAAATTACGCCGGTTCCAGTGGAAGGCGTTGGATGTTGCGCCTGGGCGGGCATTCTCCCGAAAAGGCGCAACATTCTCACCACTGGATTTATCCGTACAGAGGAATGCGCTTCCAGTCGAAAAAAGGTGAGCAGTTGAGCGAGACGTATTTAAGGGTCAAGCGCTATTGATGGATTGCGGCCCCCTGGCTTAGCAACAGCGCTGCTTGTTTGACTTCCTTCAGGCTGCGCGCGCAACTCGGCCAGCACTTCTCCGTTTCGAGCGATGTCTTTCGCGAGCGCGGCGATGCGAAGGTCAATCGTATTTTGAGCCGAGTCAAAGCAGGATCGAATCGACTGCCGTTGTGTCTCTTCGAGTTTCATTTCGAGTTGGCTGGCCATCGCGCGAAAGCGCTGGATGATGGCCTCCTCGATCATATTTGCGAGCCCGCCGCCGAGGCCCGTCAATTCCATTTCGCAGCGCGCGCCGGAGTTGGGGCCATTTCCGAACGCCCCCGCATTTCCCGGTTCGGATGAGCCCTGGACGTAAAGCTGGCCTCGCAAAACGTCGACAATAGCGAGCCGGAGTTCCAGACCGGAACATTTGCGGAGAAGATAGCCGTTCGCGCCGGCGTTCACGACACTGCAGATGATGCTTTGATCCTCCACGCCGACGACGATGAGAATCTTCGCATCAGAGCGTTGTCTGATCCGGGCAATCAGGTCTACGGGATCACACCCAGGGATTTCGAGATCCAAAACAATCAGCGCCGGGTGAAGGGCTTCAGTATCGCGCAGGAGCACGTCACCGTTGGGGCACTCGGCAACGATTTCGATGGGCGCACACTCCCGAAGCACCGCCGATATGCCTTCCCGGCGCAATGGTTCGTCGCTGGCGATCAGAGTCGCTATCGAGTCCGGCTGGTTGCCGCCAAGGTTCGGCATGTTTTAGTTGATTCTAACCGAATGAAAGCGTCTTGCGTGGCTGTATTTATTGACACTTCTACTGGTGGTTTGACTCCGCAGCAAGCCGAATGAGGGCGGCTATGTTTTCGAGTTCGAGCTTACGCAGGATCTTCGCCCGATAGGTGTCGATAGTTTTCGCGCTCAGATCGAGCGATTTTGCAATATCGCGGGGACGAACCCCGGAGCCCAGCTGACGGAAGACCTCGTATTCACGCTCCGTCAGGATATCCCTTGGATCTCGCGGCGCGGGCGGCGCGGCCTTGATCTCGAAATTCAGGGTGGAGCTGAGATATCGATCTCCGGAGGCAATCCGGAAAACCGCCGCGGCAAGATCCACTGCAGGGGCATCCTTAAGCACGTATCCCGCGATGCCGGCGTGAAACATCGATCGGATCTGGGCCTGATCACGGGAACTGCCATGGACAATTACTCGGGTCGAAGCATTTGCGGCGGAGAGCCGCGCCAGCATTTCTTTAAGATCTTGCCCGGCGATTGCCGGATCAAGCACAACGAACTCCGGCCGGGTCGTTCGAACCATGTCGGCCAACTCGTCCGCGTCCTCGCACTCGCCGGCGATTCGTATACCCGGTTGCGATTCGCAGAACGATCGAATACCGGCGCGCAAAACCGGATGCGGGTCGGCAATGACGATTGTGATTTCCATTGGGAGAAGCTGCTCCCGTCAGCTTTTCGTCAGGACATGGAAGTCATGCCACGTGCGGCGTTCACTGCGGCGCCGATGATGGGGAGATCCGCGTTGGCTGCGACGATTTCGAACACGCTGCCCTGCAGCGGCGACATGGCCACCATTTCATGCAGATACCGACTGAGCAGGTTGATTTTCACGAACCGCGCATCTGGTCCACAGAGAAAGAATTTTCCCGGGCCTTCGATATGAATCGCTGTCGCGGTCCCGGCCGCCAGCGCCCTGTGCCAGAGAATCTCGAATTCGGAGCAGCGCGGATCTCCGGCCGCGGCATTGGCGAAGACCTCTTCAGGCTCGAGATCGAGGAACCGGAGGCGCATCGCGCGGTGTCCCATGATGCCTTCCAGGTGCCCTCGCCCGCCACATCCGCAATAGGCCTCTTTCGGATCGAGGCTGACGACGATGTGACCTCCTTCCCAGGCGCCTTCCGAGTGTGGGTACCGCCCGAACCCGATTCCCTGGCCAAGGGTCCACACACGGATCAATCTTTCGAGCTGGCCGTGCGTAGCCGCAATGCCCGCGGCCATTGCATCCGCATCGTTATAAACCGATACCGGAAGGCCGAGTCCATGGCCGCGCAGCGCCGAGCCGAGCATGTCCGCCAGATTCGCGCCTTTCGCCTGTTTCAGATTGGGCGATTCCTCGATAATTCCGGCGCGAATCAGGCCTGGAAAGCCAATGCCAACACGAGACGGCGAGGCGTTCGTTTCCACGCACAAATCGCTGATCAACTGCGCCACGGTATCCGCCACCGCCTCCATCGGCATGCTTTGGATCTCGTACCCGATGCCTTGCGCGGAGTCTTTCTCCGGGAACTTCCGAACCGGCGCCGTCAGCCGGTGGCCTTCCACGAGTCCAACCGCGATGTCTTCTCCGGCGCGAACGCCGATCACCTGGCTCATTTCCGCTCCATTCAGAAACGGGCGAGCTTGTTCAGCCCGTTGAAGGCCGCCGCTTTGTAGCACTCGGCCAGTGTGGGATAGTTGAACACCGTATCCACGAAATAATCGACCTTGCCTCCCAAAATGAGCACCGCCTGCCCGATATGGAGCAGTTCGCTCGCTCCCTCGCCAATGATATGAACTCCGAGAATATCCCGTGTCTCGCGATGAAATATCAGCTTCAGCCTCCCCGTCGTATCACCGCGAATCTGTCCCCGCGCGATTTCGCGGTAATAAGCGACGCCGACTTCGTACGGTACGTCTTCATCGGTCAGTTGTTCCTCGGTTTTACCGATGAACGAGATCTCGGGAATGGTGTAGATGCCGTAAGGGTAATTTTCGGGATTGGAATGAAGCGGAATACCGAGCGCGCGACCTGCAGCGATCCGGCCCTGCTCCATCGAGACCGACGCCAGACTCGGAAAGCCGATGACGTCGCCCGCGGCGAAAATGTTGGATTGCTTTGTTCTGAAATCCGCATCGACTTTGATGCGGCCCCGTGAATCCGCCTCGATACCGGCAGCCCCAAGATTCATTTCATCGACATTTCCCTGGCGTCCGACGGCGTAGAGCAGGGCGTCACCTGAAATTTTCTTCTTGCTCATGAGATTGGCCACTACGCCGGCCCCTACCTCTTCGACGCTCTCGACTTCCTCCGTGAGGCGCATGGTGACGCGACTGTCCCGGAGGTGGTAAGAGAGAGCCTCGACTATTTCCGCGTCTGCGAACTCGAGCAGCCGTGGGCGCTTTTCGATGAGGATGACGCGCACCCCAAGCGTGGCGAACATGCACGTATACTCAACCCCAATGACGCCGCCGCCGACGACGATCAGAGTTCGCGGTATCTCCGGCATCTGCAAAACCTGGTCGCTGCTGATGATATTGCGGCCGTTCAGCGGCACGCGGGGTGAGATGGCCGGCTTGGTACCTGTGGCGATGATGACGTACGGCGCTTCGTATTGAGTTTTGCCCCGCGAGTTTTCCACCTGGACATGGGTCGGGTCGAGAAAACTGCCCTGTCCTGTCAGAACGTCAATATTGTTTCGGGAAAGCTGCGCCTGGGTAACGTCGATTTCGGTTTTGATCACGTGCTGCACGCGGAAGGAAAGATCCGCCATCGTGACCTTTTCTTTCACCCGGTAATTGATCCCGTAAATATTTTGATACTGGTAACCGGAGAAATGCAGCACGGCCTCGCGCATCGTTTTGCTGGGTATGGTGCCGGTGTTGATGCAGACGCCGCCAAGAACCTCACGCTGTTCGATAACTGCGACTCGTTTGCCCGCCTTCGCGGCCTGGATGGCGGCCCGCTGGCCAGCAGGCCCGGAGCCGATGACAATCAGGTCGTAGGTTTGCATGCGGTCTCAAACATTTTCCTACGAAGCCGTCCGGAATGCTTGCCTATTATCTCGGCGAATAAATTTTGTAATCGCCAAATTGTGCCGCGAGATGGTACTCTTCGTCCAAACGATGCCGGATAAACGCGTAGACTGCCGGTTCGTGAGCCCGAAAATAATCGATGTCGGCGAATTCGCCGGTAACGATCAGCGCCGGCTTCACGCCCGTGTAATACCCCATTCGGTTATCCATGTGAAAGCCGGGATCCGAGTAGCCAAGCCCGAAATTCAGCGCCATCTCGCCTTCCACGTAATCGGAGGGTGAGGTATGCGCCCGAATATAAGCGATGGTTGGCGCGAATTCCCGGGCATAAGAGTTTTCACGAATCTTCGCCAGCATTCCGCCGATTTCGATCAGCAGCAGAGCCGCGACGACAGCGCCGACCAGGGGCCTTAAAGGAGTCGTGCGAAGGCGCGCCGCCACAATGGCCGCGACCGCGGAAGCGAACAGAAAGGTATGAACCATGTAATAGGGCCATTTCATGCTGTCGAGCAGCGCGACCCCGCAGTACACGATAAGCAGACAAGGCGCGAGCGCCCGGAAGGCGATGGAGTTCCGGACTGCGCGCGAAAACAGGGCGATTCCGATCAGCAGCAGATGGAAAACAAGAATCAGAACCTTGAGCTGCGCAATGGCGCCTCCTGTGACGGGCCAGAAGAAGTAGAGATATCTTTGGGTGGCATCCGTGATCAGCGAAAGCAGCGGGTTTGCGAGTCCACTCCAGCGGGCATGTGTCGCTGCGGCGAACTGCGCATTCGCAATTTCACGATGCGGCGCCATCCAGGCCATCACGCCCGCGATGAACAGCGCCCAGGGAGCCGCGAACCAGATCGCAGAGACCGGCTGCAATCGGCGGCGATCGAGATAGATGACAATCCACAGCAGGGCCGCTCCGTATACCAGTCCCATTGGATGCGTGAAAAACGCAGCTGCCGTGCCCAGGCCGCCGAAGAAGAGCGCTTTTTTCAGGTTGTTCTCGCGAAACTCGAGATAAGCGGCGAGCGCAATGGAACCAAGCGACGCGCACATCATGTCGAATCGCCCGTTCGCGGCTTCCACGATGAACTGATAATTAACGGCCAGAAGGACAACGCCAAGAGCGGATGCGAAGCGATCTCGCGTGAGGCGTTCGATGATCCGGAACCAGGCCGCCATCGCCAGCAGCGCCCAGATGATCGAGAACATTCGGATCTGCATCAAGCCGTACCCGAACACCTTCATCCAGGCCGCTGCCGCGAAAAGATAATCGGGCCCGTAGATATAGCAGTAATGTTGTATTTCCGGAATGCGGGCCGTGATCGTCATCCCCGATTCTTCGAGTTGCGGAATCGCGAACTGCCCGTGCGCGACGAGACTGTACGCCGCTGAGGCGTTAAGCCCTTCATCGAGCCATGGTTTCTTCGTGCGGGCGTACCCGATTGAAAGGATGAGAAAAACCGCAACAGCGATCAGAATGGTACGTTTAACGCCCCAGCGCGCAGCAATTCCGCGCGTACTGGTTTCGAGCTTTTCAGGCTGCGTCAAATCGATGGATGCCAACTCGAAAATTCTCGCACGTCTGTAGGGTGGAGCAGGGATATCGCTGGATCGATTCTCACGGACCGTCGCGGGCTTCCGGAATCAAAAGCGGCCTGAAAGCGCCGCCTCCGGGTCGATCTTCACCAATGAATGCGCATCGGGCCGCGCGAGCCATACGTTGCGATTCGGTAAAGCGCGAATCAACGCCTCATCCGATTCCGGCCCGCAGATTCGGGCAAATGTGATGCGCTCTCCCGGAATATCGGCTCCGTTAAAAACCCATTCGTCGGTATAGGAGTGTTTGGCCGAATACGCTACGAACACCAGGTGTTTACCCGGAATGTGACGCAGATATGAAAGCGCCTGTTCACGCGGGCTCGAGGCAGGGGACAGGGAACTCCATATGCGATGAAACCGCACGGGAACCCTGTTCTCTATCGCGCGGCCAATTGACACGGCAATGATCGAGACCGCGAACCCCACGACGAGAGTGCGCGTAATTGCAATACCAAAGCCTTGCCTGCGCCGCCAAATGCGAAGCCTCCGCCAGCATTGAACCAGCATCAGGGCGATCAGAATAGTTGAGGCGGCCGATTGTTGCGGATACCACGCGTGATAAGTCGCATGATCCAGGATCAGCAGCCCGGAAACAAAAAGCCATGGCCGGACGCGCCGGTCGCGCCAGAGGTATCCGGCCCAGAGCAGCGCGGGGACCAGAAAAGGTCCGAGAAAGAACCGCCAGAAATCGCGCAGCCTTCGCCATGTTGAGTCCCAAAGCAGAGACGGCGAATACCTGCGCCGCCAGTAAGCAAGCTGATTTTCGTAGTTCGCGCGAAGCTGCGGAAAATCAAAGCTGGTAACAACGATGGCCGGCTGCCACCAGTAGGATTGTGGAGTTCCGTATTGCTCCCGGTACAGCTCGTATGGAGGCTTGAGCGCGTCGCCGGTAACGCGCGCGTTATAGAGCGCCAGGGCTCCCGCACCCGCCGCGAATATAACGCCGAACCACGGTACGGCCCTTCGCAAGCCTTCAGAGCGCCGGATTGCAAACCAGATCACCGCCACCGTCCACAGAATTGCTTCGAACGGCCGGCTGGCGAACAAAATGAGAAGACCGGTTGCGCACAGCGCGCCCGATGACGCCTGCCACCAACGCATGCGCAGAAGGGATCCGAACACGAGAGCGCTCCCGATTGCGGCCGCGCCCCCTCCGAAATAGCTGTTCATCCAAAAGCCATAGATACCAATTTGCATGGCCAGCAGACATGCGCCGAAAAGAGCCCAACGAGCTGGAACCGCCTGCCGGAGCGCCCAGCAGACGACGGCGAACATCACGCCAATTTCGAGCCACACGCCCCACCAGGGGCGGCCTGTAAGTATCTCGCCCGCCGCCAGAAACAAACCGTGCGCAGGCTGGTACTGCGAGGCATACGTGGGCGTCAGCAGTACGTATTCGGTTTCGAAATGCCGCCACTCAGGCGGCGTGGGATTCGCGACCCGCAAATGCGCGAACGTGTCGCCCAGAAGCAGGTAGCTGAATTCATCATGAATAATGGGACTCGGAAACCCGAGTAAAGGCATGAGCGCCAGCCGCGCGGCCATTGGAAACGCTGCGCTCAGCAGAACCGCGACCCGCGGCTTACGCGCGAGCCAGGCGAGCCGGCGTTCGACTCCTGAGTAAAATCCCGCCCCGAACCGCGGCGCCGCGAAGCCGATGAGTATGCAAACCGCAGCCACGATCTCCATGAAGTTCTGAAGATGCCTGGAACTCAGGAGGATCGAATAGGTCACTCGCCATTGTCGTCCGAGCGCAATGTCTTCGCAACCCAGGAATCGTCCGTACGGGTCAGGCGATAGGGTTTCGCATCGGGTTCGATTACCCAGACATCATGGTCGCCAAGGTAGCGCGCAAGGGCAGCGTCGCTTTCGGGAGTATAGGGACGAGCGTACACGATGCGCTGATTGCGAATATCCGCGCCGTTAAACACCCATTCCTCGCAAGAACAGTGGCCGGCGGAGTATTTGACGAAGACGAGGTGTTTGCCTGGCGTTTCTTCGAGGACGGCCGTCACATCTTCCCGTAGTGTTCTGGCCGGATACAACGATTCCCAGAGCGGGGGCAGGTGGCGCAAAGTTCGCGGGAGCATTGGTTCCACGGCGCGCCCGACTCCCCCGAGCGCAATTGCAATCGCGCATGCGGCCACGAGGTGATTGCAAATGATTGCGCCGATGCGGTGGCGGCGACCTGCGGCGTAAAGATGGCGCCAGCACTGAGCGACAACAAGCACGATCAACACCGTAGCCGGCGCGTTCTGCGCAGGGAACCACGCATGGTAAGTAGCTTTGTCCAGCACGAATGGAATGGAAGCCCACAACCAGGGGCGAATCCTGCGATCGCGGAGAATGTAGCCGCCAAAAATCAGGGCCGGCGTGAAGAACGGGCCGATGAAAAATCTCCAGAAATCACGCAGTCTCTTCGCCTCGCTGTCAAGAATTCGGCTCAGCGAGTAGCGATCATCGTAGAGCTGGAGCTGGTTGAGATAGTTATCGCGAATCTCCGGGTAAGTGAAGCTCGCAATGTGCAAGGGCTTGCCCCACCAGTAAGGCTGAGGGGTTCCATAGATCTGCTGGTATTCGAGGTAGGGAGGAGTCAGCGGACTGCCGGTCACGCGCCAGTTGTACCAGGCCAGAGCCCCGGCTCCAATGAGGAACACCGCAACGAACGATGGGAGGACTCGCGCATAGAACCTGACTGGTGTTTCGCGCGACTTGCGCCGCAGCCGAAATTCGGTAAAGCCGAGCGCTACGCCGGACCAGAGCAGCGCCTCAAACGGACGCGACGCAAACAGCAGGATCACCCCTAAAGCGCAAACTGCGGCCCACCTCCGCTGCTTCGCGGCGTCCTCCAGCCGCGCCACTGAACCCATAACCAGCGCTCCCGCCGCCGCCGCGACCGCGCCGCCGAAGTAACTGTTCATCCAGAGGCCGAAGATCCCGAATTGCAGCGCGGCGCCGACGCTTGCCGCGAGAGCCCACGCGTTCGGCATAACGGACATGAGCGCCCAACAGATAACCGCGAACATGGCGCCCATGCTCAGCCACACCCCCCACCAGGCATGTCCGGCAAAGACCTGACCCGCTGCGAGCACGACACCCTGCGCGGGCTGGTATTGTGACGCGTAGCTCGGCGAGAGCAGAACGTATTCGGTTTCGAAGTGTTGCCAGTACGGCGGCGTTGGATTAGCTACGCGTGCGTGAGCGAACGTATCACCCTGCAAAAGGTAGCTGAATTCATCGTGTATCTGTGGCGGTGGATAGGGAAACCACGGCAATAGTAAAAGTCTCGCGGCCATCGGGAAAATTGCCGCGGCAAGAATGGTCCTGAAGCTTTTCAGGGAGAGCCATCGGATGGCCCGGCCCCTGCCGCGCAGCCGAACGCGGCGCAAAAAGATCTGCACGAATGCGATCACCAGCGCTGCTGCGGCGATGCATGCCAAAACCTTGATCAGGCGGTGCGGGCTGAGCAGCATCGAGTAAGTCATGCATCACCCGCTCGCCGCCCGTCTACGGCTCGCGCTGTCATTCGACTGGGAATTCAGCCGGCACGGATGCGCCGGAATGGCGCGTATTGGATGCCGGCAAGAGCACGTCCATTGGCTCAATATACTAGCTGGGTTCGGCGATACCGGGGGATGCCCAGGATGGCTGTCCTCCTGATGCTTCGCTGGCTGATGTATCGGCTCTATCGGGCCGGCGCATTGGTTTTGCGCCACTGCGCCCACTACTTGCAGCAGGCGAAGATTCCCGGCGCAGCATCATGCATCGGCGACTCGTCCGCCCGGACTCGGAGCGCGCGATTAAACGGCCACTGCCGCGGTCGAATCGCGTTTGGCGGCTTCCACCTGGCGTCCGATCCATTCGTAGGTTTTCTTTAAACCTTCTCGCAAGGGTTGTGAGGGCGCCCACCCCAGCTTCTCGCGAATGAGCCGATTGTCGGAATTACGTCCTCGTACGCCGAGTGGCCCGGGTACGTGGCGGATGGATAATTTCTTGTCAGCAATTTGCATGATCAATTCCGCCAGTTCGTTAATCGTGACCATCTCATCGGAGCCGATATTCACCGGGCCCGCAAAATCAGAATCCATCAGCCGGCGAACGCCTTCCACGCACTCATCAACGTAAAGAAATGAACGCGTTTGTTTCCCGTCGCCCCATATCTCGATTACCCCCCCGTGTGGCGCCTCAGCTATTTTGCGGCAAAGCGCCGCCGGCGACTTTTCACGGCCGCCCTGCCAGGTGCCTTCGGGGCCGAAAATATTGTGGAACCGCGCAACGCGCGCGGTGATGCCGTGATTCCGACTATAGGCAAGATACAGACGTTCACTGAACAGCTTTTCCCAGCCGTATTCGCTGTCCGGAGCCGCAGGATATGCAGACGCCTCAACGCAGTTCGGATTGTCCGGATCCCGCTGATTGTATTCAGGGTAGATACAAGCTGATGACGAATAGAAAAACCGTTTTACACCTGCTCTGACGCCATAATCCAGCGTATTCAGATTGATGGTAGCGGAATTATGCATGACGTCCGCATCGTGCTCGCCGGTGAAAATATATCCTGCCCCGCCCATGTCGGCCGCGAGTTGATAGACCTCATCGATACCGGCCACGACGTCCCGGACAAAAGACTGCTCCCGTAGATCACCCAGAATGAATTCGTCCGCGACCGATTCCGAGAATTCGTGTTTCCTGATATCCACAGCACGGACCCAGAAGCCCTCCGCCTTGAGCCGTTTTACGAGGTGTCCACCAATGAAGCCGCCAGCGCCGTTAACGAGTACTCTTTTCATGAAAAAGTGCCTACTAAGACTAAATTTGGGTGATAGTTTCGATTACTGGGCCCAGTATACAGGCGCCATGTGAATCGTATCCTCCCACGGTGTGATGCCTGGCACGTCACATAGATGGGCGTGAGAATGTCTGTTGATTGCCGCTCACACGCGCTTGTGCGCCAGACAGCATGTCTGTTCCTGATTCGATACCGTCCGTCACCTGCTAACAATCACGACGGCAATATCGCATGTGGATGTGATCTCAATTACGGAAAACACAGGCGGATTTTGAGCAGCTTTGATCGTTTACCGATCCAGCAGGATTAGTCTTGCGTGTTAGTATTGTGATCGAAAAACCTGGCATGTCCATAGCCGAAATCGACCTTGCGGTTGTCTGCCCTATGGCGAACGAGGGACAAGATGCACCGCGTTTTGTGAGCGCCGCCCTGGATCGATGCGTGGGATTTCGGAGCGTAACCTTCTTCGCAATTCTGGATCGCGCCACTACGGATGACTCTCTTGAGCTTCTGAGGAAACTCGAACGAACAGAATCGAGATTGCGGGTTATCTGGGCACCCGAAAACCGGTGTGTTGTAGACGCCTATTTGCGCGGGTACCAGGAAGCTTTAAGCTCTGGCGCTGACTGGATACTTGAAATAGATGCTGGATTCAGCCATCAGCCGGAGGACATTCCGCGTTTCTTCCAGGCAATGGAAGAAGGATATGACTGCGTTTTCGGCAGCCGTTTCATTCCCGGAGGAAGCATTTCTGATACGCCCCTCAAGCGGCAGGTGCTCAGCCGCGGCGGAACTTTGCTGGCGAATGCTTTGCTTGGCACGAAACTTAAGGACATGACCAGCGGATTCGAGCTCTTTTCGCGGAAAGCCCTTCAAATGGTTCTGGACAAGGGCATCCAGTCCCGAGCGCATTTTTTCCAGACTGAAATCAAGACCTACTGCGCGCACCTGCGCACAAAGGAAGTTCCGATTCGCTATAAGTCGGCAAGTCCGCGCGTCAGCCGCTCTGCCGTACTCGATTCGGTACGGCAGTTGGGGCGTCTTGCGAAATTGCGTTACAGGGGAGAGTTGAGGTGCCAGACGGCGAGTAATGCGGAGGGCTAGAAAGTAGCTGCCCCGCGGCGGCGCTGTTCTGCGGCGGCGACAGATGAAGTCCAGGCTTCCGCCAACACCAGCTCTCGTTTATCCATGACGCCTATTCGGATGAGAGTTTCGTAGCAGATCAGCAGATTTTGGCTGACCTCGGCGACGCCGGGCCGGAGGTCCAGACTCTCCAGCACGTTTGCGATTCTGCGGTTGTTGAGGTATCCCGGTATCTCATCTTCGAAATCGCGCATCAGGTTATGCTCGTTCCGTTCCTGCCAGACGGTTGCCTCGTGAAAAAGTACTGCCCAATCGTTCACGGTTGCGATTCGCTGGGCAACGAAGCTGCGCCATATATCGGTCATTCGAAGCGAACAGTAAGCCGGAAGATAGAGCAATGGAAAAGCGTCCTTCCACCACGTCGTGTTTTGGCTGTTAAATGGACACCACGCGTTCCGACCGAGAGCCAGACGCCGGCCTTGTTCAAATGTAACTGGCAGCGGCAGAGTCAGCCGGTAGATCGCATCAACATCCGGATCCTCGTCCGCAAGGCCCTGCTGTATTGGACAATCCTGTTCGCGAGTGGGAAGCGAGTCATACTCTGGCGGTCGGCTCTGAACGGCATCGAGCGGCAGACCCCGGGGCCATATATTCGCGCGAGTAAAGTAGGAGTAGATATTAGTCCAGCCGGTGTTCTCCAGAACGGAAACCGCTTGAATCCGATTCCGATCAGCCCAGAAGCTCTCATACGGCAGGTTGTCATCATCCGTCTCGATGATGATCTCGGCTCCAGACTCCATGGCCAACAGATATCCCACATTTTTTCGCGCATAGTGCTTCGTGGGGCATAAGTTCGCGAACTGACCACCCCTCGCCAACTGCTCATAGAGCGAGTAAAATTGGGCTCCATCCAATTGATACCCTGAAGGAGTCTTGCTATCCCCGATTACCAGGAAATCGAAGTTGTTTTGCGCAGCGCCGATCGCCAACGCTCGCATTGCCTCATTCGGGGAAGAGATAGATGTAACAACCAGGGCAGTCTTGATTGACATTGTTGAATGCGAAAAGGAAGCTGGGCCGTTTGGCTGAGTCAGCTCAATCAATCCAGTCTCGACGATGCGTGGTTCAGAAGCAAACGCAGCAGAAACAGATTGGGTATCGCTCGGTACATATCCCGGGAGAGTTCGAGGACAAACCGATATTGGTTCGCGTATCGATCGTTGCGGACGGCGGAATACGACAACCCAACATCACCGGTCGCGTGGATGCGGCGGGTGCTAATCAGCACCCGAGAGGTAGTCTCCGAATGATTCCGCCACCATGCCTCTGATATATTTGGATTAATCCTCGCACAACAAACCGCTCCGCAAGGCCCATGACATTGAGCGCGGAATTCATCCGACATCTGAATGGACGGTTCTCAGTCAAGCGAGTTCAGCCTGTACGCATCTATTTGATGGATCTTAAGTACAGGCGGGCCAGTCTTCTACCGTGGATTGTTTTCTGCTTTTTCTATATCCCGCTGATCTATTGGTCTGGCTGGGCGCTCCACGCGAAGCAGGTGATCGATTATCCGGGCTATTATCTGGCGGCCCATAATGTCTTCATCGACCATACGAGTCCGTATGGTTTCGATGCCTTCGATTCCTACGCCGAGGCATTCGGCCGATGGATGCCCCCGTATGTTTATCCACCGCCCTCGATCCTGGCTTTTTGGCCTCTGACGTTTCTCTCGCTGAAAGGCGCGTTTGTCGTTTTTACTTTGATCAGCCATTTATGCCTGCTCGGATCCATATGGTTGATGCTCGTGAGGCTGACTCCCCTGCCGCGGCAACCATTGGTTCGGACCGTATTCCTTTGCCTGGCGACGGCTTACGTGCTCTGCTCGGATGCCGTCCGAATCACGCTGGAACTCGGGCAGGTGAATCTGATGGTGCTCTTTCTGATCTGCGCCACGCTCGCCGCTCTCCAGGGGCGGCGTTCCAATTGGCGCATTGCCGCTCCTCTTTCAATTGCTATTCTCCTCAAGACATACCCGCTGTTCCTTCTCATTCTGCTTTTGACAAGGCGGCGCTTCAAAGCGGCTGTTCTGACTTTGGCATATTTCGGAGTCTTCGTGGCGCTGGCTGCAGTCGCAGTGCCGTCGTATGTCTGGTCGAGCTGGTTAACAGAGGTGGTACCCGCGGCTTCAAGTACCAGGGCACTGGCGTTCCTCTTCTCACATACGCCTTTGAATTTCACGTGGAATCAGAGCGTCGCAGGCCTTCTGAAGCGCTTGCTCGGCGACACGCTTTGGGGCCATTCACCCTTATCGTTTCCGGGGCTCGCTGAGCCACTGATAAAGATCGTTGACGCGGCTCTCATCGGGATCACCTCTTTTTTCGCGTTCCGTTTTTACAAACGGCGCCATCCGGTGGATGGAGTGGCAGAGGATACCGCGGCCTTCCTGCTGATGATGTATCTGGTAGCTCCCATTTCCTGGGACCACCATCTGGTGTATGTTCTTCCTGCAGCGATACTCGCGCTCGGATTTATCGTGCAGGAAAAAGTACGCGGGCGGGCGGCCTTTTGGCTGGCAGTGACTCTCTGTGTGCTTGCGTGGCGGGTCGAACTTGACGTGTCACTCTTCCAGAAACAATGGTGGACTCTGCTCGGATTTGTGAAATTCTATGCTGTCGCCGCGCTTTGGGCTTTCTTCGCGATTCGACTTGCGCGAGCGTCGTCCAGGGTAGCCGAGGAGTCAAGTGTTCCGGTGATGTCTCAGGAATTGCAGCCACATCTGTAGCCGGATTTGACCAGTCCAGCGCTTTTGGACACTCGTTAAATCGGGATCCTGTTCAGAAATTATCAGGGTTGAGAGTGACTGGTTCGTAGAATCTTCCGCTAAGACTGAGTTCATCGCTGTGTTCATGGCGCCTGTCTCAGTGCGGTTGCGCGTTTGGCGCATCAGGCCAGACGGAATACTTTGATTCGGGAAAGCAGGTCACATTGGACCGTGTGATAGCATGACGCTAAACGTCAAGCCGTTTTTATGCCCGCTCGCGTGAGCGAAGCCTTCGTCTTGCAAACCTATCCGTTTCGGGAAGCCGATCTCATCGTGAGCTTCCTCACGCGCGATCTGGGGAAATTGCGAGGCGTTGCTCGCCGCGCCAGACGACCCAAAAGCGGATTCGGTTCGGGACTGGAGCGGCTTTCACGCATACGAATGTCTTATTTTCAACGTGAAAATCGCGAACTGGTCAATATCGACTCGTGTGATCTTGTGCAGTCGCAATTCGCGCTCATCGCAGACTTCACGCTGGCTTGTGCGCTTGACTACATCGCGGAGGTTTCCGAACAATTGCTTCCGGCCGCTGAGCCGAATGAGAAATACTTCAGGCTTATAGCGGCTGTACTCGATTATCTGCATTCCGGAGCAAGCGGGGCCGCGTGGCGCGCTACCACTTACTTCGGCCTGTGGGCGCTGAAACTTTCGGGCTTTCTTCCGTCCCTCACACGTTGTTCCGCATGCGGGCTGTGTCCTGACGATTCCCGCGCGTCTGGCCGGACTCATTTCGTGCGCCACCACGCAGGGCTCTATTGCGATGACTGCCGCCGCGCGCTCGACCTGCGAAACGCCTGGGAATTATCCGCCGAATCGCGGGAAATCGCGCGTGAAATGTTGTCATTTCCCATCGCAAATCTTTCTGAACGACAATGGATTCAGAGCACTGCATCGGACCTGCGGCGATTCGTATCGCAGCAGATTGAATCTCACATCGAACGCAGACTCGTAACCGCGCCGGTGCTGGAAGCCGCATAGAAAATGGCCATTTTGAACGCTCCGACATTTCAGGAGATCGTATTCCAATTAAAGAAATACTGGGGCGATCGCGGGTGCATTATTCAGGAACCCTATGATGTCGAGGTGGGCGCGGGTACGTCCTGTCCCGAGACGTTTCTGCGCGCGCTCGGTCCCCAACCTTACCGCACGGCTTATGTGCAGCCGAGCCGGCGCCCCGCCGATGGGCGCTATGGGGAAAATCCGAACCGGCTATATAAGCACACGCAGCTTCAAGTCATCCTGAAGCCAACCCCAGCAGATGTGATCGACCAGTATATGGGCAGTCTCGAAGCCATCGGCATCGATCTGCGAAAGCACGATCTCAAGCTGGAAGAGGACAACTGGGAGAACCCGTCTCTCGGCGCATGGGGCGTCGGCTGGCAGGTAATGCTGGATGGGCTCGAAATTACCCAGTTCACCTACTTCCAGCAATGTGGCGGGATCGATCTGGACCTCGTGCCGGCCGAGATTACCTACGGGCTCGAGCGGCTCACGGCGTTTCTGCAGGGCGTAGACAGCGTCTACGACATCACCTGGACGCAGGGCGTCACCTACCGCGACGTGCGTTTTCAGGACGAACTGCAATATTCCGTATATAACTTCGAATTGGCGGACGTACCAACGCTCTGGAACTTGTTCGATATTCACGAAAGTGAAGCGCGCCGTCTGCTCAGGCTTTACGCCGACAGTGAAGACAAAGGCCGGTTCCCTTTGCTCGCGACATACGATCACGTTCTCAAGTGCAGTAATCTCTTCAACACGCTCGACGCGCGGGGGGCGATCAGCGTTACCGAGCGCGTCGCGACAATAGGGCGCATTCGCAAGCTCGCGGTCGGAGTCGCTGAATCGTGGCTCGAGCAGCGGCTTCAACAGAATGCGGCGTTGAGAACGGCTGAGGAGCAGGCCGTTTGCTAAACCTTCTTCTCGAAATCGGTTGCGAAGAAATTCCAGACTGGATGCTGGGGGGCGCACTCGAGTATCTCGGGGGCGCAGTCGGTGAGTTCCTGAAAAGCCGGCAGTTGGGCGGCGAGTCAATTCGAACGGACGCCACGCCCAGACGTCTTGTGGTGCGGGCAGCGAACGTGGCGTCTCGCCAGACGGATTCTGAGGAACGCATATGGGGACCGGCGAAGAACGCCCCGGCTCCCGCGGTAGCCGGGTTCGCCAAAAAGCAGGGCGTCGAGATTGCGCAACTCGAAGTTTTGTCGGACGGCAAGGCGGAAAAATACAGTTACGTCCGCAAAATTCAGGGTCAGTCCGCGGTCAATCTGCTTTCCGCGGCGTTTCCGCCTCTTATTTTGAAAACGCCGTTTCCCAAGACAATGTACTGGCCCGGGAAAAACGGACCAAGGTTTATTCGGCCCATACGTTGGGTGGTGGCGCTGCTCGGGGATGAGGTGATTCCGTTTGAAATCGCCGGCGTGAAATCGAGCAACGAGTCGAGCGGTCATCGCAAACTCGGCGCCGGGCGATTCGCGGTAAATCATGCGAATTACGAGCAGCGGCTGCGCGAGAACTTTGTCCTTCTCTCAGCCGATGAGCGCCGGGACAAGATTCGTGCCGTCCCCATTCGTTATCGCTGCGACAACGAGTTGCTGAATACGCTTGTCAATCTGACCGAATGGCCCACCCCCATTACCGGTTCCTTTGACCGCCAATTTCTTTCGCTCCCGAAAGAAGTGCTGATTACGGTGATGCGGCATCACCAGAAATACTTTTCCGTCGAAGCGCCTGACGGCAGCCTTGCGCCGCAGTTCGTCGCCGTCACCAACACTGATGGCGATCCGGACGGCCTCATTCGTCAGGGCAACGAACGCGTGCTCAAAGCGCGTTTCAACGACGCGCGGTTCTTCTGGGACACTGACATGAAGAAGCCGCTCGTTGAGCGCGTCCCGGATCTTGCCCACATCACTTTTCAGGCGAAGCTCGGATCGTATTTCGAGAAAACGGAGCGCATTCTGGCTCTCGTTCGCGAGTTGGGCGGCGGCGCGGACGCGGAGCGAGCGGCCTTTCTGGCGAAGGTCGATCTCACCACCGAACTGGTCAAAGAATTCACTGAACTGCAGGGAGTGGTCGGCGGACTTTATGCCCGCGCTCAGGGTGAGCCGGAAGAGGTCGCAATCGCGATTCAGGACCAGTACAAACCGGAAAGCATGGAGGACGCGATTCCTCGCAGCGCTGCGGGCCGGTTTCTGTCCATCGCCGATAAACTCGATACCCTCCGCGGCTGCTTTCGCATCGGCCTGATTCCCTCGGGTTCGAAGGATCCGTTCGCGCTGCGGCGCGCGGCCCAGGGCATCGTCAAAATTCTGGTGGAAGGCCATTTCCGGCTGCCGATTCGTTCACTGCTCGGGGACGATGCTCAGCTTCAGGAATTCTTCCTCGATCGGGTTTGCTACTACTTCCGCGAAATCCGCGATTTCAAATACGATGAGGTTAACGCGGTGCTGGCCTCCGGCTGGTCGGATCTGGTGGATGTGGAAGAAAGGCTCAATGCGGTGCGCGAGGTTCGTCCCACCGCGAACTTCGAGCCCCTGGCCGCCAGCTTTAAACGCATTCGAAATATACTTCGTCAGGCGCAGGTCGATGGAGCGGCAGGTCCCGTCCACCCCGAGCGTCTGGAGTCCGGTCCCGAAGCCGACCTTTACCGCGCTTTCGAGCGCGTGCGCGGCGAGACCGCAACGCTTGATTACCGCGGCGCCCTGGCCGCAATCGCCGGTCTTCGTCCGGCAGTGGACTTGTTTTTCGACAAGGTTCTGGTGAACGCGCCGGATCCGGATTTGCGCCGGAACCGTCTGACGCTGCTTCACAACATGCTGGTCGAGTTTTCGACCATCGCTGATTTTTCCGAGATTGTTACTAATTTCTGAGGAGATGAAATGAACAGGAACGTCTATTCGTTCGGCGGCGGAAAGGCCGACGGCGATGGATCGATGAAGGACGTGCTCGGCGGCAAAGGCGCCGGGCTTGCGGAGATGTCGCGCGCCGGCTTGCCGGTGCCCCCGGGTTTCACCATCGCGACCAATGTCTGTAATGCCTATTTCGATAACGGCAAGCAGATTCCCGAAAACGTCAATCACGAAATCGACAAAGCGCTCGAAAAGCTGGAGCAGGAAATGGGGCAGAAACTCGGTGATGCCGATAATCCTCTCCTCCTGAGCGTGCGCTCCGGCGCGAAGTTCTCGATGCCCGGCATGATGAACACCATTTTGAACCTCGGGCTCAATGACGAAACCACCGAAGGCCTCAGCCGGAAGAGCGGGAATCCGCGTTTCGCTTACGATTGCTACCGTCGCTTCATCCAGATGTTCGGCGAAGTCGCGCTGAGCATCGATATGGCGAAGTTCGATCACATCTTTGATGCTCGCAAGGAGAAGGCGAAGGCGAAGGTCGATACCGATCTCACTGCGGACGATCTCAAGGTCATTATTGAGAACTATAAGAAGCTCGTCCAGAAGGAAAAAGGCAAGCCCTTTCCCTCTGACCCGCGCGAGCAGCTTTCACTTGCGATCGGCGCCGTTTTTGGGTCCTGGTGGAACGACAAGGCCGCTTACTACCGGAAGATGGAGAAGATTCCGGACGATATCGGAACCGCCGCAAATGTGCAGGCCATGGTCTTCGGGAACATGAGCGAAAATTCGGGCACGGGCGTAGGTTTCACCCGCGATCCCGGCTCTGGCGAGAAGGTCTTCTATGGCGAATACCTGCTGAACGCGCAGGGCGAAGACGTAGTGGCCGGTATCCGCACGCCCCGCCCGATAGCCGATCTCGAGCAGGTCATGCCGGAAGCCTTCGGGCAGCTTCGTGAAATTACCACGAATCTTGAAAAGCACTACCGTGATATGCAGGATTTCGAGTTCACCATTCAGGAAGGCAAGTTGTACATGCTGCAGACCCGCAACGGCAAGCGCACGGGTCCCGCAGCGGTGCGAATCGCCGTTGACATGGTGGAAGAAGGAATGATCACGAAGAAGGATGCGCTCCTGCGCGTGGCGCCTTCTCAGCTCGATCAGTTGCTCCATCCGGTTTTCGATACAAAAACGCTCAACGAGCTCACAAAGCTGACCACCGGGATCTCGGCTTCGCCCGGCGCCGCGGTTGGGCGCGTGGCCTTCAGCGCGGAAGAAGCAGTCGAAATGGCGGCGGGTGGCCCCGTGCTGCTGGTCCGCAAGGAAACCACGCCGGACGACATTCACGGCATGGATGTTTCGAAAGGTATTCTTACCGCGATCGGCGGCAAATCCAGCCACGCCGCGGTGGTTGCGCGCGGCATGGGCCGGCCCTGCGTCGTTGGCGCTGGTGAAATCAGAATCAATGAAGCGAAAAAGGTCTTCACCGTCAATGCCGCTGGAAAAGCCGTCACGGTGAAGGAAGGCGATTTCATTTCGATCGACGGTACAACCGGCGACGTCTATCTGGGCCAGGCGAAAACTTCGGAGCCGGACATGACCCATGACTTCATCGGCAAATTCATGAGTTGGACCGATGAGTTTCGCGGTAAGTTCGGGGTGCGCGCCAATGCCGACATTCCACGCGACGCGAAGGTCGCCCGCCAGTTCGGCGCAGAAGGCATCGGACTCTGCCGTACCGAGCACATGTTCTTCGCCGAAGACCGGCTGCCCCATGTGCAGGCGATGATTCTGGCCGAGGACGAGAAAACGCGGCGCAAGGCCCTGCAGAAGCTGCTGCCCATGCAGCGCTCGGATTTCGCGGGACTATTCAAGGCCATGGACGGTTTCCCGGTCGTAATCCGAACTCTCGACCCGCCTCTGCACGAATTCCTGCCCAAGCGGGAAAATCTGATGGTCGATCTTGCGGTTCTTCCGTATGCCGACGCCAGACAGAAAAAGGAGATGGCGGCGCGCTACAACGTCGCGGTGAGTGAACTCAAGAAGTACCTGCCGCAGCTTCTGCATCGCGTCGAAGAATTGCACGAATTCAACCCGATGCTCGGCCTCCGCGGCTGCCGTCTCGGCATCTTGTTCCCTGAAATTACGGAGATGCAGGCGCGCGCCATTTTCGAAGCCGCTGTACAGGTTTCACAGAAGGGAATCAAAGTCATTCCCGAAGTTATGATTCCGCTGATCGGTTCGGTGGAAGAATTCGAGAATCAGAAAAAGGTTGTCGTTCGCGTGGCCGAGGAAGTGTTTGCGAAGGCGGGTCACCAACTGGAGTACATGGTCGGCACCATGATCGAAATTCCGCGCGCCGCCCTTACCGCAGACAAGGTTGCAAAGGAAGCCGAGTTCTTCTCATTCGGCACCAACGACCTGACCCAGACCACCATGGGCCTCTCGCGCGACGACTATACGAAATTCCAGAAAGAGTACGAGAAACAGAAAATCTTCAAAGCCGATCCTTTCGCCGTACTCGATCAGGAAGGCGTCGGCAAGCTGGTCGATATGGCAGTGAAGGCCGGCCGTTCTGCCCGGCCCGATCTCGAAGTTGGTATCTGCGGCGAGCACGGCGGTGAACCGAGTTCAGTCGCGTTCTGTTATAAGGTCGGGATGGACTACGTCTCGTGCTCGCCGTATCGTGTGCCGATCGCCCGCCTTGCGGCCGCGCAGGCCGCGATCTCGGGCGACAAATCGGAAGCGATGCGCACTGCGTAAGTGTCAGGGCGATCAGCCTGCGCATTTTGCGAGAGGAGCGAGGCTCAGCCTCGCTCCTCTTTTTGCAGATCCACGTTTATCTTCACCATCTCCCATTAAACAGCCGAATCCGCCCCTGGTCATCCCGCAGCAGGCACGTCCTTAGAAACTGCTGCCGCGACCTCGACTCCGCGAGATCGTCATAAAAAAATGCGCGCTTGACGAATAAGTGGCAAACTACCACCTTGCGCGTATACGAAAGCTCCGCGCGCGGCGATCCCATTACGAGGTTCGCGCGCCAGATGAGCACTCGCCCTTATTGGCGTGGAAGTAATGCGGCTTGATCCCGCGCTCTTCCACTAACCTGCGGACGGGTAAAATATCACGGGTCCGCTGTCCGGATGAACGCAGATCTCTGCTGCGATCTCTTATGTGCAGCGATCATGTGCGGCCGGCGCGACTTCAAGGTCGATGAGCAGGCGAATCGCACTCAGCAGCCCGGCGTGCTTCAAAATTCGGCAGAACGCTCCGCATTTCGTGTGCGGGGTTCAGATATCGTCCCGGATGCGGATCATTCGATCCTGCCTTCTCGTCCGCAAGAGCGAAATGCCGGAAGCTTCAAGACGCGGGCCGGCTCTTCAGCGAACGATCCCCGACGCGCGATCGTTGAAACCGCAAGCTTCAGCAAATATGCGCGCCCTGCGTCTCCACGTAAAGCGAATACACGGACTGGCTCGCCGCCATGAACAGCCGGTTCCGCAATCTGCCGCCGAAGCAAAGGTTGGCGCACGTTTCAGGCAGAAGAATCATTCCGATCCTTTCTCCATTCGGCGCAAACACGTGAACGCCATCGTAGCCTGGCCCCACCCAGCCACAACCAGCCCAGATATTGCCATCCACATCTGCGCGGATGCCATCCGCCAGCCCCGCTCCCTTGCCTGCCAACTCCGTCGAACAAAAACGTTTGCTGTTGCGCAGCCGAGCGCCATCCGCCACATCGTAGCTCTGGATAATTTTCGGCGCTTCCGGCTCATGAGTCGCGCCCGTATCGCAAATGTACATCTTTGTGTAATCGGGGGAGAAACAGATGCCGTTCGGCTTGTGAAGATCGTCCGCGACCATGTCCATCTTCCCGGTCTTTGCGTCTATGCGGTACACGGCGGCTTTGATTTCCATCTTTGCCACATGGCCTTCGTAATTGCCCAGAATTCCGTAGCCGGGGTCCGTGAACCAGATGCCACCATCGGGATGCACAACGGCGTCATTCGGCGAATTCAGCGGCTTGCCCTGCCACTTATCCGCAATTACCGTGGCTTTTCCGTTTGGCTCGTATCGAACCACGCGGCGCGCATCCTGTTCGCAGGAAATCTGCCGTCCCTGATAGTCGAAGGTATTACCGTTGCTGTAATGCGAGTCCGCCCGCATCACGCTGCAGTGGCCGTCTTCTTCAAGGCGCCGCAACTGGCGATTATTCGGAATATCGCTCCACACCAGATACTGGCCGTTGCCGTTCCAGGCCGGGCCCTCGGCCCAGCGGCATCCGGTGAACACGCGCTCGAGCGCGGCATTATTTGCGCGGTACCTGAATCGCTTCGGATCCACGATCACGATATCCGGATCGGGGTAGGCAATCGGCTCTTTCCCGCTCCAGTCGCGGCGAGTTTGCGCGGCGAGGGGCGTCGCGGCGGCTGCCATAGCGGTTCCCATCATCGAGCCAATTATGGTACGGCGGGTCGGGTTGAAGGGCATAGCCGACAAGTATATCGCCAGCCGTCTACTCGCCATCCCGCAGCCGAGTGAGCATTGGAGCACCTTGTCGGGCTAACATGTTGAAACCGATCGAACCGCTTCGCGCGTCTCGGAATCTTGAGTTCCGCGCCATGCTTCGGGCACAGGAAAGGCTTATTTCGAATCCAGGAGGATTATTTGACCTCGCTCTTTCGGACTGTCAGAGGAGATACAAAAAAGTGAAATATTTAACGCGGATGGTTCCCGTGTTTCTGGGCCTTACGGCGGCGGCTTCCATGGCGCACGCGCAGGCGGGACCCGTATTTGCCTATTTTGGCGCTGGCTCCGCTTACGCCAGCTCCAATGGCCAGCAAATTGACACTTTCGGTGATGGCAATCTCTATAGAGCGCCGAAACTGGATGGGACGTTCCTGAATTTTGGAGCGGGCATTATGCTCACGGATCACTTCGGCGCCGGCGCCCAGCTCTCCTGGCGCGCCACACAGGGTGATTATGCCGGCCTCAAATACCGGCCTCTTTTCTACAATTTCGATGGAATCTGGGAACCGCTGAAATCGAAGCGGTTCACTCCGGAGTTGCGTGCCGGGATCGGTGGAGTTAGCGTCCGGTACTACTATAACCAGCAGTATTGCGATCAGTTCGCAGGCTGCTCTACCTCAAATCAGTTCCTGGAATCTTCCCGGCACTTCCAGGTGCATTTCGCCCTGGCCGCCCGTATCCATATAACCGACCACGTTTTTGTGCGGCCGGCCATCGACGCCCATTACGTGAATGACTTTTTCCAGTTTGGTTCCAACTGGGTACCCGAGTACAACATCGGAATCGGTTATGCATTAGGCAGCGAATAGGAGGTCGATTGAAGGTGGGCGAAGCCGCCTCTGGTTCGCCCATCTGCGGTTCTATCCCCGGCGCCTTCCCGCCTCGATATCCGGCAGAAATGCCGTCAGCAACCCGATCGCCGGCAAATACGAACAGGTCTTATAAACGAAACCGATGCTCGTCGTATCCGCCAGTTTCCCCAGCACCGCAGCTCCAATGCCTCCCATGCCGAACGCAAACCCAAAGAACATTCCGGATATCATTCCCACCCGTCCGGGCAAAAGCTCCTGAGCATACACCAGAATTGCCGAGAACGCCGATGCCAGCACCAGCCCGATGATGACCGTCAGAATTGCGGTCCAGAAAAGATTCGCGTAGGGCAGCGCCAGAGTAAACGGCAACACCCCGAGTATCGAAACCCAGATCACGTATTTCCGACCAATCCGGTCGCCAATCGGCCCGCCAGCCACAGTTCCTGCCGCCACGGCGCCTAGAAATACAAACAGTAGCAGCTGCGAGGCCCGCACGGTGACGTGGAACTTACTGATCACATAGAACGTGTAATAACTCGTGATACTCGCCAGATAGAAATACTTTGAAAAGACCAGCGCCATCAGAATCCCAACTGATGTCGCTACCTTGCCGGCCGGCAACTGAACATGCTCGGCTTCCGTGGCCGTTCGCCGCGCGCGCCTGCGGTGCGATTCGCGGTGCGCGTACCACACTCCGACGCGCCCCAGAATCATGACGCCGAGCAGCGCCGCCAGCGAAAACCACGCGATCGCGCGCTGCCCCCGCGGCAAAATCAGATAAGCCGCAAGTAACGGGCCGAGCGCTGAGCCCGCATTTCCTCCAACCTGGAATAGCGACTGCGCCAGCCCGTGCTGCCCTCCCGACGCCATCCGCGCCACGCGCGATGATTCCGGATGAAAAATCGACGATCCAATTCCCACCAGGCACGATGCCAGCAGCAGGACCCCGAAAGTAGGGGCAATCGCGAGCAACAGCAGGCCCGCAAGCGTAAATCCCATACCTGCCGCGAGCGACCACGGGGCTGGCCGCCGGTCCGTATATATGCCCACGAACGGCTGTAACAGCGATGCCGTCATCTGGTAGCAAAGCGTAATGAGCCCGATCTGGCCGAAATCCAAATGAAACGACGACTTCAGAATCGGATACATCGCCGGTATCAGCGATTGATTCATGTCGTTCAGCAGGTGCCCGAAGCTGATCGCAGCCAGAATCGAATATACCGTCGATTCCGTTCGCCGACCCTCGACCAGTGACGCCGTGGCCATGGTTTTAGTGTATTCGGTGGCCAGAAATCGCGCGCCCGGATGCGGACAGGCGCTGTTCGCAAACGGACAGCGCGCCTGCCCGATGTCTGCCGCTAACTCCCTTTCGCCATAACTAATTACGAATGGCGTGGCCCTTGCACAATGGTGCTTTGCTCATGCCGTTCCGCGCTCTTCCGGTCGTCTTCCCACTCCTGGCGTTGGCCGCCTTCGGCCAGGCCCCGGCGATCCGCGTTGAGCCGGCCGGCGCCAGTTTTCTCTCGCCAATTACCCGGCCGTATCGCCAGCGTTACGTGCCACCGGCCAGCCTGCGCAATTCCGGGCGCCTCGAATCGCTCATCCGCAGCGGCAATCTATACCTCACCGCGCAGGACGCAATCGCTCTCGCCATCGAAAACAACATCGATATTGAAATCCAGCGCTATGGTCCGCTACTCGGTCGCGAAGTCATTCGACGGGCAAGCGGCGGCGGCGCGCTGCGCAATGTCGGTCTTGGCATCTTTGCCGGTCCGCAGAGCGTCAGCCTGGCTGGAATCAATATCGGCGCAGTAACTTCGACTGGAGCCGGCGTCAGTTCGGGCGGCGGCATTGTGACGCAGATCGGTCCCAACATACCGAATCTCGATCCCATCGTCTTCGCTTACGCCAATTTCGCCCACAACACGACTCCTCTCAGTAATGTCTTTCTAAGCAGGACGGACTATCTCATCAACAACGGCCGCGTCTATCAGTACGGCTACATCCAGCAGTTTCTTCCCGGAACCTCGCTGCAACTCACCTTTACCGAGTCCAGAAGTCACGTCAACAGCCCCACCTCTCTGTTGAATCCATCCCTCAGCGGCAACGTCGATTTTTTCCTGACCCAGAATCTCCTCCAGGGGTTCGGCCGCTCCGTAAACTCCCGCAATATCGTTGTGGCGAAAAACAACGAAAAGGTGAATGAACTCCAGTTGAAGCAGCAGGTCATCACTACCGTGGCGGCTGTTCTGAATCTTTACTGGGATCTCGTCAGTTTCAGTGAAGACGTGCGGCTCAAGCGCGACGCCCTGGCCGCCGCCCGCAAGCTGGAAGACGACAATCGAGCCGAAGCGCGACTCGGCGCCGTCGCTCAGATCGACGTTACCCGCGCCGAAGCGGAGGTCCAGGCTCGCGAACAGGATCTCGCCATCTCGCAGACCAATCTCCTCCAGCAGGAGATCGTTCTCAAAAATGCTCTCAGCCGCCACGGCGTCGAAGACCCTTCGATCGAGGAAGTGCACGTTGTTCCGCTCGACCGCATTGAAGTTCCTGCCACCCAGCCCGTGCATTCCGTGAAAGAACTCGTTTCCCAGGCGATCGCTGCGCGTCCCGACCTCGAGCAGACGCGTATCGACATTCGCAGTTCCATCACGATGCTCGCCGGAAGCCGCAACGCGCTCCGCCCGACGTTGAACGCCTTCGCGGAACTCACCAATCATGCCCTCTCCGGTTCCCCCAATCCGCTCAACGCGGACAACGCCTATGGTTCGCCCGATCCTTATTACATCGGCGGCTATGGCAACTTCCTCGGCGAAATCTTCCGCCGGAATTTCCCCGATTATTCCATTGGCATTCAGCTCAACATACCGCTTCGCAACCGTGTCGCCCAGGCGGATTACGCCACAGACCTGCTTACTCTTCGGCAGAGTCGATTGCAGCTTCAGCGCAGTATCAATCAGGTCGGCGTCGATGTTCGTAACGCCGAAATCGGACTCGAACAGGCGCATAGCCGCTATCTCGCCGCTGTACGCGCGCGCGAGCTTGCTCAACAGGCCGAGCATGCCGAGGAGATGAACTATCAGTACGGTAAATCGACTGTCTTCCAGGTCATTCAGGCCCAGCGAGACGTCGTCACTGCTGAGACCGAAGAAGTGCAGTCAATGGCCAACTACACCCACGCCCGAATCGCTTTCGATCAGGCGACCGGTACCACGCTGGATGCCAATCACATCGAAATGGCCGAGGCCATCGCAGGGAAAGTGAAGCGGTCGTCGATGCTCCCCCCGCTCACGGGACGTGAGCAGTTACAGGAGAAGAAACTGCCATGACGCGAATCGCACTCGCGGCCGCCGCCGTCCTTATCCAGGTGTCGGGAGTCCGCGCGGCGCCTCCGCTTCTCCATTCCTGGGAGCCTCGCAATATCCCTCCGCTTGCAGACCAGGATCCAAACCGCGTTCGCCTGCTCATTCGCGGCGGGAATCTTTACCTGACCGCGCGCGACGCCATCGCCCTTGCCATCGATAACGACATCACCCTGGCTATCGCCCGCTACGATCCGATGCTCGCATCTTATGCCGTAGAGCGCGCCGAAGCCGGAGGCTTGTTACGCGGCGTAACCAACGAGAAATCGCTCATCGGCTCGGTCGCGAATGGGCAAGGCGTATCCGGCAGCCAACTCAGCGCCGGACTCGCGAACCTGGGAAACATCAACATCTCGAATACAGGCAACGTGAGTGTATCCCAGATCGGTCCCGTCACTCCCAATCTCGACCCCGTTATCGAAGCCGCCGCCGCTTTCTCACACACCACCAGCCCACAATCCAATGTGGTCCTGAGCCAGACCAGCGCCCTCATTGACGGCACCCGCAATTACACGCTCGTTGGGCAACAGGGCTTCACGAGTGGCGGCGTGGCGACCATGACATTCACGGAATCATATCTGAACGAAAATGCGCCCTCGGACATCCTGAATCCCTCCCAGGCTCCTCGTCTCAGCCTTTCCCTTACCCACAATCTGCTCCAGGGATTCGGAACCGCAGTCAACACCCGCTTTATCCGCGCCGCGAAACTTGGCCGCGAGGCGTCGGATGAAGCTTACAAAGCAAAAGTCATCGACGAAGTCGCCAATGTACTCAATCTCTATTGGGATCTTTCGCTCGCCGAAAATGATCTCGAGTACAAGCGCGAAAACGTCTCGCTCGCGAATAAATTCGAAAGTGACCTTCGCCAGGAAATCGCCATCGGCGCCGTGGCTCCGAACGAGCTCGTCCGCGCACAAAGCGATGCGGCGTCTCGTCAGCTTGAGTTCTCGAACGCTGAAACGCTGGTCCGGCAGCGCACCGTCGCGCTCAAGAACGTGCTGAGCCGCTTCGGCTCGGAAGACCCGATTCTCGCTGAGGCTGCCATCATCACGCTCGATCGTCCGAGCGTTCCTGAAACGGAAGAACTTCCCTCTACGCACGAATTAATCGAGCTTGCCAAACGCAACCGCCCGGATCTGGTGCTCTTACGCATCAATGGCCAGTCAGCCGAAGTTCTGGCCACCGGCACGGCGAATGGCGTACTTCCTCAGCTTCAGGTTTTCGCCAGCACAACTCAGAGCGGCCTTTCGGGAACGGCCAACCCGGCCAGCGGCATCAATCCCGATGCTTATTTCGTCGGCAGCGTCGGCAACGCTCTCGGACAGGTTTTCCGCCGCAACTTCCCGAGCAACAAGGTCGGCTACTCCGCCAGCGCCGATCTCACGAACAACATTGCGCAGGGTGACTACGGCATCGACCACCTGCAGCTCCGCCAGTCCGAGCTGATGAGCCAGCGCGGCGCCAGCCAGGCTGCGGCCGATGTCGCGAGCCAGGCGCTCGCTTTGCGGCTTGCCCGATCCCGCTATGCCACCGCGTCGCGCGCGCGCGCGATTCAGGAACAAGTCGCCCGCGGCGAGCAGGTCAAACAATCGCTTGGCCGCTCGACTATCTATAACGTCGTCCAGGCCCGGCGCGATCTCGCCGTCGCTCAATCCAATGAGCTTGCCGCCAGCGCAGTTTACATCCGCAGCCGAATCGCTCTCGATCAGGTTCTTGGCCTCACTCTCGAACGCAACAACATTCACCTGAAGTAAGCGGTACGCACGCATCCTATAATCGCCTCAATGCGAAACCTCGCGCGCGCAATGCTGGCCGCGCTGATCGGGATGAGCGCGCTTGTCGCCGCCCCGCCCACTCCAGAATCCTGGTTCGGACACAAAATCGGCGTCGATCGAGAACTTCTCGATTGGAATAAAGTCGTCTCTTACTTCTACGCCCTGCCCAAATCCAGCGACAAGATCAAAGTGTGGGAATACGGCCGCAGCGCCGAAAATCGGCCCATGATCGTTGCGATGATTGCCGCTCCCGAAGTCCTTCGCGACGAAAATCGTTACCGCGAAATCCAGCGCCGCCTTGCGGACCCGCGCCTCACCACCATTGCCGAGGCCGAACCGATGTTCCGCGACGGCAGGAACATCGTCCTTCTCACCTGCTCCATTCACGCCACCGAAGTCGCATCTACGCACAGCGCCGTCGAATTCGCGTATCGGCTGATCACCGGGGACTCGCCCCGGTTTCGCGCCATTCTTAATAACGACATCCTGCTGCTGGTCCCCTCTCTCAATCCCGATGGCGTCGATATTGTAACCGCCTGGTATCGAAAAACCCTCGGCACGAAATGGGAGGGTACCGGCCCGCCATATCTTTATCAGAAATACGTGGGACACGACAACAATCGCGACTGGTATATTTTCTCCCAGCCAGAAACTCGCGCAACCATTTCACAGCTCCACAATGTGTGGCATCCCGAAATCGTCTACGATGTGCACCAGCAGGAAGCGTACGCGTCGCGCATGTTTATCCCGCCCTGGCTCGATCCCATCGAGCCCAACATTGATTCAATCCTCTCCCAGGAAATGAACATGATCGGAACCTCCATGGCATCCGACATGACAGCCGCCGGTAAAACCGGCATCTCTATCCACGCCTCTTACGATTTCTGGACTCCCTCGCGCCATTACCAGGCATTCCACGGCGGCCTTCGCATCCTCACCGAATCTGCCAGCGCAAAACTGGCGACGCCGATCACGGTCACGCCCGACCAGATCGCCCGCGAAGCGCTCGGCTATAACCCGCGTGAGCGAAGCTGGAATTATCTGCAGCCCTGGCTCGGCGGCACATGGAGCCTGCGCGACATCATTGATTACCAGGAGCTGGCATTCGAAAGCCTGCTCTACAACGCCGCCATCCATCGGGAAGAAATGCTGCGTGCTTTCTACCGCGTCGGGCAGGATCAGATCGCCCGCAAAAAACCGTGGGGCGCCGTGGTTCCGAAAGACCAGCGCGATCCCGAAGCCACTAGTCGCATGCTCCAGACGCTCGCCGAGGGCGCCGTTGAAATCATGCGCGATTCGCAGGGCAGTGCTGTCATCTCCTTTCAGCAGCCCTATTCCGGTTACGCAAAGGCGTTGCTTGAACGCCAAAATTATCCAAACGAGCTACTCTACCCCGGAGGCCCTCCCAAGCGTCCATACGACGTCACGGCCCACACGCTCCCGTTGCTTTTTGGAGTCGATACCCATTTCATCGATGCGCCGCCCAAAGGTTCGCTTGTCCGCGCAGATCTTCACGACCGCATTTCCTCTATACCGAATCTGGCCTCTGACACCGCTTCGTGGGTGTCCGCCAATCAGGCATGGGCGAACCGCCGGCCCGTGTTCCGCAGCACCGTTGGCGCTTTTCATTTCGACCGCGACCCTGGCCCCGGCTGGCGCGAAATCAAACGCCCTCGTATCGGCCTGTACCAAAGCTGGACCGCCAATATGGACGAAGGCTGGACGCGCTGGCTTTTTGAAAATATCGGCTTCGCTTTTACCACGCTACACAACGCTGACATTCAATCCAGCAATCTGCGCGAGCGGTTCGACACGATTGTCTTTCCTGATCAGTCTTCCACCTCGATCGCAAATGGGAACCCGCCGGGCTCCATGCCCCCTGAATACACCGGAGGCATTGGCGAAAAAGGCGCCGCCGCCCTTCTCGAGTTCGCCAATGCGGG
>Ga0070680_100000312_pt1 | contig 32446 bp, 41 predicted proteins | sample KBSC73BmetaG_FD_64672 | JGI IMG/M metagenome (GOLD analysis project Ga0070680, IMG submission 64672) | Corn rhizosphere microbial communities from Kellogg Biological Station, Michigan, USA - KBS C7-3B metaG | ecosystem: Host-associated > Plants > Roots > Rhizosphere | place: USA: Michigan...
GGCAAGCAGAGCGCGCGCGTTGTCTAGTGGAACGGCCTTTTCGAAAGGGTAAAATTTCACCGAGAGGGTAAAGACTGAGGGTAAAATTCGGTGAACACCATCGCTTCAAAGGGCGATTACGCGAAAAGCCATAATCGTTCGCCGGCCTGGGTCACGAAAAGCATCAGAACCGGCAAGATCAGCAAGGCAGCGCTGGTTGGCGAGGGCAACGCGGCCAAGATATGGGTCGAGCGCGCAGACGCCGATCTGGCTCAATCGCTCGATCCGGCCCAACAGGTCATCCAGCGGTTCCCGGTGCTGCCCAATGGCGCGGCGGCGCCGACGGCGACACAAGCATTAGCTGATCAATCGAAGCCGGCTGATATTCCCGCGCGGCTGCAGCCAGGGCCTAACTCAGATCGCGAGCTCGACCTCGCCCGCCGCGCCAAGGCGGACGCCGACAAGGCCGAGCATGACGCGGAAGCGGCTCGCCGCAAGCTTGCGGTTGACGAAGGCCGATGGATGGATGCGGCCGCGGCCTCCAAGGAATGGTCGCGGACACTGTCTGAAGTCGTCAGCGGGTTCGAAGTGTTCCTGGCATCGACCCTTGCTCGAGATACGGCAGATCGCAACGGACTCGACATGAAGGCGGTCTCAGTGAGGTTCCGCGAGATGTTCCGAAAATATCGCGCGGGGGTATCTGCGGCGGCGCCAAAGCAGGATCAGGCTCAAGGCGGCGAATGACGTTCCTTGTCGATCCGCGCAAGGTGGCGCGTGACGTCGTCGCTCAAGTCATGCAACCGCCGCCGCCGGCCGATCTGAACTTGTGGGCCGAGCGGAATATCATGTTCGGCAACGAAAGCCCGATCCCAGGGCCCTATCGGCGCGAAACTATTCCTGCAGCGGAACGGATCCTCGAATGTCTGGGTCCCGAGCATCCATCCCGCGTCGTCGCCGTCAAATCGTCGGCGCAGTTCTTCAAGACGACCTTGGGGCAAATCTTCATCGGCGCCAGCATGGATATCGATCCGTGCGACATCGGTTATACGCTGCCTACCCACAGCGTGGCGATGAGCTGGGCACGGTCGAAGTGGAAGGTGATGCGGCGGCAGTCGAAGGCGCTGACGCGCATCTTCGGCGAAGTCAATGTCCGCTCCCGTGATGTCAGCGACACCACGCTCTATCAGGAAACCCGGGACGGACGCGGACGACTGACGATCTCTGGCGCCAATTCCGCCAACGAACTTTCGATGAAGTCCTGGCCCAAGCAGGTGCAGGACGAAATCTCCAAATGGGAAGCCAACGAGGCCGGCGATCCCGAAGGCCAGGCGGACGATCGTTCCTCCGCGTTCGACTGGGCTAAGGTGTTGAAGATTTCAACGCCGCTCGATGCCAAGACCTGCAGGATAGCGGCGGCTTACAAACGAGGAACACAGGAAAAATTTCACGTTCCGTGCCCTCATCCTGAATGTGGTCACTACCAGCCGCTGGAATGGTCGAATTTCCAGGCTAATCTCGATCGGGATAATCCGGCCAAATCTTGTTTCAGCTGTACTTCGTGTGGCGGGTTGATCGAGCATCGCCACAAGCAGGAAATTATCGCGAAAGGGCGTTGGGTCGCGGACAATCCGCAGGCCAAGGAGCCGAGTTTCTATATCTGGCGGGCCTATACCCCGTTCCGTGATTGGGAATCGATCGCGCGGGAATGGTTCGACTGCGAAGGCATCCCATCCAAGGAGCAGCGTTTTTTCAACAGCGTATTGGGGCTCGAATTCGAACGCGCTTCCGATGCACCTTCATGGGAAGGCATTCGAAACCGCGCCAACGGCATCGATGAGCACGGCAACGACGTTCCGGATGTATCGACCTACGAGCGCGGCAGGATTCCTCCCGGTGGACTTCTGATCAACGTCGGGGTCGACGTCCAGGGCGACCGGGTCGAAGTTCACTTCAAGGCGTTCGGTGAACAGCTTAGACGTTACACCATCGATTACGAGATCATCCCGCATTTCATCGGCACCGACGAAGCTGTTTTAGCTCTCGACAAGCTGCTGACAAAGAAATTCCCCGATGCATTCGGAAACTTCCGCGGCGTCGACATGCTGGCGATCGACGGCAATACCTACACCAAGGACGTATTCGCCTGGGCGAAACGGCATCCGTGGACCAAAGTGATCGTGGTTCGCGGCGCGAATTCCGATCTTGCTCCTCCTCTCGCTCTCACCAAGACCGAACGCAAGCCGGACGGCAGCGTAAGGAAGACCCAGAAGCGCTTTTACAACGTCGGCGTCTCCGGGCTGAAGTCTTCGCTCTACGAGGTGCTGCGACGGCCCGATCCACTCGCGAGAGGCTTCTGCGGTTACCCAAAGGGCCTCGACGATGAATTTTATCGCCAGCTCACCGCTGAAAAACGCGTGGTCTCCGTCAACAAGCGTACCGGTTTTCCGAAAGCCGAATGGCAAAAGGACGGCCGCAACGAGGTTCTCGATACCGAGAACTATGCGGAAGCCGCCGCGATTCGTTGCGGATGGTACACGCGGACAGCGGAGAGTTGGGCGCAACTGAGAGCAGAACGCGAGAAGGTCAACGAGAGCGGAACGGTGGACCTGTTCGATCCCGCACGAGATGCAGCAACGACTTCGGCACATGCCACCAAGCCAACCGTGCGCAACATCGCCGACATCGGCCGACTTCTGAACGGATAAACATGACATCTGCTGCAGTTGCAAAGCCGCGGGTTCGCGTGCCGGCGGGCGGAATGGCGTTCCCGATGGGCATGCCGGGCGACCGGCCGGCGCCATCGTCGCGCTTCATGCACGACGAGATGCGCGGCATGGAATCGCCGCATCTATTCCGCTGGCACCCGGCATTACGCGACGCCTCGGATGACGTCCGCGCGGTGTGGAGATTGGCGACCGCGCGGACCGTCGATCAATTTCAGAACTCAGGCTGGCTGTCGGGCGCCGCAGATCAATCGGCGGCCCAGGTCGTCGGTGCCGAGGGTCTTCAGCTTAATTCGAAGCCTAACGCCAAGGCGCTCGGCTGGACGCAGGAAACAGCCAATGAGTGGGCGCGCAATGTTGAGGCGCGGTTTTCGGTCTACGCTGAAAGCGCGCTGGCGTGTGATGCTACAGGTCGGTCGTGGTTCGGCCAGTTATTGGCGCAGGCCTATCTGCACTGGATGGCGACAGGGGAAATCCTCGCAACGCTCCCTCTGATCTCGCGCCCCGGCAGCAAATGGCGTACCAAGCTGAAATTGCTGCCGGCGTGGCGAATGTCGGATCGGACTGAACTTGCTTATCTCAAGCAGGGCGTTCGCATCGATCCGTTCGGATCACCGGTCAGTTATATCCTGCGCGTGATGACGACCTATGGCTCTTTGATCGAGCAGGAATTTCCGGCGCGAGATGCCTATGGGCGGCCGATGGTGGTGCACATTTTTGACGGCGCGCCGGAGCAGACCCGTGGCATTACGCCGTTCGTCTCCGTTCTGAAGGTCGCAAAACAATTCGATCAGCTCGCTGATGCGACGCTGACGGCGGCATTGATCCAGACCATCTTCGCGGCGATGTTCAAATCATCCGGGACCGGGGAAGACGCCCTCGATGCGATGCAGTCGGGTAGTGAACAGCATAACAAGTTTCTGAATCTGCAGACCGAGAAGGCGCAGTGGTATCAGAAAGCAGATATCAATCTCGCCCAGCACGGCAAGATTCTTCACGGCTTCCCCGGCGATGAGCTACAATTCTTCCGTTCCGAGCACCCGAATGGCACCTATGAGCCGTTCGCGAAGTTCCTGTTGCGGGAATGCTCGCGGGCCGCTGCGGTTACTTACGAGGAATTCACCGGCGACTGGGCAGGTGCGACGTTCTCCTCCGCGAAGATGGGCATCGCCACCAACTGGCCGAGAATTCTCTATCGTCGTCGGAATATCGTGGCTCCTCTCGCTCAAAGAGTGTTCGAGGCCTGGCTCGAGGAAGACATCGAGAACGGCGACACGCCGTTTCCAGATGGAATCAATGGCTTTCTGCAAAATCGAGAAGCCGCGTGTCAGGCGTTCTGGCGCGGCCCGACCATGCCGCAGGCGGATGAACTGAAGGCCGCACTTGCTGCAAAACTCGAACTTGAAATTGGCCTGCCGAAATCCGTGGTCTACCGAAAATATGGCGTCGATCCCGAAGACGCCGCAGACGAACGCCGCCGCGAGCGTGACTACGACGGCGACCTCGGGCCCGGCACTGTGTTTGCTGCACCCGCAGACATGAAGGCCGCCTTGGCGCTGACCGGCGACGCACCGAACAAGGATAATCCGAACAATTCGGGTCAAGATGCCGGTCAGGAATCCAACTGATGGCAGATCCGGATTGGACTGATCCTTGCGCGGTTGCGGCGTGGCTGAAGCCTCAGCTCTACAAGGTTGCAGCCGGTTCGGGTGTCGTCAGCGTTCGCCACGGCGACAACCAAACCAGTTTCAGCCAAGCCAATTACGACGCCCTGACCACTCTCTATCTCGAAGCAGTTTCCGATTGCGCCAAGAAGAATGGCAGCAAAATTGGCCGCCGTCGCGCCTTCACTGCGCGCTGAATTCAAGGATCAGCCATGACCCTGCTCACGCGGATCGCCGAGCGCGTTCTCAATCGACCGCTGTTGGTGCATCCCGACAAGCTGCCGATCGTGATCGGAATCCTCGAGGGCCGAATCCCGCTCGGCGATATCTCGGATTTACGTCGAATTGCCGAATCTAACATCGATGCGATGCCAGACGCCGCGCGCGCGATCATGCGCGGACCGCATCCCGGTGCTTCGCGTTTTGTTGGTGATAGCGCCGAGCGTGACGCCAACGGCCGCGCGGTCAGTGCTCTACCCTACAGGAGAACATCAGAGGGCGTCGCGGTCATCACCATCACGGGGTCATTGATCAACCGTGGTGCATGGATCGGCTCGGACTCGGGCGAGACCTCCTATGAGGGGATCAAACATCAGATTGCTGTCGCGGCGGGAGATCCGAAGACCAAGGCTATTCTGCTCGATATCGAAAGCCCGGGAGGAGAAGCGGTCGGCGCGTTTGAGGCGGCGGACGCGGTTCGTGCAGCGGCAAAAATGAAACCGGTCACCGCCGTCGTCAACGGTATGGCAGCTTCAGCTGCTTATGCGTTGGCCTCGGGAGCCACCAAGATCATCACCACGCCAACCGGTTTAGCTGGCTCGATCGGCGTTGTCATGATGCACGCGGATTATTCGCGTTTTCTCGACGCCAAGGGCGTGACGCCCACCTTGATCTTCGCTGGCGCCCACAAGGTCGACGCCAATCCGTTCGAGCCGCTTTCTTCAGGGGTTCGGGATGATTTGCAGGCGGAGGTCGACAATTTCTATTCGTTGTTCGTCAAGACCGTCGCCGCGGGCCGCAAGGGCCTTTCTCCCGCAGCGATCAGGGACACCCAGGCCCGAACCTTCATTGGCAAGGACGCAATCGACCGGGGACTGGCGGATCAGCTGGGCTCGTTCGAAAGCGCACTTGCCGATATCACCCGCGGCCTCGGCCGCGCCACGTCCATCCCAACCAAAGGAGCTAAAATGGACACGACTGAAGGCGCGCCGGTCGCCACTTCCGGCATTTCTCTGACCGACCACGAAGCCGCGGTTTCCAAGGCGAAAACGGACGGAGCGAAGGAAGCATCTTCCGCCGCTCAGGCCCGGATCAAATCGATCCTCGGCAGCGAGGAAGCCAAGGGCCGCAAGGATCTGGCACGGCATCTGGCGTTCGATACCGAGACTTCGGCGGAAGCCGCGGTTGCGATCCTCGCCAAGTCGCCGAAGGCAGCAGCGGAGAAAACCGCACCGACGATAGCGGAGCGGTCCAACACCGCGCTTGCACTCGGCGGTCCGGCCCCGCGCGGCAACGAGACTGGCGCTGCGAAGTCGGCTGAAGCGCTCAATCCGACCTCTGTCTATGACCGGCGCCGGCAGGCCGTCGGCAAGAAGTAAACTCTTTCACGGAATTCCACCTCGCCGTTCAACCTCCCGCTGACGTGGCGGAAATCAGGAGATTATGCACATGACGACCCTGACCGAAGGCCGCCACGCGGCCGAAGGCGTTATCTTCGAAGAAGAAGCCGAATACTCCCGTGAAGTCGTGACCATCAATGGGGGCACCGGCGGTGCCGGCAAGGTCCCGGCCATGACCGTTCTCGGCAAGCTAACCTCCGGCGGATTTTATATGCCGTCGCCGGCGGCGGGTTCGGATGGCTCGCAGGTTGCCTCCGTCATCAATCTCTATCCCGTTGATGCAACGGATGCCGACGTTCAAGCCGTCGTGTTGTGCCGAACCGCCGTAGTGGCGGCAGATGCGCTCAATTATGAAGCTACAGTCGACACCTCCGATGAGAAGGCCGCGAAAGCGACCCAGCTCCTTGCGGTCGGCATCGTCGTTCGCTAACCGCGTTCATTTTTTCTGATCATCATCACCAATTCAACCGAACCGGAGAACCACGATGGAAGTTTTCGACGTCTTCAATGAAGACCCCTTTACGCTGGTCAGTCTGACCGCATCCGCCAACCGCCTGCCCTACGTGCCCGGGCAGGTCAGCTCTTCCGGCCTTTTCGAGGAAGACGGTGTCCCGACCACGACGATTCTCGTTGAGGAATTGAACGGCTCGCTCTCGATGATCGCGCCGACGCCTCGAGGAGGCCCAGGCGAAACCGTGATCCAGGACAAGCGCAGCATGCGTTCGTTCCAGATCCCACATTTCCAGCGCGACGACGCCGTGATGGCGGACGAAGTGCAGGGTGTGCGAATGCTCGGCATCAACAACGAGCTCGAGACCGTGCAGAATCGGGTCGACGTCAAGATGGGCCGGCATTTCCGCGATCTCGACGCGACGCTCGAACATCAGCGGGTCGGCGCCATCAAGGGCGTCATCACCAACAAGACCGGCGGCACGATGTTCGACCTGTTCGCACTTTACGGAATTAGTGCGCCGGCCGACGTCTCCTTCCCGCTGACGACGGACACCACCAAGGTCCGGCAGTTGACCCTGCAGGTTATCACCTCGATCGAGGACGTTCTGGAGGCTGCGAGCTATTCCGGAATCCGGGGTTACTGCGGCAAGACGTTCTGGAGCAATTTGATCGAGAACAAGTCGGTCAAGGAAACCTACCTGAACACGGTGCAGGCGCAGGAACTTCGGGGCGATCCTTCCGCCAAGGAGTTCGAATTCGGTGGCATCACGTTCGAGCGCTACCGCACCGGCTCTAAGGCCTCGGCGGCCAACGCGGGCGGGGCGCCGTTCATCGCCGATACCGAGTGTCGTTTCGTTGTTGAAGGCGTGACGGGGCTGTTCATCACGCGCTTCGCGCCAGCGGATTATCCGGAGACCGTCAACACCATCGGCCTTCCGCGCTATGCCATGCAATACCCGATGGAAAATCGCAAGGGCCGCGCGCTGGCGATGCAGTCCAACTCGATCAACATCTGCACCCAGCCGAAGACCCTGTTCCGCGGCGTCGCCAGCTGACACCTTGCCTTGAGCGCGGAATGGTGGCGCATTCCGCGCGAGTGGGAAGGCGAGACGGCATTCATTATTGCCGGAGGTACGAGCGTAGCCGATCAGGACACCGATCAACTCAAGGGCCGAAAGGTCATCGCGATCAACAGAAGCTGGGAACGGATTCCGTTCGCGAACTTTCTGTTCTTCGGTGATGATCGCTGGTGGCGAGAGTTCGGGTCCGAAGTTTTGGCCAGATTTCCCGGCCGTATCGTGACATGTGCACCGGGCGTCAAACACGAACGGTTCCTGAAGTTGAAGAAATTGAAGCCGGATATCGGGCTCTCGGCGGACCCTTCCGAAGTGATGGTGCGGCGGACTTCATTAACCGGTGCGCTCAATCTGGCCTGGCACTTGGGTGCCGAACCGATCGTGCTGCTCGGCGCTGATGGTAAGCGTGGGGCCAACGGACGTCTCCATCACCATGCCGAATATGACGGAGCCATGGCGAACGAAGTTTCCACCATCTGGACAGAGCAGCGGACCGATCTGACCGGTGCAGCCGAAGTCCTGAAGGCTGCTGGCGTCCGCGTCGTCAATGCCTCTCCCGGAAGCGCTCTGGCCGATCTGTGGCCGATCGTGGACCTGAAGGATTATCTCTAAATGGCGACCAGGATAGAGCGCCACCACGCGTCAGCCTTCGTCATCAAGGAAGATCAGCAGTCGCGCTCCTCCCGCACGCTCGCCAGTGGCCAATGGCTGCAGGCCGGGACCGTGCTGGAGGAAGCCGACGGCAAGGTCACGGCCTTTGTCTCGGGCACGATCGCAGGGGTTCTGCTGAATGAAACCAATGCGCTCTCGGGCGACGTTCTTTCCCCGGTGCTGGCCCGGGTCGCGACGGTCGCGCTCGATGAACTCACGTTTCCGGCCGAATCCCGGGACGCCGTGATCGCGGGCTTATTGGCAAAAGGCATCGTTTCAATGTTCTCGCCCCAGCTCGCCGATACAGGTGGAGGCGGGGGAGGCTATGTAGCGAAGGCGGTTCGTCTCGGTTTAAATTCGGCAATGATGGTTTGGTCTACTCTGCCTGACGCATCCCAACTTACGATAAGCCAATGGACTAGGGCAGATGCCGCCGCGATCTCACAATTTCCAGTCATCGTCGGTCAAGATTTTATAAGTGAGGCGGAGATCGGGTTCGTAAACAACACTGATATTGGCGGAATTTTCTATCCGAAAGGCCAACCAGCAAATCAGTACATTCGTTATGACACCGCAGACGGGCTATTCACTTCGGATGTCTATCACCATTTCTTTCTGACGGTGGATACCGGTTTCGATACTCCGAACAAGAAAATCGCGTGCTGGTTTGACGGCGTTCCAGTGATTGAACCATCCAACATCACCGATCTTGGCTCTGCCTTTAACATACCTACCAACGGGCTCGGGTTTGGATTTCCCGATGCAGTTTCTATCGGAAGTAATACACAGGCGATGGATTATTGCGATCCACAGGTCTGGATCGGGCAGTACATCGATCCAGCTTTGCACATCGACAAATTTCGTGATCCAGCTACAGGCAAGCCAGTTGATCCGGCTATTCCGGCCGCCACCTTTGGGCAGCAATCCATTCTGTACAGCGGGGATCACACAGCATTTCAAATCAACCAAGGCAATGCGGGATCGGCGTTTCTGGTGACCGGAGCCGGGGCAACAGGTTCTAATGGGGCAGGGTCTGTCACCTGCACCAATGCGACCGTTGGTGCGCCCATTGTAAAAGTGCAGACGATAGATTTCACCACCGGGGATGTCTCATTCATTACAGAACAGTTTGAAGCGACAATTTCCGTTGATGGGCAAATTCAACAGACGTCGTCAAACGATAACTCAGCACTACAGCTTTTTGTGTATCTGGCCAATGCCACCATTGCAGACACCGACGCGCCATGACAAACGCCACCACAAGCCCGGGAAGTGATTGAGGAGTGACCTCGCCGCTTCTGGTCCGGGGCATGCATGGCCTCGGGGATAATCTGCATCAACGGGCGCTATTGAAGCAGCTGATGAACAAGGGTCATGAAATCTGGCTGGAATCCTCCTGGGTCGCGCCCTATGTGGATTTAATTGGGGCAGGCGGTCTTCATATCCTGCCGAAGGATTCGCGGCAGCGGACACAGCGAAAGAATGCCGAACGGGAAGCAAAACTGTTCTCTCCCGTCGCCTGTCCGAAAAATGTGCCGCACATGCAGGTGTGGTACAGGCCTGAAGAAGTGAGAAAGCGCGGCTCTGTGCTCGCGGCGATGTGCGCCAGCGTTTCCTGTGACTATGAGAAGGCGGACTTCAGGTTGTCCGTTCCGGATTCGTGGTTGGCGAGGGCCGACGCTCTGATCCGATCCTGGAAGCCGACAAAACCGATCCTGATCTACCGCCCCCTGGTGGAACGAACCGAATGGAGTGGCTGCAGGGCACGGAATCCGGATCATGCTGGGTACGCGGCGCTGTTCGAGAGCTTTCGCGACCGGTTCTTCGTGGTCTCGATCGCGGACCTGGTCGACAAGATCGAATGGATGGTCGGGAAACCGGTTTCTGCGGACGTTACGCTTCACGCCGGCGAGCTCGATTTCGAGATCATGGCGGCTCTGTTCAAAAGAGCCGCACTGGCGTTCTGTTCGCCGGGCTTTGCGGTGATCCTGGCTCAAGCGGTCGGGACGCCGGTTATCTGCGCCTTCGGCCGCTACGAGCGGGCCTATTCGTTTTCAGGCGGCGCGAGGTTTTCACCCTACCTCGGAATCGAGCCGATCAAGCCTTGCGACGATTTCCGGCACGACGATGTCGGCGACAAGCGGATTGATCTCGGGATGGAGATTCCGAAAATCGAAGCTTTCGTCGCGGCGCACGTGAAGGAACATGAAAATGCCTGAGCGCCGGCCACTCAATTCGAACGCCTGCAATTTCGAGGAAATGCGCGCGGTCATCCGCGAGGCGGATGAGCAAATTGCAGCGGTTTACGACGAACAAAACAAGCTACGAACCGATTTCGACGCGTTGGTTTCAAAACTGGGAAACCTCGGGGCGCACCCTACGTGACGGCGGACCTCACAAAGTCCGCCGTGCTCGACAAACACCTTCAAGATGCGATTGCGGAATTCTCACCGAAGAAAGACCAAACCATGTCCCGCGGATTGCGCCGGCTGAAAAGCCTGACCGAAACCCTGATGGCCTCGATCGATACCGAGGCCGACAAGGCCGCATCAGAATTGCAGAAAGCGCACGATGAAGCAATCGACGCGGCCAAGAACGTCGTTGCTACCGTCGGCGGAGAATTCAAATCCGCGACCGCCGACATCAAGGACATGCTGAACCAGACCAGCAACGAGCAATGAAACTTCCCCTGATCAGCCAGAAGGAAATCGGCGCCAAACCGATCGACTGGCACGGGCTGACCCGGCGCTTCATGAATCCGGGCGAACTGGAAGCATTGATTGCCCTGGTAAGAGGTGTGAATCCGAAAGGCGTGCTGGAAATCGGCGTCAACGGCGGAAGAACGGCAAAGGCGATTCTGGATCATGTCGATGGAATTGAATGCTACCAGGGCATCGATGTTCTTCCGGGTTACGTTCCGGAAAAAATGGTCCAGCGCAAGGAAGTCCCGGACAATCCCGGATCCGTGGCTTCACACGACAAAAGGTTCGAGCTGATCCTGAAGAAGAACGGCTCGCTGGATCTGAAGCCTGAAGATCTGAAACCATGCGATGCCGTGTTCATCGACGGCGATCATGGACGAAAGGCTGTCCTCAACGATACCGCATTGGCCAAGGCTCTGGTTCGTCCGGGCGGAATCATCATCTGGCATGACTATCACGGACTGACTGATCGCCAGGGGAAGTGTGTGGTCGACGTCAGAGATGTTCTGGACGAGATGCATTCAAAGGGTGAGCCCATCCTGCATGTCGCCGATACCTGGCTGGCATTTCTGAGGGTGCCGGCGTGAGCATCGATTATCCGTCTCTGTTGTTCGATCCGATCTATCAGACGATGGGGGTTCCCGCGCGATTGACCCCGCAGTCGACAGGCGTTGGTGTCGACGTCACGGTTCTCGATGATACCTCCGGCGCGGTCGTCATCTCTGGAAGTCTCGGCATCCAGACCATCAAGCCGGCGGCCTCGATCCGGGGCACGGAACTGGTGGCGAACGACCTATTGCCGAAAGATTTAGCCGGACCGCTTGCGCGGTTGACCTTGCGCCCAGGAGATCCCGGCGAAGTGACCTGGCGGATCGAAAGCTACGCATTGAAGCCTTCACCATCAGGAGAAATGGCGGGTGAAATTCAACTGGTGCTGATCAGGACCGAGTCATGACCGACCGCAGGGAAGAGATTCTTTCGCGGTTGATTACGGTCTGTCAGGTCGACGGGATCAGAAAAGTCATCCGCAACCAATTGAGTCCGGGCGAGGACATCTTACCCGCGGTCGCCGTCTTGGAAGGCGACGAACTCGCCGACGAAACCGATCCGGTCACGCGCCCGGCCAATGCTCCAAGACGCGTCATGATGACGCCGGAGATCGTTATTTTGTTGGGCGACCTTCCGGAAGACGTCGGCACTTCGATCAATACCATCCGGGCTGCGATCATCAAGGCGGTCGTCAACGACAGCGGGTTGCTTGGTCTCGTGATCAACAACCACGCCATCCGGTATCTCGGCAGCGCTACAGAGCTTGCCTACGGTCGCACCATGGAAGCCACCATGGCGCTTAAGTTCGCCTTCACCTACGTGCTTCTGCCGCGCGAGCTCTGATGCGCGATGTGGTCAATCCGATCAAGCCCTGCGAAGTCTGCAAGGCCAACGGTTACTTCTCCCACAAGTTTCAGGCCGTGCTGTGCGACCGGCATTATTTCGAGCGTAACGGGCTCCTTAAGCAAGAGGCCGAAAACAATTCATCCTCAACCAAGGAGACCACATCATGACCGACTGGACCCACATCGGCAACGTGCAGGACTGGAGCATCACGCCAAATCCGACCGTGATCAAGCACAAGAACACCCAGGGGCCGCTGAAGCGGATCGATCTCGTGGTTCCGATTCTTGTCGAGATGACGTTCGCGACCAAGCTCGACGAATGGACGGAAGACAATCTGCTGATGGCGCTGCTGGGTGAAACCGACACAGATACGGTCGGAAGCTTCCTCAAGATCGGCGTGACGGTCGTGCGCCGCCAAATGAAGTTTGTCGGTGCCAACGCTATTGGTCCGAGATACGAAGTGATCCTGCCGAACGTGTTCATCAATGCCAAGGATACCCTGTCGTTCCTGGGCAGTGATGATTTCGCCTCGATCCCGCTTTCGGGAGACTTGCTGATCGATGCCACGCTCAACGCATTCGGTACCGTCCGCTCGCTCACCGGAGCGACCGGTTCGGCACCTGTCGCGAGCCCCGACGAACTGAACGACTATCTCGGCACCGGCTCGGTCTATACCGCTCCGCTCGGCACCTGATCCTTCATGGACCTGCAGAGTATCTCCCCGGCCTCGAAGACCGTTCCCCTGGGAAAGGGAACGGTCGAGATCACGGGGCTGTCGCTTAGGAAACTCCAGAAGTCGTTCATCCAGTATCCCGAACTGCTTTCGCTTGCGGCCGGGAAAATCGAGCCCAGCATCATTTTCTCCGCACCTGAATTGTCGCTGGCGATGTTCTCGCTCGGGATCGTCGAGCGGAAAAAGAGGTTCTGGCGGTTCTGGATTCAGGATCGGTCTTCGATACTCAAGGCCTTCGATGAAGCGCCGCTGGGTCAGCAGATCGATCTGTTGAAGCAGATCTACGACATGACGTTTGCGGGTGAGAGTGCCCTCCCTTTCCTCGCGGCCGTAAGGACAAGCCTGCAAATCCCAAGCGAAAGCCCAATTCAGGAACCCTCAGCGGCAACCTCGCCTCAACAATCGAGTTCCTGATTCACGACGGGCATGTTGCGGAAGGGGTCTGGAATTACACGCCGAAACAGGCGGAAGCGTTTGTGAAGCTCGCCCGACAACGGCAGAAGCGCGAATTCTCCCTTGCTGCGATTGCGGCACGAGGTGATGCCAAGAAAACCCTGGATGATTGGGACAAGTGATGAGCCTGAAACTGGCCTATGAAATCATCTCCGGCGACTATCCGAAGATGATGAAAGAGGCCCAGGACCGGATCGCGCGGACCGCGACCGCGACCATGAGGGAAGCAGGAGGGATAATCAAAACCCAGGCGCGCGCCTCGATCGCCGCAGGGGGATTTTCGTCGCGTTTCCAGAATACGCTTCGCGTCAACACCTATCCGAAATCGGGAATTTCCTCGAGCGCCGCCGTTTTCGTGTTCGACAAAATTCCGTGGGTCGGCCAGTTCGAAGATCCTCAACCGGTCTCCGGAAATCCGCTGATCTGGCTGCCGATCGACCAAAACCTTCCGCTGCGTCCAGGCGGCAAGCGCTGGACGCCGAAGGATTTCATCGCGACCGTGGGTCCTTTGCGTTCCGGAAAGCACGGCTTGAAACCCATCCTGTTCGCTCAAGTGGCCGTCGGACTTGCCGGTGGAGTTTTGGCATTGCCTTCTGCAGCGAAACGAGGCCATCGCGCCGCACTCGCACGAGCCAACTACAATACGGCCAAGGCCAAATGGCTTCCCGTCTTTGTAGGTGTGAATTCGGTCACAGATACAAAACGCTTCGATGTCTCGGCTGTGGTTGCCAAGGTCAGCGATCATCTCGGCGAGCTCTACGCCAAGAACTGGGAAGATTCCGATGGCAAGTAACGAGATCAAGCATCGGGTTTCGCTGGAGGGCGATGCCGACATCAATCGACGGCTCGACGGTATCGGCGAGCATGGCAAGCGCGCGTTCAAGGAGATCAGCGAGACCATCAACAATGCGTCTCCTGGGATCGCCAAGATCGGAAACGACTTTGCCTCGATCGAGGGAAAGGCGGAAGGCGGCCGGCAGGCAACCGAGCGCTTCAGGGAAGCAATCCACACCCTGCATCCAGTGCTGGATGAGGCGGGACTTGGCCTCGGCAACCTCGGCGCCTTCGCCCGTGCAGCTGGCGTCGGTGTTGGTGGATTGGCAGCCGCAATCGTCGGTTCGATCCTGGTGGCGTTGGCCAAGATGGGAGACGAGGCCATCGTCGCCAAGAAGCGACTGGGTGATCTGCTGCAGAATCCGACGGGCGGTAAGAGTCTTTTCGACGCCCTGAAAAAGCAGGCCAATGAATTGGGGACGGAGGTATCAAACCTTCTTCCCTCGATGGAAAACCTGATTACGCTACGCAACAAAACCCTCTCGCGTGGCAATGAGCGCTATGCGCCAGGCAGTGCGCCGATTGATAGCCCGGCCGGCGGCTTCTCGAATGAAAAACTGTTTGCCTTCCAAAAAACACTGTTCGAGGCGCTGAAGGCCGGAAAGGCACCGACCGACGAGGCCACCAAGGCGCTTGCGGACTTCACGGGCGAGCTTGCCAAGACCGGGCAGCTTTCGACCGGCATGGTGGAGAACCTCGCCAAGACCGCGCCCAATGCCGCCAATGTGCTGGCGCGGTCGCTGCAGCAAGGTTATGCCGGCTATCAGGATTTGCTCAACGCGCTGGAAAAGGGAACGAAGGTCTCGGCGGAAGAGATCATCCGCGATCTGGCGCGAATTGGGCCTGCTGTTCACGAAGCGCTGGTCAACGCGCCCAAAGATACAAAAACATTCAGTGACGCGCTGGATGCCGCCAAGCACAGCGCCAGCGAACTTCTTGACGTGCTCAAGGGGCCGAACGTATCGATTCCCGTCCTTGAGACCCTGTCCGAAATATTAAAGCAGGACAAAACAGATTTAGAAGCGATCATCGGCCTGTGGAGGAAGCTGCTGGAGCTTCTGGAAAATTCGTCGCTTGGTTCGCTTACCTCCAAGATCGCAAGCGCGACAGGTGAAGCCAAAAAGCCAAACGATCGAGTATCGGAGGGCTTTGGTCAATTGCCTGGCTCTCCGGAGAAAGCCAGCCCAACAGGAAGCCCAAGCACATCCGCTGCAACCTCACAACCTCAATCTGCCAGCGCTTCGCCATCTGAGTCGGGGACGGTCGCACGTCAGGCGCCTCTCCGGGAGGGCGTCGATTTCTTGCCGCCTGCAGGCACGCTTTCCGAGAACAAAGAGCAGTACCTGAAAGAAAACGGCAGCTTCGACGGGTTTAGGAATCCCACCAGCGATGCGGCTCGCTCGAGATACTACGGCAAGACCTTCGAAAACCTGCCGCCTGAACTTCAGGTCTCGCCGATCTATCAAAAGCAGAAGCTTGAAGACGAGATCACGACTGGCGCGCATCTGGTCGGCGAAAAGAGTCCGAACGTGGTGGATGGCCCGTTGGCGGGCCAGGAAAGCATTGATCGCCGACTGACGGCGCAAAAAATCTTCCCGTCGCCATTCGATGCCGACAAGCGATTGCAATACGAAAAAGAGGCGCTCAGCAAAAACACAATCACCGATGCCGGCCCCTTCAACCATAATCCCGGCGATACGACTAGGATTCGCGAAGTCGGCCAGGACCTGATCGATAGGGCAACGCTGGAGTACCAGCGCAAGAAGCGCGCGCTTGAACTCAAGGACTATGGCAAGGCGTTCGATAATAATCCAGTCGGCATTGCTGATTATGACAAGGCGCCGCCGTCCGATTACGATCAATCCAAGGAGCACAGGGACGCTGTAAAAGCGCTGGAATTTCCGCAATTGCGCACCTACATGCGGAAACTCTTGGGGCTGCCGTCGTCGGCGCCGCCGATCAAATATCTCGAAAATGTTCCGACCGAACCCGGCGACCCTTCGGGCATCCGGGTGCGACCGATCGATGAAGCCGACGGCTATGCGACCGGCGGCCACATCCGCGGACCCGGCACATCGACCTCGGATTCCATTCCCGCCATGCTCAGCGATGGCGAATACGTCGTCAACGCCGACAAGGTCCGCAAATACGGCGTTCCGCTTCTGGATGCCATCAACAAGGGAATAGCCCATTTCGCCGATGGCGGGACTGCCAAGCCTGCACCCGATTTCCGCGGTGATCTCTCCGTCACTTACGATCCTAACACCGGTGGGGCCTACATCAACGGCAATCTTTACCCTCCCGGCAGTCCAATCCTCGACGATCCGCGCGTTAAGGCCGCAATCGAGGCGTCCAAGGCCTCGATGAACGACGCTTCATCTGGAAAACATCACAGTCCGTTCAGCGCTTCCGGCGACTTCGGCGATTTCACCGGGCAGTTCGGCGGAGGGTTCAAGGACGGCGGCCTGATCGGGAGCGCGCGCAGCGCATTTGCCGGCCGACTTGCCGTTCCAAGTTTCGGGAGCGGCGGCTATATCGACGTATCTCATATGGCGCACATGGCATCCGGTGGAATGCCGGAGATGCCTTCGATGGATTCTCATCCATCTTCATCCTCATCCGACCTCGGGTTGTTGCATCCGGTAACCCTGAACCTTCCGGGCGGCGGCAGCGTTAGCGGCGTGTTCGCGCAGCCCGATGCGGTTGCGCAGTTGCGTCGGGCCGCTGCCGACGAACAGCGGTATCAGACCGGCAAGGCGCCGGGCTGGTACGGAGGCCCGCGTTGACCAATCCGCTCGAGACCATAGGCACCATCCTGACGATGTCGGACGGGGCGGATGTGATGCCGTTCTATTCGGCGCGCGGGTTGAGGCAGACGCTGGATCCAATCGACGCCAGCAATGTGCAGCGCCGCACCATCAATTTCCAGCGGGTGAATCTGGCGCTGCCTCGGTCGAAGAAATATGCTTCCCTGATCTCGGCGCGCGACATTCGGCCCCCGATGCGGGAAGACATTTGGCCGGGACGAATCGTCACGGTTGGCTGTGCCTATCTGTTGTTCTACGCGACAGCGGGTGGTTCTCCCGCACGCACGCCGGTGACCGGAAGTCAATTCACCGAGGGAAACTTCACGTTCTACCAGCCGCTGATCACCTTCATGATCGGCAAGCGCGGCGGTTCTGGTCTGGAGGAATGGGAAGCCGGGGTGGACTGGTCGATTCCGATGGAAGAAGTGTGACGTGACCATCGACGCCGGTCCGTTCTATTTTGCATATGCCGATGCGGGAGAGGCGTTCGATCCAACGGTCCACAACCGGATGGATGAATATGTCCTCTCGGCGCGGCGGCAGCTCCGGGAACGGTTGAAGCCGGTGCTTCAAGTCGAGATGGTCAACCCGCATATCGGGGTTTTGAATCCAGCGCGTAAGACCTGGGTGTGGTTTTCCTACGACACTAACTCGACGGCCGGAATCATTCCACTGTTCAACGGGCGTATCGACGCGGTACCATCCGATATCTTCTCCGAAGTGATCACGCTGCAGTTCGAGTCGCGCCCGGTCGATTATTTTGCGAGACTTCAGCGCACCGCCGAGACCAAGAAGATCGCGCCGTTCTATGATCAGGTGTTCATCGATCCGATCAAGCGCGACGATCCCGATACCATCCTGGAGGCGTGGTCGGCACTTTGGCATGTCGATCCGGTCACGCTGGAAGTGACGGCCTCGGACATCCTCAACGGCGAGGACGGCAACGAGGATTTCACGGCGGATGATGCATTCTATGATTCGGTCAGAATGCGCCCGACCGGCCAGGCACCGCTTACCTCTGTTCTGGTCGACGCTTCCGTATCCTGGACCCAGACCGCCCGCGGCTTCGTCGACATGGGCAACAAGGTGATCTTCTCCTATGGCGGGGACGGGGTGATCAACGACTGGCCAGCGCCCTTGACCCAGTTACAGGGCGGATGGTCGGTACAATATTCCATCGCGGTCGATGTCTACGGAATCCGGCAGGCCCTGACCGGGAATATGACCTACAGCTGGACGAATCCGGCGAAAAAGCATTCGGACGGAGATGCACTTTCGCTGAATCTCTCGATGACGGTTCCTCAACTGCAGGGGCCGTTCCTTCATTACATCCTGACCGAGAAAACCCAAAGCGGTGTGCTCGATCCATTCGCGGTTGACGAAGACGGGGATCCGGCCCCCCTCAATATTCCGCAGTCGATCGATCTCACCGACGTCTATTGCCCGCTGTGGCAGGTCAACACGTCGCTTGTTCTACGATACGACGCGGCACGGCAGAGAACCGAGCGCGTCATCATTATGCTGAAGGGCAATTTCCAGGCGGTGATCAACGATCCACTGGTCACCCAGAATTCGGAGACCATCACCAAGACCGGAACCGATGTCGGAGTCCCCATTGTCAACCTGCTGAATTCCACAACGGTGAGGGGACAGCCGGTCGAAGAAGGGCAAATCATCTTCCCGGATGATCCTTCACTTCCCGGCGGAAGAAGCGCGCAGATCGCGACCAATGACGGCACGGCAGGAAACGAGGAGCCTGAGTTTTCCGATATTCCTGGAGACACGACGTTGGACAACGACGTGACTTGGGCGAGCCTCGGGACGCAATCTCCCACGGAAGGGGCGCTGGACTGGACCGCGGTCTCCCATGTTCCCGTTGGAGAAATCATTCTTCCGAGGCTTCCTTTGTGGACGACATGGAAGGTCACGTTACAGCCGGGCCTCGCCCAATTCCCGAAGGTCGGCGTGGGGATTTCGCTCTATCAGATCGTGCAGGGCAACAACGGTTATTTCTTCTCGGCAACGCTCGATGGAACGACTGACATCATCGAGCCGATCTGGCCGACGACCTACGGTTCAACGATTATCGACGGAAGCGTCGAGTGGACGTGCATTGGAAACCAGCTTCCCGATGGCAAGACCTATTTCATCACGCCGAACGGAGGGACCACGGGAGCTTTGGGTTTGATTCCCCCGTTCGGTTCGCACGGCACCTTGCACGATTCACTGTCCGACAACGGCGTGACGTGGATCTCGATTGGACCGGGAGACATTCCCGCCGGCGGGACGCCAGGGAATGTCTGGGCACGGTCCTACTTCCCGAGCGACCGCGGCCAGCAGAGCATCCAGTATCTGATAGCAGTTGCCAGAGCCCACATGCTGATGCGGGCGAGGGCCATTGAAGTCAGTTTCGATTGTTCGTTCGACCGCGGAATTTCCTTAACGTGCCGGAAGACCGCGACGCTGCATGATTCGAGGATCGGGGGCGGAATTGCCTTAGGAAAGATCACCTCGGCCGAACTGAGCGTGAACGGCGACACAGGAGAGGCGATCTGTCACGTCACCATGGGCTGTGCGGTGGGATTTGGCGGTTCAGTCGAGGAAGTCGAGGGCGATCCGGTCTACGCGGCTCCCGGTTACATGCAGAAGGGCTATCAGCAGTACACCGGGCAGACCATCGTGCTCCCGACGTTAACGGATGTTGGTTACTCGCCTCCGGTCGCAGCCCCCGATGATGACGGATTGGTATTTCCCCTGGACAAGGACCAGATCGTGGTCTCCGAAGGCATCAAGGGATCCAGGGCTGCGCAGGAAACCGCGATCATGAGTTCGTTCGCCTCGATGGCGATCGCGGCCCGAATAGGCGCGGGTCAGGGAGCCGGGTTGGGCTTTACCAGTGGCGGCAGTCTCTTCACTTCCGGAGGACTCGGAGGGGTCAACTCGGGACTTTCGACATCCATCATGCTGCAGCAGATCGCGATCCAGGCCAATGCCAATTCAGTCGCAAGGGCCTTGCAGCGCAACGCGATCTATTACGACGCGCAGATCAAGCCGGTGAATTCCGGGCCGTTCTTCGATCTCTACAAGATCGACACCACGGAATTGCAGGCGCCGAAAGGTATCGATCTGACGGCAGCGAGCACGCCATGACCTTAGAAACCATCATCCGGCCGTTCCAGACCAACGACGTGTCTCCTCCCCGACAATATTTCAACGCGGGACAAGTCGGCGTGCCAAATGTCATTCTGAGATTCGGACGAAGCGGCCAGGGCAAGACCTTTAACGGCAGCTTCTCGTCGCGTCTGACCAATTATATGACGCGATATGACGACGAGAAAAAGGACGCCACGTTTGGGACTGCGTTCTAAGGAATGACCAACGCACCCGAGTCCCGCAAGACTCACGTCATCCGGATTCTGGGGACGAACAAGGCAGGAGACATTCTTCCAGACATCTGGGCCGACGTGGAACGGATCGATGAAGCAAAGACCGTCCATGAGACAGCCGAGACCTCTTTTCAGGGCACGGTTAAGCGGCTGAAATGGTCGGACGATCCCGACAAGGACGACTACAATCCGGACGGAACGCCATCACGCAAACTCACAATCGTAAAGGTATGTTCGCCGGATGAACCTGATCAATCCGATCCGGAACAATGGATTCCGATTCCGGTCATCGACAAGAGGCGGAGTCAGATCGGCGATCAGGGCAAGGTCGAAAAGTTCATCAACGACCGGAAGACCAGCGCCAGAATCGTCAAGCAACGCCGCATCCTGCACTACGACACCAACATCGACGACAAGGCGCAGGCAGCGTTCGATGCCGATCCGGCAAGGAAAGTCTTTGTCGTCACGGGGGATCAATATACCCGGGATGACTCAACCAAGGACGACAGCCAGTTTCTTGAACATGAAGTGATCACGTTCTGGAAGTCACAGGAGACGGAAGACACTGGAAGCGGACAGGGCGGCGACCAGGGCAAGCAGGTCAAGCTCCTGAATCAATATCTGATCGATGAGTCCGATCCTGCCAAGCTTGAGATCGTTGGTACCGACGGCTTCAATCCTCCATGGAGGCTCGATCCTTATCAGAATATCGTCAATGTGCAGTTCAGTGGGCAACTTCTCTTAGTGTGGTTCTCGGGCGGGGCGCGTCTCGCTTCCGGTGATGTTCCCGTAACTGGATATTATAGAACGCTGACCGGCAAGGAGAGGAGTGGATCGTTCAAATCGACATTGTCCGAACCACCAAACTTTACCGATAGCAACATATCCTTCAAGCCGACCGACGCACAGAAGGCGACGGCAGACGGCCTTGCGCCAATTCAAAGCAGGTTTATGAGCGGCGGCACGCTGTTCGTCAGCAGCACACCAGTCGCCAGCACGATGACCACGATCTCCGCGATCAACAAATCCGGCACGATCACGCGGACCATCAATGCGACACCTTATACCGGCATAGTTCCGCCGAATTTCAACACTGATCCGACGGTCCCAGGGCCCGCCACTGATAACAACGTCCCATTCGTATCCCAAACAAATGTGGTCGTCGTTGGTGGTATCGTCTATCTCATGTTCGAAATACATGGCAGGTCTATACCCGATCCTGCGGATGAGCCTCACAACTTTGCGCTGCTCAGCGCGGTTGGCTACGTCGGCATCGACAAGAACGATACTGTAGTGAAATCCGATCTGATCTCCGGTCCCGACCTCGGCAGTGGTGGTTACACCGACGACGAAACTGTCGTGCATACATTTACAGCGGCGGGTGCTGGTAGTTTGTTGCTCGGAAGATTCAGCAATTAAAAGAGAGACTTTTTCTCCAATCGCTTTGCGGCGAGGGAATAATTCCGCATGACGCTTTTCTATCGCGAAACCGACGTCGTCTCTGGGCGCTGGAACCAGAACGTCTTTACCGATCTGTCGGCGGCGCAGATCGACGAGATCCACTGGACATTGGATTCCCGGATCACCGCGACGCAGGCGATGATCACGGCCTCGCGGGGAATCGTCTCGATCACCTCCTCGATGGGCGAACTGACATTCAACATGTCGGACTCGACGTCAGAGGGTCCGTTCACATTGCCGGTGGCGGCGCTGATCGGTCAGGACGCCTGGGCGCCGGATACCCCCTACGCCGTCAACGACACATTCTATATCAACGGCACGGTCTATCAGGTCATCTTCCCCGATCCTGGACAGAGCAGCTTCGATGCCGGGGCCAATGACGGAGCGGGACATAATTATTTTCGGGTGATGGTGCCAAACCCCGGCAACGCGCTGGCGACTGGCGGCATTGCGGGGATGGTCTACACCAAGACTTCCTCAACCGATTTCGCCGCGACCTGGGCTTTCGTCAACGCCATCCATGTGACGTTCAACCCTTCGACAGGCAGTTCGCTCACTTCCGACAATGTCGCCGCAGCCCTCGAAGAACTCGAAACTCTCATCCACGACGAGGTCGACAACGCCCATGACGTGATCTTCACGCCATCGACCGGGAGTACGCTGACATCGACCAATGTCGCGGACGCGCTGGAAGAACTTGACACCGATCTTTCCAGTTACCTGCCGCTCGCTGGCGGAACGATGTCCGGACCCTTGACGCTCGATGGCGATCCTCTGGGACTGAACGGCACCATCATCGGTCGTCTCGCGACCACCAATACTTGGGCGCTGGCACAGACATTCACGGTCGCTCCAGTATTCACGGACGCGGCGGGAACACGGACCGCGCTCGGGCTTGTGATCGGGACCAATGTGCAGGCCTTCGACGCTGATCTTTCGGCATTGGCTGCAAATTCCACCAACGGACTTTGGGCACATACCGGCGCCGGCACAGGTTCGGCGCGCACGCTACAATCAGGCAGCGGCATAAGTGTCACCAATGGCGACGGGGTTTCGGGTGACCCTTCGATTGCCCAGAGCGCCAATGCACTGATCGATACGATCGAATTCGTGATCGACGGCGGCGGCGCCACCATTACCACGGGCAGCAAGGGCTATATCGAGGTTCCGTTTGCCTGCACCATCACGCGGTCAACCTTGCTCGCGGATCAAAGCGGATCGGTCGTGGTCGACATTTTCAAGTGCACCTATGCCCAGTTCGACGCGGGTTCGACCCATCCGGTCTCCGGTGACAAGATCACGGCTTCCGCCCCTCCCACGATCTCCTCGGCTAGCAAGGCGCAGGACTCCACACTGACTGGCTGGACTACCGCGATCTTGGCGGGCGACATCCTTGCCTTCAATGTCAACAGCGTAACGACCATCCAGCGTGTAACCGTCTCACTGAAGGTCACTCACTCATGATGACGGTAATGGCAGTAATTATAGCCATTTCGCGCACCATAGCAGCGTCCTCGCCCGTGGTCGAGCCAATCGAGACCGAAGACAACGCCGATGATTTCCTCACCGAAGACGGCATCGATTCCATCGTGACGGAAGGCTGATTTCATGACCCGAAAGATAAGTGCCTTCGGCACGTTGACAGGTGTAAATGCCGACGTCACGGCGGACTATATCCCGATCATCGACGCCAGCGTGGCCGACGCATCCAAGAACAAAAAAATAACTCTGGACGAATTGAAGATTGCGCTTGGAATTCAGGGCCGGCCGCCGACCACGTCGCTGTTTTCCTTTACTGCCAACGCCACCAGCGCCACGCAATCGGCCACCTATGATGCGGGCAAGGGGCTGTCGGTGTCCAAGACCGATGCCGGCGCGAGTTCGACCGACCGGGCGATCTTCAACGGCAAGGCGGTTCCCGTCTCAACGCCGTGGACCGCGACCGGCAAAATCCGGGTGTCTCCATCGCTCGCGACCGAGTTTGTCCGCGCCGGACTTGCGATCTACAATTCGTCGTCCGGCAAACTGCTGTTTGTCGGCATCAACAATCAGAGCGGTGCCGCGCATCTGGTGGTGATGTACTTCACTGCTCTCGGAACGTTCTCGTCTTCGCCGTATGACAAGACGATTCTGCCGATCAACGTTCCGCTCTGGTACCGCATCACGGACGACGGCACCAACAACCTGTTTTACATCTCGTTTGATGATGGAGTGACGTTTACGCTGGTGGCAACCTGCTCGAGAGCCTCATTTTTCACCGCCGACAAGGTGGGCGTCGCGATCGAGACCTTCGGTGCGATCACGGTGACGCCAGCCATGCTTGTGCCGCATTACGACGATCCCGACTTCCCTTGAACGATCTTTCCTTCTCCGGCTATCGGTCATTCGAGGCCACAATCGACGATCCGCTGCGCCTCAAGTGGAACGCCATGGCCAAGGACGTCCCGACAGATTGTCTGATCCCGCTGCCGCAGCGGGCTCCGATCTCTGCCTTCAATGCCTGGGCAAATAAGGAAATAAAATTCGATCATGCGGAATCGGAATCGCTGGAGGTCTGGCAATCACCGACACAAACCTTTTCTGCAAAGCGCGGCGACTGCAAGGACTATGCGCTTTTAAAATATGCCGCACTGAAAAAGGCCGGCGTCGAAGTTCGCATCGTCCTTGGTGAGATCAAGTCGGCGATGAAAACCAATCCGCAGCATGCCTGGTGCGCGGCCAATATTGATGGAATCTGGTATGCGCTCGACAACGACTTCGATCATCTCCAGCCGCTGCCCTACCTGAACTGGATTCCGTCCGCGGTCCTGCATGATTCCAGCGTGGTGAAGTTCGGGGCGGAATTCAGGATCAGCGACATCGTGCCTCAATCATTTTCTTCGTCACTTCCGGAAAGCAACACCATGATGACGCCGCGCGTGGTCGACCTCTCGCACCACAACCAGGTGACCGACCTCAAGGCCACGGCGATGGCAGGGGTCTATGGGGTGATCCACAAGTCATCTCAGGGGTCAGGTTATCGGGATCCGGATTATGTTTCCCGTCGTGCGCAGGCCAAGGCCGCGGGTCTGTTATGGGGAGCCTATCACTTCAACGACGGATCGGATGTCGCCGCTCAGGTCGACTGGTTCCTGAAATGCGCGGCGCCGGATGACTCGACGCTCCTTGTGCTCGATTTCGAGGACAATCCGAAATCCAACATGAGCATTGCACAGGCCGTTCAGTTTCTAAGGCTGCTGGAGCAAAAGACCGGCCGCAAGGGCGCGATCTATTCCGGCAACCGGCTCAAAGAAACCATTCATATTCTCGGATCGAATGACCGCGCCTATCTTTGCTCGCATCGTTTGTGGCTGTGCCAGTACGGCCCCAAGGCGGTTCTTCCCGCGGGATTCCCGAATTACTGGCTGTGGCAATATACCGGGGACGGAATCGGACCCGGGCCTCACGGCATCCCGGGAATTCAGGGATCGGGCATCGATCTCAATGCCTATGATGGTGATCGAGCCAAGCTGAAATCGGAATGGGCCCCAGGTGGTCTTGAACAACCGGACGATCAGGTATCCTCGCATGCGCGCCAGGCCGCGGCGGATGATGACGGTTCGGACGACGTACCGAATCCACAACCGGTGCCGCAGAACGTGCAGCCGCAATCGGCGGCCTACAGCCTCGACGTCGAGATCGTTCAGAGGAAACTCGATCGCTTGGGCTATCACGACGTCGGAGACATGGACGGCAAATGGGGCGGCAAGACCAAGGGCGCCCTGACGGCTTTCCTGAACGATCGCGGCGTCGATCTCGTGGTGAACGGCGGCCCTACGCCTGAGATAAACAACGTCATCTCGGCGGCATTGGCAGAAGGCTGGACGCGGCCGATCTCGGATACCCGCGCCAATGCTACCGCAAAGGATATCGCGCCCAAAATCGAGGCGGTGCGTCAGAGCCTGTGGCAGCGTTTCCTGGCCAAGATTACTGGAGCTGGAGCTGCGGGAACGGCGCTGGTGACCGGGGTCGGGAGTCAATTCGGCTCGGTCAACGATCAATTGAGTCCGGTCAAGCAGTTCTTCGCCAGCATTCCTGGCCCTGTCTGGTTCGGACTGATCGCGCTTGCTGCGCTCGCGGTCTATCTCAGTGCCAACAAATCCACCAATGCTACCGTTGCGGCCTACAACACAGGAAAGATCAACTGATGCCCGCACTCATTCTCACCGTTGCCGGCTGGTTCGGAATCAGCCCGCTTCGCCTGATCATCTATGCGGTGTGTTTCTTCGCTGTCATCACCGCTGGCCTCACGATCCGCCAGCATTACGTCAATCTCGGCTATGCCAAAGCCATCGCCGCCGTCAAGAAACAGGATGACAGCGCGGTCGCCGCGGCCGAGAAGGTCGAACAAAAGGCATCCGTCTGCACCGAAAAAAGCGGCTGGTGGGACGTCGTGACGCAAAGCTGTAAGCTGGAGGATACACAATGAAAAACTTATTGGTGTTGATGACGCTTGCGTTCGTTGTTTCCGGCTGTGCGGGCGTCTCTCCCGCCAGTATCGCTGGCGGGGAATGCAAGGTTTTCAAGGATCCCGGTTTCGCCGTGCGCGGCAAGCGGCTGAAGGACGATCAATGGATCGGAAAAACTCAGGAATCGGGAATTGAAGTTTGCGGCTGGAAACGGCCCGCGGCTCGGCCAGCATCTCTTGATGCTAGGCCAGCCCCGGTTGCCGACGCGCCGGCGCCTTCGATCTCCGCCATGCCGCAAGTGCTGCCCGTCGCGACCCCCAAAAAGCATCATTGGTTCGACAAATTCCGCCGCAAGCCGGCGGCATCGTAAGCGAAACCGGAATTGGAAATCTGGAATGGAAAATTCGCTGGCCGTGATCGCGGTAAGCCTCTCGGCGATCACGCTGTTCGTCATGGTGGCAGAGAAACTGTTCGGCGGCGGCAACAAGCTGGCGGCGATGTTCGCCAAGCTCGACAAGGAGACAACTGCCGCCATTGCGACGATGCGCGCCGAGTTGGCGGGTCGGGTTGACGAATACGAAGACAACTACCGGGTTGGTCTCGATGCCATCAAGGCCAACATCCATGCGATGCAGATCGGTCTGTTGGAATTCCGCGCCAAGATGGCCGAGGAGTACATGCACAAGGGCGACTACGGCGCTGGCGTCCAGGAGATCAAGACCGACATGCGGGCAGGATTCAACCGGATCGAAGAGCGGCTGGGTCGCATCGAACGGCATGTTCCGCAGCACCCGCATGAATAGCCGGTGATGCCGTGCGGATCGAGATCGAATGCCTCGCCGTCGTCAATCAGGGCGTCGACAAAATCTTGATCAAGACGACCGATGCGCTTCGGTTCCGGAAGAACAATCGATCCTCAACCTCTCGCAGGCGCGTGGGATCATGGAAACTGGAGAGTCTTATGAGGTCATCATCAACAAGCTGCCGAAGAAGGCCAACTGAACATCACGGCGATGTCGCCATGAGGCATCACCAAATAGAAGAAGAACTCGTCATGTCACTCGGAACTATAATCTGGATTGCGGTGGCTGCTTACGTCGTGATTGCCGTGCTGGCGTTCATCTTCAATGCGAGCATCGGCCCGGTGACGCCCGGCCTTGCCTTGCGCTTCTGCGTGCCGTGCTCTGGCCGCTATGGCTGATGGGAATGATCCAAGGTCAACGCCTACCAATGGACTAAGGGAGAATCACCATGTCACTCGGAACGATTTTACTCATCATTCTTATCCTGATCCTGCTCGGCGGCATTCCTGGCGGCGGGTTCTATGGCGGTGGTCCATATCTTGGCGGTGGCCTTGGGCTGATCGTTGTCGTGCTTCTGATCCTTTTGCTGCTCGGGAGGCTGTGATGAATATCACCTGCACATGGCAGACGTGCTGCGCATTTTTCCTCGCAGCGTTCGGCGCGGCGTGCGGATGGGGTTTTGGTCTGTTCGTCGTGGCGCAAGTGACGCGGGCGCTCGTCAGGCTGTTCGGTCTGGCGTGAAAGGACCGATGCAGATGCACCACATCCATCATCACTATCACAGCGAGCCGGATCACGAGGTTCTAGCCCGGCTCGATGCGATCAATCAAAAGCTGGACCTCATGGAGAAGAAAATCATGGCTGCACTCGACGACCTGCAGGCCGCAGTCACGGCCGAAGACACCGTTATCGATTCCGCGATCACCCTGATTCAGGGCATCCCCGCCCTGATCGCTGCCGCGGGTGTGGACCCGGCGAAACTGGCCGCGCTGCAAACCGACATCACAAACAAGAGCCAGGCACTTGCGGCTGCTGTTGCTGCGAACACGCCGGCAGCCACCACGACCACCTGAGAACGGTCGGGCGCGCATCACCCGCCCGGCACTCCTTTCATCACCAAAGGAAACTCCCAATGCTGAAATCCCTCGCGCTCGCGGGCGCCTTGCTTTGCGCGTTCTCGATCGGCGCTGATGCGAAACAACGTCGGGTCATCGTCGCCGATCCCGGCTGCAACGTGATCTTCCCCTGCGAGGGGGTGGCACCTTCAGTACGCGGGGAACGCGTGGTGAGGGCGATGGGAGGTCTTGGGAGTGCCCAAAAGGTCTATACGCCGCGATCTTCGGCCATCGTGGCTCACCCTCCCGGCTGTCCCGCGCGCGCCTTCTGCGGCTGTGGGGCGGCGGTTCGCATCTTCGGCAAACCGGTTCGGGCGCTCTGGCTCGCGGCAAACTGGTTTCGTTTTCCAAGAACCACTCCAGGGCCCGGCATGGTCGCGGTTCGAAGACATCACGTCTTCGTGCTCGAGCAATCCCTCGGAGGCAACACCTGGCTGGCCTATGACGCCAATTCCGGCGGTCATGCCACAAGGATACATGCTCGTTCGATCGCGGGCTATGTGATCGTCAACCCAAGGGCGTAGGCCGGTGAAATATTCGCACTGGACCACGACCGAGCGGCGCCAGTTGACCGAGATGCATCACGAGCGCTTCCCGAGCCATGCCGAACTGCAGGCGGCGCTTCCGAGACATACGGTCAATTCCATCCTGACGACAGCATACGCGCTCGGCGTTCGCGTGCGCGGCATCCGCGCGGGACGCCGGGGAAGGGCTTACTGGCTTGCGGTTTCCCACCGGCATTTCGCACAACGCGAAGCGGAGATGCGAGCATGAAAATCACCACGCTCGGAATCCTGTTTGGGCTGTTCGCCGCCGCTTTTCTCGGCAACGTCCGGGCTCATGACGCCAGCCGTCCCGAACTCAATTCCTGGTTTGACAAACTGGCGTCGGGCAAGGGGCTCTGTTGCTCATTCGCTGACGGCACGGCGGTCGCAGATCCCGATTGGGATTCGAAGGAAGGCCACTATCGCGTGCGCCTGCCGGAAGGCTGGATCGATGTTCCTGATGATGCGGTAATCAACGAGCCTAACCGTGATGGAAGAACGATGGTGTGGCCGTTGCGCGGGTATCTCGGGGTTTCAGTCAGGTGCTTCATGCCGGGGAGTATGACTTAATGCCAATCGACTGTCCGCCAGCCATCGTCATGCAACAGCAGGCTCCCGAGCCGGGAAAGTTCTTTTGCGTTTACTATTCCTATGGCCCCGGACGCGGCTGGTGGGCGCACATCCAAGGTCACGCCTATCCGTTCGGAGCGTGGCGCATGGATCGTGGTCCTTACCCGTTTCGATGGATGGCCGAACTAGAGTTTCCGATTGAACGATGGACGAAGGATGGTCCGCGCCGATGACCTAACCGCGAGCACGTTAACCCTCCCTCAACTTCGGGCCGCTGGCAGAAATGCTGGCGGCCTTTGTTTTTGTTTAGAGCCGCGAGACTGCGGCAACACCGGAAATCCATCGGCCATCAATAATCATCGCGCTGGCTATGGAAGACCCTCGGTGGATCATCGCGAGCCATTGGTCAAAGGTTGCTGTTTCGCCAGCAAAGGCGCTCGCCCCATTATCGGCAAGCCATCGCGCCAATTCTTCTGGCGTGGCGAAGGCTGGAGAAATCGGCGTCCCTTCGCTCGTATCTTCGTACATCATGAAGTGTGTGCGTTCGGCTTCCGACCACGACGGCATGTAATGTTCTGGCCTTGGCTTACTTGGGACATCTCCGGCCCACCACTCGTATGTGGGAGGTTCAGGCACGGACGCGTATGATCTAGCCGTCTTGGCGTCTACCGCGACCTTGGCAATCGGCACGATGCCATCAGAACTCGTCTTGACGAAGCCAGCGGCCCATAGGCGCGCGCCCTCAAGCCATTCCGGAAGGTCTTCGGCTTCCCACTGGCGAACGGCATCCTCATAGTCCGTGTCGAACATCGGGATGTAGTTGCCATCCTTATCTTTCGGATGCCGCCAATCCGCAGGCACCATTCTTACTTCGCGTCCCATGACCTAAGCTCCGCAAAATAATAGACCAACTTTACCGACACGTCGAACCATCAACGCTGTTGGCTAAGTTCCTTGCGCGATTACTGCTCAACACGGCTGAACCCCCTCGGGCGCCGGCCAGCGCCCTGTAAACTTCTCCATGTCGTCCTTTGACGCAAATCCCATAAACGTCCAGCCGTCGACGGTTGCGCTGCCCCGATACCAGCGGCCAGGGCGATCATGGATCGGCGATGCCGGTTCTCCTATGTTATCACAGCACCACATCAGAATATCATGCTCACGGTCGCGGCCATGCGAATAGCCGCCTGTGTAGGCATTGACCATCCAAGGGAAGCCGTCCCACACTTTATGCATCAACTCGGCGCGCTCTTCGTCGCTATAATTGAAATCCATCGTGCGATGATAGAGATCGGTTGCCATGGGGTCTTTCCATCCTTCGGTCATACGGCCTTCGGAATTTAGCCGCTGCATTTAAGTTTCGTCGTGGCCTTCAAGTTGTATTATCCTGATCGCTCTCTCTGTCCGCTATAGGCGGCGGGTTGAAGGGGGGGGCGGGAAGCGGCATCCAGTGGGTCGGCTCGCACCATGACGAACTATTGTCGCCATCCGTGCCCAGCCATCCCTTCCAATCCGCAGGCCACCATGGATGCTGTTTCTTGAAGCGTCCGCGCTCGTCCCGTAATTCATCCAGCTCCGGGAAATAGATGCCAATCGTGACGGGTCCCGGTCTCTAGCTGCCCGCTCGGCACATATAGCAAAATGAATTTGTCGCGCGCGGTGCGGTTTCGATAGGCTGCCACTCTGGCGCGCGGTTCCAGCGCGCTGGCCCTCAATGGTCACGGACGCAAAATTGCCGGACAAGGCATCGCGCAAGCCGTCCAATATCCGGGCACCGCCGTTTATCTTCACTGCTTTTTGTCATCCCACCCTCCTACAGGAACGGGGGGAGAACAAATTCCCCGGGATTTTCCCCGTCTCCAAGCGTTCTGTTTACGAGTCGTTCCGTCCCGAAATGTCGGGAACCGTCCACGCCTGAGCCGCTAAAACTCGTTGATATATAGAGATTTCCAGCGTTTTCAGTGTTGCCCAAAAAGTTGCGGCCAGCTCTTGGGGGAGAAAAGTCCCCGCCTTGAAGGCGTTGAAGATTTTCAGCCATTGGTGATTTTTCCCCGCTCATTCCCCATGCTCGGCAGATTGTCCACACGATCCCATTCGTCGCGTGAGACAACGTGAGCGTAGCGGGCGGCGCTTCTCGGATCGCGCCAGTTCTTGGTAGCGGCGAGTCCTTGAACATCGGCTCCCCCATAGCGGCGCATCCATGTTGCCCAAGTGTGGCGGAAGGTGTGGAAGCCCACAAATGCCAGTCGGTGCTTTGGCGGCTTCCATCCCGTTGGGCGTCTCACAGGGCACGGCAGCCCGCATACGGCGAGCTTGGCGCGCAACAAGAGATGCTTGAAGTGGCCGCCGTCCTTGAACTTGAATAGCCGCGTTCCCTTGTGGTCCTTCAGGTGGGCCACAAGAGGCGCAATGATATCCTCTCTCAGTTTGAGCATACGCGGGTCATCGTTCTTGGAGCGCCGCAGCCATGCCGCGCGCTCGGTCGGTTGGGTGTCCTGTGGCAGAATGCTCAGGCCCTCGCTTTTGCGGATGCCGGTATAAAGCAGCAGCCGGAGGTAAAGGCCAAACTCATGGTCGATCTCGTCAGCTTGGGCAATGACGGCAAAGGCGTCGTCCGGCCACATGAAATCGGTCTTTTCCCGACCCTTGGCGCCCTTCGGTCGGTGGATAACGGGGCATTTCTCGCCCAGTGCGTGATGGAGGATGGCCGATGTGGGCGTGTAGACATACCCGTTCCGCGTGGCGGGAGAAACGTTCGGATGCAGGCTATTCGCTGCGGCATCGATCACACCTTGGTTAATCTCGCGAAGCGGCTTCTCCCCGAAGTGCTTAATCAGCGCCGCGACGTACTTGCGCCGGCCGCCGTCCTGTAGATAGGCAATTGCAGCGCTCAAGAATGTCGGCTCCCCTGAATTAGGCTTAGGCTCGGGCGCCGGGTATTGCCCGTGTTCTTCGATACATTCTTCGATTTTTCGGAGTTGCTTGAGAGCGACGGATCGTTTGTGAGTTCCGCTGCTAACTTCCACGCG
>Ga0070680_100000313_pt1 | contig 32443 bp, 35 predicted proteins | sample KBSC73BmetaG_FD_64672 | JGI IMG/M metagenome (GOLD analysis project Ga0070680, IMG submission 64672) | Corn rhizosphere microbial communities from Kellogg Biological Station, Michigan, USA - KBS C7-3B metaG | ecosystem: Host-associated > Plants > Roots > Rhizosphere | place: USA: Michigan...
GAATCCGCCCTGCGACACATCATACGGCGCCGTGACGAGCGAGCTGGAGACGCTCGCGTCGCGCGGAATGTTCGACCCGCCGAAGTCCATTCCGTTCAGCGTGCTGTTGTTCTGGCTTCCATCGAGGCCGAGCACCGAGAAGCCGGCCGGATCGCCGTTCGAGCCGGGGAGATAGAGTACGCCGGGCAGCGACGCGGCCATGGCCGCCAGCTCGCCGAGTTGGTCGGGCGGCACAGCGCCGGTGTTGATACGCTGCTCCGTGCCGCCGATGTCGGGCTGAGTCTTGTAGCGGTCGGGCTTCGTGCGTCCGGCTTGCACGTGCACGGTGTCGAGCGTCGTCACGGAGCGCGACAGTACGGCGTCGGCGACGAGAATGTCCTGGTCGGCCGTGCGCTTCACCTCGAAGCGTTTGAGCGCATAGCCCGACGCATTCAGCGCGACGACGTAATCGCCGTCGCCGTTGGGAAAGGTGATCGTGAACCGCCCATCGCGATCGGTGCGCGCGTTCCGGGTGACGTTGCCGGAGAACGACGTGACGCCGACGGCGACGTTCGCAATTGGGGCGCCCTGCTGGTCGGTGATGCGTCCGCGAATGACGTCGACGTTCTGGGCGCGAGCGGGCCGGGCGGTGCCGAGGGCCGCGGCGGCGAGTAGAGCGGCGAAAAGGGTCTGGGGGAGTGACCGCATGGGAGCTTTGACCCGCGGAACGGGGGAACGGTTTACCATGCGATCACCCGGTCGGCTGCATTCAACGGCCGCCCAGCGCCGCGACCCACAGATCGCTCTGGCGATTCTCGACCGTGAAGTAGAATCGCTTGCCGTCGCTCGCGAAATCGAACCGGTTCGACGACCACGACGGATCATCGAACTGGATGAGACGGCGCGGCCGTCCGCCGGTCACGGGCAGGATCCAGAACGACGCCTGCCCGCGTGAATCGTGGCTCTTGAAATAGAGCGCTCGACCGTCCGGCGCGAACAACGCCAGTTCCGCGAGCGGATCGCCACGCCACGGCACGTACAGATCGCGCACCGCGCCGGAATCGGCGGGCACCAGCCCGATCCGCCCATCCACGGGCGAGACGAATGCGATCGTGCGGCCGTCCGGCGACCACTCGGCGCGCCAGCCGCGACCGCCGGTAAATCGAGGTGCGCGCCAGCGGCCGGTAGAGTCGCGCCGCATGACCATGATCCGCGTCGCGGTCATGTCGAAGAACGCGAGCGCGTTGCCGTCCGGTGACCAATTGGGCATCGCGAACTGGTTGGCCGATCGCGTGAGCTGGCGAACCGAGTCGGCGCCGACCGTGGAAAGGAAAATGTTCCGCGATCCTGTCTGGAACGAGTGATACGCCAGCTCCCGGCCATTCGGGGACAGCACACCCCTGAACTTGTCGCCTGGGCCGCGCGTGAGCCGGTCGGGCTCACCGCCGGGAGGCTCGATCGGCGTTCTATAAATGTCGGAGTTGCCGCCCAGGTTCGAGTCGTACAGTAGCCACCGCCCGTCGGGCGAGATGCGCACGCCCTCGATGGTCTGATTTCCCGACGTCACCTGCTGCGACGATCCTGCGTGCGCCGACACCGCCGCGGTCGTTCGCGTTGGAATCGCGATCGCCCAGACATTCGCGGTGCTCGAGTACGCAGCGTACACGAGGTGCCTGCCGTCGGTCGACAGATCGATCGACTGCGCACCCAATCCGGTCGTGATGCGAACCGGCGTACTTCTCGGCGCTCGATTCGGCGACCGGCCGAGACTTTCGAGATCGACTGCAAAGATGTCGCGTGGCCCCTGCTCGTCGGACACGTAATACAAGGTTCGGCCGTCGCGCGACCAGACGGGACTCTGATTCAGGGACGCCGCGCCATCCGTCACGTTCAGGGGACGACCACCAGTCGCCGGCACGAGGACCACCCGGCTCGGCGCGAGATTGCCGAACATCGGCCCCTCGCCCGACACGGCGCCGATCGTCACGTAAAAGGAATTACCCGACACGCAGGCAAGCCACGAGTCGTTCGGCGACCAGCGACACGAGTGCAGGTCGGCCCCGGTGCCGAGTAAACGAGTTGCCCCCGAGCCGACCGCCCTGACGAGCAGCGAATCGCCGCGGACGTAGGCGATCGCGCGCCCATTCGCCGACCAGGCCGCGGATCGAATGACTTCCCCGGGCCGACTCGCCACTTCCTCGCGAATCGAGCCCCCGCGCGCGGGCGCGCTGAACACGCCACCACTTGAGAGAAAGAGCACGCGCTTGCCGTCGGGCGACCAGCTCGGAAGCCACTGCGTCCGCGTGGTGTCGGCGGTGAGCCATCGCGGCCGTCCTCCAGCAATCGGCCGCACCGCGATCCGCGTTTTGAGCGAATTGCCGGCGGCGTACGCCACCCATCGACTATCCGGGGAGATCGACGGCTGGACCTCGAGCCCCGTCTCGGACGTGAGCTGCGTTGCCAGCCCGATCGCGAGCGTGGGGGAGGCGCTCCGGCCTGGAAACCGGACCCTGCCCACTGCGAGCAGCGATGCGGCCGCAATAATTGCGACTCCGACGAACAGCGCGCGCGCCGACGACCAGCGGCCCGAAACCGTTGACTCCATTGCCGCGCCGACCCTCGCGAGCTGGCTGAGCACCTCGTCCGCGCTCTGCCAGCGATCCTCGGGCCGCTCGGCAAGGCATCGCGCGATGAGTTGTCCGAGAGCCAACGGCACGTCCGGACGACCGCGGGCCATGCGACTCGCCAGTTCCGACCGCAGTTGCTGGCGACGCGCAGCGGCATCGTCGCCGGCCAGTTGCGGCCGGCCGAGCAGCAGCTCGTACGCGAGCACGCCGATCGCCCAGATATCGGCGCGATGATCGACGTTTCCATTCGCGGCCAGCTGCTCCGGCGCCATGTAATTGGGCGTGCCCAGGGCGGTGCTTGCCACGCCGCCGCTTACATCGGTTGTCGCCTCGGTCACCGCGCGCGCGACGCCGAAGTCCGTGATCAGCGCATGGCCGTCGGACAGCAGCACGTTGTCCGGCTTGATGTCGCGGTGCACCACGCCACGGCGGTGCGCATGCGCCAGCGCCTCGCACAGATCGCGGAGCAGCAGCACGACGTCGGCGGCCGGCAGGCACCCGTCACGATCGAGTCGGTCGCGAAGCGAGTGACCCGTCTCGTACGGCATGACGTAATAGAGAAGCGATTCACCCGTGCCACTCGACTCGACTGGGAGCGGCACCTCGCCCGAATCGTACAACGGAACGATGTGCGGATGCCGCAGTTGCGCCGCGATCTCGATCTCGTGCAGAAAACGCCGGCGTCCGATCGTCGCGGCCAGCTCGCGACGTACGACTTTGATTGCGACATCGCGCCCGTGCTTGAGATCGCGCGCGAGGTACACGATCGCCATGCCGCCACGGCCCGCTTCGCGCACCACGCGGTACCGGCCAGCCAACAGCTCCGGTACCAGCGACGGCTCGGCTTCGATCACCGCGGCGAATCGGGTGGCGGCCGGCTCGTCGAGCAACGCGTACCGGCGCTCGCATTCCGCCACCAAACTCTCGAGCTCGCGCTCGCGCGCCCGGTCGCCGGCGCTGAGCTTCAATATCAGCTCGGCTCGTTGCGCGGCGGGCACGTCGAGCACTGCATCGACCAGCGGCTCGATCGCTTTCCATTCGTCGGCAGTGGGCGGCGCATGCACGCGCTCCTCCGGCGCGTCACCTGAGCTCTCCGACGGTCTGCCGCCTGAGCGCCCGCTCACGACTCGAGCTGCCTCCGCAGCAGCATGCGCGCTTTGGCCCAGTCCCGCTCCACGGTCCGGACCGTGACGCCGAGCGCCGCAGCGATCTCCTCGGCAGTGAGTCCGCCGAAGAAACGGCACTCGACCACGCGCGCCAGCCGCGGTTCGATTCCGGCAAGCCAGGTGAGTGCCTCGTCGAGATCGAGCAGCGCCGCGGCCTCGTCGTCGACGGCGATCCGCTCCTCGTCGAACGTGATGTGCCCCTGTCCGCCGCCGCGCTTCACGCGGCCTCGCGCCTTGGCACGGTCGACGAGCACGTGACGCATTGTGATCGACGTGAGGGCGAGAAAGTGCGCCTGGTCGGCCGCGTGCGGCGCAGCCGCGGCAACTTTCAGATACGCTTCGTGAACGAGCTCCGTCGTCTGAAGCGTACCGCCGTTGGGACGCTTCCCGAGCTGCCGGTGCGCGATGACGCGCAACTGCTCATAGAGCAGGGGAACGAGCTGCTCGATCGACTCGCGGCTGCCGTCGTGCAGCGCGGTGAGAATGGCCGGGGACTCCACGATGTCGGGTTCCGACGCCAAGTGTCGTCAAGCTGGTGAGCGCACGACTTCCGCTCCGCCGGCCAACATACGGCTGGGGAGCGCCGTGTGCCACAGCCATCAACCCACCGCCCCCGGAGGTCGTCATGCGAACCAGTCTTCTCATCGTCGTTGCGGCGCTCGGCGTCGCCGGCTGCACGGATGCGCCGCCCAACAGCAGCCGATCCATCGTTGCTCCCGAGCTGTCGAGCCGCGACGCCCAACCCAACGCGGCGGATCGCGTCACCGCGTCGGCGCTCTGGAACAAGCGGACGCGGGCCATCATCGGGCGCCGCGGCGGCAGCTCGCCGAACGCCGCACGTACGTTCGCCCTGGTCAGCGTGGCGCAGTACGATGCGGTGATCGCTGCCGAGGCGGCGAATGAGCGCGGCCATGCCGGCGCATCGGAGGCCGGCGCCGCCGCCGCAGCATCGGCTGCCGTGCTCGAATCGCTCTACCCGGTGGAGCAGTCCTTCATCAACGGGCAGCTCGCTTCCGATGCCGCGTACTTTCCCACCCTTCCTTCGGAGCACAAGGGCACCTTCGACGCCGGCGCCGCCATCGGTCGGCAAGTCGCCGCGGCGGTGATCTCGTACGCAGCCACGGACGGCAGCAAGACGCCGTGGACGGGAACAGTGCCGGCAGGTCCCGGGCTGTGGATTCCAGAATCGATGCCGCCGCAGGACGCGAACTGGGGAAGCGTTCGACCGTGGCTGATGAGCTCCGGCGATCAGTTCCGGCCGGCGCCCCCACCGGCATTCGGATCACCCCAGTTCCTGACCGATCTGGGCGAAGTGCGCTTCGATTCGGATAATCGCACGCCCGAGCAGTTGGCCATCGCTCAGTTCTGGGCAACCGGGTATGGCCCTGGCGGTCCGGCCGGATTCTTCGGCACGCTCGCCGACTCGCTGGCCGGAACGCAGCACATGAATGAGCGCCGCGCGTCGCGCATGCTCGCCGTGCTGCACATGGCGATCATGGATGCGTCGATCGGCTGCTACGACGGCAAGTACTTCTATTGGTACATCCGTCCGTATCAGGCAGACCGTGCGATCACGACGCCCGTCGGGCGACCGAACTTCCCGTCGTATCCATCGGCGCACTCATGTCTATCGTCATCGGCAGCCGGCGTTCTCTCCGGCTTCTTCCCCGCTGCGAAGGACACGCTCCAAGCGATGGTGCAGCAGGCAGGCGTGGCGCGCATCTACGCGGGGTTGCACTACCGGTTCGACGTCGTCGCCGGCCAGACACTCGGCTTCTCGGTCGCAAACCTCGCGCTGCAGCGTGCGCCCAAGGGGCATAAGCCGATTCCACTGGAATGAACGCGGAGCGAGCGCACCGTCGACCGCGAGTTCGACGGTGCGCTCGGGAAATCGAAATGTCTCGGATAGTCGAGCTCGACCGGGCCGTCATGTACCCGCTACACAATTTCACCTCGAGGCAGCCAATGATTACGACTTCCAGAACAAAGGGCCTTGCGCTCATCGGCGGCGTGCTGCTGCTGACAGCCTGCACTGACAAGACGACCGCCCCGACCATGCGCGTCGCCGCCGGCGGTCCATCTGCAGTTCGAATTGCCGGTGAGCTGGATGAGCTGCGAGCCCGCTTTGCGCGGTACAACGATTTTGCCAACGCGGTGGCCGATGGCTACGTGCTCGGGTACCACGGTGCAGCCGCGGGCTGCGTCGCGAGCGCGGCGGGCGGCATGGGCTACCATTACTTCAACGACGCCGCCATGGACGATCCCGCAATCGATTCCATGAAGCCGGAAGTGCTCGTCTATCATGAGGATGAAGATGGCCGGCTGAAGCTTGGCGCCGTCGAGTGGGTGGTGCCGAAATCAACGTGGGAGGCTGCCGGCAACACCGCGCCCCCAATGGTCTATGCTCACGCGCTCCACATCATCAACCCGGCGCTCAATTGGTACGTGGAGCACGCCTGGCTCTACAGCGAGAACCCGGCGGGTGTGTGGGTGGATTTCAGCCCGGATGTGATGTGCCCGTAGAGATCCCGTCGGAAACCCTGCGGCGTCGACCCCGTGCAGAACGACGTAGCGGCGAGCAACCACGCTACGGATTGACCGTCTTGTACACGACGCCGCCTTTCATCACGAAGTCGACGTGCGTCACCGCCGAGATGTCATCGAGCGGGTTCCCCGGCACGGCGACCACGTCGGCGAAATACCCCGGCGCCAGCTTCCCGATCTGATTCTGCATCATCATGATCTTCGCGCCGTTCACATAGTCGGCCTTGAGCACCGCCAGCGGCGTCATCCCGTACTTCACCATCAGCTCGAGCTCGCGTGCCTGGGTGCCGTGCGGGAACGGGCCGACGTCGGTGCCCACCGCCATCGGCACACCGGCTGCCACCTGCCGCTTGAATTCATGAATCTTGTAATCGAGCATCTGGTACTCGCGCGCCGCACCGGCTGAATCGGCGGCGTGCTGCGCGAAGTATTCGAAGATCGTGAAGGTCGGTACGGCCGGAATGTCCTTCTGCTTCATCAGGGCCATCGTCTTGTCGCTGAGCTGCGTGGCGTGATCGATGGCCGACACGCCGGCCTCCGCGGCGAACAGCGCGCCAGGTTCACCTTGATCGTGCACGCCGACATTGCTGCCCATCCGCGCCGCTTCGTTCACGGCCGCCTCGAGCTCCGCCTCCGTGTACTGGTACGGCGTGTGGAAGTCCCAGAACTCCGGATCGCCCGGCTGTTCGCCGAGTCCGAGCCTGGCGCAGGTCGGATCGCCGAGGCACGGCGCGGAGCCGTGCGGCACCATCCGATCGGCGCCGGTCTCGTAGATCTTCGTGAACGTCGCGCCGAGCTTGTGCTGCGCGCGCATCGTCTCGATCAGCTGTTCGGTGTCGTTCGCGTAGTCGGCGTTGCCGATCACCTGCTGTTCGGGGTTGAAGCCGATCGCGTCTTCGTGGCCGCCGAGGATGGAGATCGCCATGCCGCTGATCTGAAGCCGCGGGCCTGGTATCATGCCGCGGTTGATCGCGTTGCGCACGGCCGCGTCGGCAGCCCGAGCGCCCTCCGTTCCCATGTCACGCTCGGCCGTGAACCCGGCCATCAGATCGGCTTGCGCGGCGAGCGTAGCGATGATCGTGCGCTCGGGCACCGTTTCCTCGACCGTTTGCATGCCTTCGGACGGCGGCGCCGGGTGCAGGAAGAGGTGGATGTGGGCGTCGATCAGGCCGGGCATGAGGGTGCGGTCGCCCAGATCGATGACGCGCGCGCCGGCCGGGTGCGCCACCGACGTGCCGGCGGCGCGAATGCGGCCGCCCTCGACGAGCACTTCACCGGGCGCGATCACGCGGCCGGCGTCGACGTCGAACATTCGCGCCGCGTGAAGGACGATCGGCGTCGCCATGGCAGGAGCGCGGCCGCCGCGACCCTGCGCGCTCGCAGCGGCAAATGGAGTAGCGAAGATCGCCACGGCGGCGGTCAACGTTGCAATTCGCTGAATCATCGATTTGGTCCTCGGGGTGTGCTGTCGGGAGTGGCGAAGCGTTGCTGTTCGCGCGGCGATGGGAGAATGGGAGGGTGGCTGAATGTTGTGAGCGCCGGGGCACGTGTCCAGCGCCTTGATCAACGGCGCCCGAATTGATGTGCGACCGCGAGCGCGGTGAACCTTGACGGCATGCGCGTTCGCCCCACACCATTGACCGACGTTGCACCGCTGTGTCGGCGTATGGTCGGCATCTCGTTCATGGAGGTCCAGTCGTGGGAATTGGCAGCATGGGTGGGTTCGAGCTTGTGCTTGCGATCCTCATCTATCTGGGCGTTCCGCTTCTCGTCATCGCCGGGGCCACGTGGATCATTGTGCGCGTTGCTCGTGCAGCTCGCGGCGGCACGGAGCACGAGAGCGAGTTGGCGGCGCTTCGCGAGCGCGTGGCTCGGCTCGAGATCGAACGCGGTCGGGCCGAGCGGTGAGGGTGGAAGAGGCCTCATGTCACACTGCGGCTGGTTCCCGATGCGCCACAGCGAGATCATCGCCTGGGTCGAGCGCCACCAGAACGAGCTGCCGACCACGCTCGCCGAGCTTTCGATTTTTCCGATGCCGTTCCGGCGAGTGATCGTGAACGCCGTCGACCCCGAGCGGCGTCTCCACTTCTGGACCGAGCACCTGCGATCGTTCGTCGGACCACAGTCGGAGCTCACGGCGGGACAGCAGGCGTTCATCCTCGCGACCATTCCGGAGCTCGCCAAACTCCTCGGCGGCCCCGCGCCGAATCCGGCGATGAGTGAATTCGAAACACGCGCGAAGGCGGTGTTTTCGCGCGAGGAGGCCGGTCGGATCTTCGCCCTGATCGGGTCGCCGGAACCGCCGGGCGGCCTGCCGCTGCCGGCGGACGCGGTTCCGTTGCCGCCGTAAACTCGATGGCGTGTCGATTTGGGGTTGTCTCGTTCGACGTACAATTGAGGGCCGCCAGGGCCCGCTCAACCACACGACGAGGACGACTCCAATGCGATTCATGCTGCTGGTGATCCCAAAGGCCTACGAGAACGCGACGGCGGACTTCGTGCCGCCGGCCGAGCTCGTAGCGAAGATGACGAAGTTCAACGACTCGCTGGGCAAGGCCGGCGTGCTGCTGGCCCTCGATGGGCTCGCCCCGCCGGCCAAGGCGGCCCGAGTCTCGTTTGCCGGCGGCAAGACGCGCGTGCAGGACGGACCGTTCGCCGAAGCCAAGGAGATGGTCGGCGGCTTCTGGATCATCGACGTCAAGTCGCGCGACGAGGCAGTGGAGTGGGCGCGCCGCGCGCCGATGCTCGATGGCGACATCATCGAGGTGCGTCAGATTCCGAGCATGGAGGATTTCCCCGCCGACGTCCAGGCCGCCGCCCGCGGCGCACACCAGTCCTGAGCCGGAGACGAAACATGAGAGTTCTGGCATTGTGGTATCCGGACAGCGACATCAGCACGCCGACGCAGGAGAAGATGGCGAAGATGGGCGCGTTCATTCAGGAAGCGATGCAGGCCGGCGTGCTCATCGACACCGGCGGTTGGAATCCGCAGGCGCCGGCGACCGTGATCACGCGCAGGAACGGGAACATCACCGTGAAGGACGGCCCGTACACCGAGGCCAAGGAAGTGATCGGCGGCTACGCGGTGATGCGCTTCAAGTCGCAGAAGGATCTGGTCGACTGGAGCAGGCGATTCGTCGACATTGCCGGAGATGGTCGGTCGGTGGTGCGGCAGATTGCCGACGAGCCGATGGGGCAGTAGCTGGGGTGGCCGGAACGACGGCGCGGAATGTGAGGAGGAAGGCAGCGTGCCCCAACCGATCACGTGACAGTCTCGCCGTTTCCTCGAGGTACCGATGCACGCAGTGTTTCGTGAGACGACCTACGCTCCCGACGACGCGATCGTCGAGAGCGCGGCCTTTCGCGAGTTCCAGAATGTCCATGCCGCCCGCGACGGCTACCGCGGCACCATCGTCGCCGACGTGGGCGACGGGCGGCTGCTCACGGTCACACTGTGGGACTCGGCCGCCGCGATGCACGCCGCACGCGAAGCGATCGGGCCGGTAGTGGAGCGCCTCCTGGAGCCGCGAATGACCGCGCCAGCCGTGCTGCTCGGCACCGGTCGCGTCGTCGTGAACGACCTGGTGCCCGAGCGGTCCGAAACGCAGTGATCACGGCCCGGTGCAGCTCGGCGGCGTCTGCGCCGTCGTGTCGTAGGTGCAAACCCGCTGCTTTCCGCCGACGAACGTGATCACCAGCCGCGCCACCGTCGTGCCATCGAAGCTCGCCACCTGGGTCGTCGTCGACGTCGGCGGGCCCCCGCACCGTGTGCACGACGGCAACGGGTGCTGAGCCGCCGGTAAATTCCGGGTTGACTATGCGGGCGGGCGGATGTGAGATGAAAAAGACCGACACCAACACGATGTCCGACGAGCAGCGTGCCATTCGCGAGCGGGTGATCCGCCTCGCGTTCGGCGGAGACGAACGGCGATTCGACGACGTGGTCAGGATCATCGCCGACGCTACGCCGGCCGGCGTGCAGGTGATTCTCCGCGGAAGCGCCGTCACTGGGCACAAGTGGCTGTCGAAGGTGCCCTTCGACGCCGACGGACCGGGCACGAGCGATCTCGACGTCACCTTCGTGGGCGGCGGGATGATCACGCTGTTCCGCGAGTTTCACATTCCAGGCATCCATTCGGTGCCGCTCAGCGAGGCACATCCGTTCGCCTCGCACGCGCTCGCACCCCTGCGCAAGGAGCTGTGCGCGCTCGCCGGCCGGCCGGTGAACCTGCAGGCGACGACGTGGTTCGTGCAGTTCGTGCGCGACTTGTTCATGCGTCAGCCGTATCTCCGACTCGTGAATAAGCCGGCGTCCGACGACGCACACGGATCGAGCCGCGCGTAGCGTGCGACTCCTGACCTACAACATTCGCGAGGGTGGAGCTGGCCGGGCCGAACAGCTCGCGGCGGTGATCGAGGCGTCGGAGGCCGACGTCGTGGCGCTGCAGGAGGCGCGCGATCCGGCGGTGGTCGAGCGCATCGCGAAGCTTGCCGGCTACCCGAAATGCGGATCGCTACGCGCGCACTCGACCGGATTTCTCAGCCGCGTTCCCGTCGTCGGCCATGCCTGGCGACGACCACCACGTACGCGCCACGCCCTACTCGAGGTATCGCTTGGCCAGGGCTGGCCGCGCTTGTTCGTCGTGCATCTTCGCGCCTGGTTCTCGAACTGGACGGAACAGCAGCGGGTGCGCGAGCTGCACGGACTGTTGCGCGGCATCCGAGAGCAGTTGGCGCGCGAGGACAACGCGTTCGCGTTTCACGTGCTCGCCGGCGACTTCAACGCGCTTGCGCCGGGAGAGCACTTCGATCCATCGCCGATGCCGGCGTGGATTCGAGGCATGATCTGGCTGAACGGCCGCGACATCGCGCGCCACACGATCGAGATGATGGCGACCGACGGCTATGCGGACGCATGGAGGATCAGTCATCCAGACTCCGTGCAGGATCCGGGATTCACCTTTCCGGTCTGGCATCCGCACGTGCGGCTGGATTATGTCTTCACGCCGGCGGCGTACGCGGCACGCGTGGCGCGCTGCGACGTGTGGAGGCCGGCGGGGGCGCAGACGGCGTCCGATCATTACCCATTGCTGGTCGAGCTGTCGGAGCGCTGAAGATCGCATGCACGGCTGAACATCGCATGCACGTCAGTTCTCGATCTTGTAGATCTCCCGCCGCCCATGTTCGACGAGATCGTGATAGCCTTTCATGATCTTTTCCATCTGCTTCTGATCCTCGTCCGACCCGCCGGGCGGCGACGACATCATCTGCTCGAACTCGTGCACGCTCGAGACTTCCATCTCCGCGATCACCGTCCAGTATCGCTCGGCGCAGAAGTCGGTCATGACACGCATGCGCGGCATCCCGAGCTTCTCGTTCAAGTGCGACATCGCGACGAACTTCTCGACCATCTGGCGCACTTTGCCCGGCTTGCAGTAGAACACTTCGCGGATGAGCAGCATGGATTGCTCCAGACGAGAGGGTGGCGAACGACCGTGACGATCTGAATGTCAGAGTCGCGGCGCAGACGTCAATATCCTTGCGAAACCCGCCCGATCGGCGGATACGAGCCGGATGTCGATTGGACGACCCCTCTTCCGTCATTTGGATGTCCACCACCATCATCCACATCATTCAGGACATCCGACCATGCGCTACGCCCTTCTCATCCACTACCCGCAGCCGCCCCAGATTCCGCTGACCAACGAGCAGCTCAAGGCCGGAATGGCCGCCTTTCAGGCGTACGCCAAGGCGATCGACGAGGCTGGCGTGCTCGAATCCGCCGAGGTGCTCAAGACGATCGACAGCGCGACGAGCGTGTCGGTCAGAAACGGCAAGCTTCAGGTGCAGGACGGCCCGTTCGCCGACACGAAGGAAGCGTTCGCCGGGGTGTTCATGATCGACGTTCCGGACCTCGACGCCGCGATCGCGTGGGCCGAGAAATGTCCGGCGGCGCAATGGGGGACGGTCGAGATTCGCCCGTCGGGCGTTCGCTACGTCGACGGCGCGTGGGCGAACGTGTCGTGATCCGGCGCGTGACATTCAGAGAACTGGAATGACGTCGGACGCTGCGGCGCGGGCCGAAGCGCTGGCCCGCGCCGCCTATGGCCGCCTGCTGGCCATCCTGGCCGCGACGGACGGCGATATCGAGTCCGCCGAGGACTGCCTCGCCGACGGATTCGCGCACGCGCTCCGGACGTGGCCGGAATCGGGAGTGCCGGATAATCCGGAAGCCTGGCTGCTCACGGTGGCGCGGAATCGCCGCTCCGATCTCCAGCGGTCGGCCGCGTACCGACTGTCGGATTCCCTCGACGAGGCCGCGGGCGAGAATGTGTCGTCGGTCATGGAGGAGATCGACCCCGACGCGATTCCCGACCGCCGCCTCGCGCTGCTGTTCGTGTGTGCACATCCGGCGATCGATCCGGCGGTGCGCACCCCGCTCATGCTGCAGGCGGTACTCGGCTTCGACGCCAGCCAGATCGCGCGGGCCTTCGCGTTGCCGGACGCGGCGATGGCGCAGCGGCTCGTGCGCGCCAAGCGTCGCATTCGCGACGCGCGCATTCCATTTGTCGTCCCCGAGCGCGGCGAGATGGCGTCGCGCCTGACGCCGGTGCTCGAGGCGATCTACGGCGCGTACGCGATCGACTTTCCGCTCGTCGCCGGAACCGAGCCGCGCGATTCGCTCGCCGCGGAATCGCAGTATCTGGCGACCGTGCTCGCCGAGCTGCTGCCCGACGACCCGGAGGTGCTGGGTCTCGCCGCTCTGATCTCACTGTCGCTGGCGCGGCGCGCCGCGCACGAAACCAGCGAAGAGTTCGTTCCGCTCGACGAGCAGGATGCGTCGCGCTGGGATGCCGCGTTGATCGCGGCGGGCGAACGGTATCTCCATCGCGCGAGTGAAATGCGGAGGATCGGGCGCTTTCAGCTCGAGGCGGCGATTCAGTCCGTCCACTGCGCGCGCGCGACGAGCGGCGTGACCGATTGGGGCGCGCTCCGGATGCTGTATGCCGCGTTGCTCACGATTGCGCCGACGCTCGGCGCGCGCGTGGCGCATGCGGCGACTGTGGGGCGCGTCGACGGTGCGATTGCCGGCCTCGCGGCGCTCGACGCGATCACCGATGACGCGGTGCAGCGTTTTCAGCCTGCGTGGGCGACACGGGCGCACTTGCTGCTCGAGGCTGGGCGCGTCGATGATGCGAGCACAGCGTACGAGCGCGCGATTTCACTGACGACCGATCCAGCGATGCGGGCGTATCTCGAGGGGCGACGGTGACGCTCGCGCCCCTCGAGGTGTGTTACGGCCGGCTCTTCCCCGCCTGCACCGCGCCAGACTTCACGTATTTGTCGTACCACGCCACGTACCGCACCAGCCGATCGTAGTTGAAGCTCGGCAGCGACAGCCCGTGATGCTGATCGGGATAGATGATCAGCTGCGTCGGCACGTTCAGCGTGCGCAGCGCCTGGTACATCTGCTCGCCGCCGATCACCGGTACGTTGAAATCCTTCGTGCCGCCCATGAACAGCGTCGGCGTCGTGATCCGGTCGGCGTGGAAGAACGGATACGACAGCTTGATCCACAGATCCTGCGACTTCCACGGCGGACCGAGCTCGTTGTTGTACTGGTAGATGTACTCGTCGTCGCCGTACATCGAGAGCTGCAGCGCGCTGCCCGCGCCGGCGATCGCCGCCTTGAAGCGCTGCGTCGACGCGATGGTGTAGTCGGTCGAGATCGCGCCGTAGCTCCAGCCGCCGATGCCCAGGCGATCGGGATCCGCGATGCCGATCGATACCGCGTAGTCGACGCCGGCCAGCAGATCGATCACTTCCTTGTCGCCCCAATCGGCGAAGATCGCCTGCTGATACTTCTCGCCGCGCCCGTTGCTGCCGCGATAGTTCACGTTCAGCACCGCATAGCCGTTCGCCGCGAACACCTCGCGCTCGAGGCTGAACGAGTGCTGGTCCTGACCGTTCGGGCCGCCGTGAATGCGCAGCAGTGTCGGCACCTTGGTGCCGGCCACGTAGCCGACCGGCGTCTCGAGCAGTCCGTGCGCCTCGTTGCCGTCCTTCGTCTTGAAGCTGATGTCGCGCGTTTCGCCCATGACGATGTGCGACATCCACTCGTCGTTCTGGTGCGAGATCTGTCGCAACGCGCCGTTCTCCAGCGCATACACTTCGTTCGGCTTCGTCGACGTGCCACTCAACACGGCGATCTTGCCGCCATCGTTCATCGAGATGTCGCCGATCACCAGCTTTCCGTCGATCAGCTGCTCGACCTTGCCACCTGCCGCCGGCACTCGGCCGACGTACTCGCTCCGGTCGTCGACGTAGAGGAAATCGATCGACTTGCCGTCCGCGGAGAAATGCGGCGAACGCACCGGACGATCGAGCGCTTCGGTGAGTATGCGCGGTGTGCCGCCGGCCACGGGCACCACGGCCAGCCGGTCTTCATTATATGCGGTATAGATCGGGTTGCCGCCGCGCAGGTAGGCGATCTCCTTGCCGTCGGGACTCCAGGCGAACGGTCCGCCGTCGTTGCCTTCGTACGTCGTGAGCTGCCGGGGCGTGGCGCCGGCGTGTGGCTCGATGACGTAGACGTCCGTGTTGTTCACGCGATCCAGATCGCCGGGCTGACGCGTGCTCTCGAACGCGATCAGCTTGCCGTCGGGCGACCAGGCGGGATTCGCTTCATCGAAGACACCGGGCAGCAGCTTCGTCGCCTGCTTCGTCGCCAGATCGAACACGTACAGGTGCGTGTGCGTCGAGTCGAGAAAGCCGGCTTGGTCGTTCTTGAAGTGATACCGATCGATGACGATCGGCTTCGGCGTCTTCGACGTATCCGCCGGCGGGTCGTCCATCGTCAGCGCGATGCGACTCGCGTCGGGCGACCATGCGTAATCTCCAATACCACTCTTGAAGTCGGTGACGCGGCGTGCCTCGCCGCCGCGCCGATCGAGCAGCCAGAGCTGTCCTCCTTTTCCGCCCTCGCGAGACGAAAGGAACGACAGATATTTCCCATCGGGGCTCCAGCGCGGTGACCGTTCGCCGTCCGGCGACGACGTGACCTGGATCGTCTGCGTGCCGTCCCAGCTCGTCATCCAGATATCGGTGTTGCTCTTGTCCTTCGCCGAATCCGTAGTGCTGACGGTGTACGCGATCCACTGGCCGTCGGGCGACAGCTGCGGATCGCCGACGTTCTTGAGCTGATACATGTCGCCGATGCGCACCGGCCGTTTGGCGGATTGCGCGAACAGCGGAGCGCTCAATGCGCATGACGCGAGCAGCACGAGCGACGCGCGGACGACGGGCGGACGCATGACGTTCCTCCGGGGCGGGGGCGGTGAATTCTGATCCACCGACATTCTGCGTTGCGGCACGCGGAATGTCCACCGCCCCGGCGAACGGGATCAGCTCTTCGGCACGTTCGCGGTGATGTGATCGAGCACCATCTGCTCGATCTTGCCCTTCGAACCGCAGAGAATGCGATCGCTGCTGCCCTCCGTGACGTCCTGTCCGTACGGCACGAGCGTCACGTCGACCTTCGTCTGGCCATCGTCTCCCGGCAGCACCGTCGTGAGCAGCGACATGTAGATGCGGAAGCTGCTGGCGTGCAATCCTTCCGGGCCCTGTCCGCAGTCCACCAGCTCCGCCATCGGCTGGCCGGCGAACGTGCGCTGACGATAGAAACTCGGATTCCCCAGCTGATGACTAGGCGGATTGTCGAACGTGAGTGGAATGCCAAGATCGGCGTATGCTTTGCGGGCGGCGATCCACACGGTCGCCGGGGGCGCGGTGATCGACGTGTGCGACCCCTGGGGCTGCTCGCCCATCACGAGACCGTTGTCCGCCACGAGCACCGTTGGTTGGCGCGGGGGTGCCGGCATGGCGCTCGCGCACCCGCACAGTCCGACGAGCAGGAGGATCCGACGCATGCTGATGTCCGGTGAGAGAGTGAGAAGAAGATGCAGCCCGCGACAGCGGTTGCAAACCACCCGCAACATGCCAGTTTCCGGGTGTATCCCGGATCGAGTGAAAAGGTCCACGCACCGGTTCGCCGGTCAGACGCCCAGACAATGAATCGACACACGATGCGATCCGTTCGAGCCGCGACGATCATCGCCGCCTGCTGCGCCGCCGCATGCGCACACCCGCGGTCGGCCAGTTCGTCCCCCTCCCCCTCCCCCTCTCCCTCCCCGCAACCGTACATCGGGTCGGCTGCAGCCGTCGCTGGAACGGTCACGGAGAGCAGCGTGCGCACCGAGCTTTCGGTGCTCGCCGCCGACTCGATGGCGGGGCGCTTCACCGCATCGCCTGGCGGGGCACGGGCGGCGCGGTACATCGCCGAACAGTTCCGGGCGGCCGGACTCCAACCTGCGGGCGACAGTGGCTACTTCCAGCGCGTGCCGATCGCGTTCAGGAACGGCATGCCGCGCGGCGCGCCGAGCTTCGACGCCCTCGACACGGTGCCGGCGGAGCGACGCGGACTCGCCGTGAACGTCATCGGAATTCTCCCGGGTACGCTGCGTGACAGCGCGATTGTCGTCGACGCGCATTACGATCACCTCGGCACTGTCTCACTCGGCCGCTGCAACGCGGTGGGCGCCGACACGATCTGCAACGGCGCGGACGATGACGCATCCGGAACGGTGGCCGTGATGGAGATCGCGAAAGCGATGGCATCCGGACCGAAACCGCGCCGCACGATCGTATTCGTCGCCACCACCGGCGAGGAAGTTGGATTGATCGGCACCCGCTGGTACATCGCACACCCGGCGGTGCCGCTCGACCACATGGTGGCGAACCTCGAGATCGAGATGATCGACCGGCCAGATTCACTCGCCGGCGGCCCGGGGCACGCGTGGCTTACCGGCTACGAGCGATCGACGATGGGCGCGATGTTCGCCAGCGCCGGCCTCCCGATCGAGCCCGACAAGCGCCCGTGTCAGGGATTCTTCGAGCGCAGCGACAACATCGCGTTCGCGCGCGCCGGTATCCCCGCGCACACGTTGTCGACGTTCGATCTCCATGCCGATTACCATCACGCGAACGACGAGATGTCGCTGGCGAACATTCCCCATATGACCGGCGTGATCCGCGCCGCTGTGTCCGCGGTCGAGATGCTCGCCAACGGTCCGGCGCCGCACTGGTACGAGGGCAAGCAGCCGCCGGCCACTGGGCGCATGATCCGGCCCAACTGCCGGGCTATTCGCTAGCCGAAGCTCGATTCGGCCGCAGATGAACGCTGATGAACGGTGATTGGTAGGCCACTATCGCCGTTCGAGGTCATTCGACATTCCAGGCTGAACTGTTTCTTTGAGCAACGCAGGTGGCGGTCGGTCGAAATGCGTCTTGTTGCGTGTTCGAACGTTGCCTCACGCACACCTCTGCGTTCATCAGCGCAATCAGCGGCCGCTGTTGATCTGCGGCCCCACGGCGGCGAGTACGAGTTGCACCCAGTCGGCGTACATCGCGGCCGAGGGATGAAGGCCATCGGCGGCTAGCAGACGGGAATCGGAAGCAGCCCGGGCGAAACTGGCCGTGACATCCACCCAATTAGCGGCCGAGCGTGTAAGACGAATCGTCTCGTCGCGATTGACTTCATTGAAGTCCCGAATCGCGGCCGCGATCGCTGCACGGTCGCGCCCCGAGGCAAACGGTGTCACGCCCCAATCGGGAATCGACAACACGATTGCGCGCTGCGGGCGGCCGCCGGCAAAGCCCACGGCACGGTCGAGCAGCGCGCGAAAGCGGGGACGATAGTCCGCGGCCGAGCCTCCCCGATACTGATCGTTCACGCCGATCAGCAGCGTGACGAGATCGTACGGCGGCTCGAGCTGCGCAGCGTCGATGCCGCTCGACAGCTCGTCCGTCGTCCAGCCGGTTCGGGCGACGATCGTCGGGTCGGGCACGGCGAGTCCGCGCTGACGCAGCAGGGCGGCGAGCTGCATTGGCCAACGGTCGGTTGCACTCACGCCTTCGCCGATCGTGTAGGAGTCGCCGAGCGAGAGGATGCGAAGTGCGTGCGCCGCGCCGGACGCGCCGTCGACCCTCACGGCCGCACGTAGCCGTGCAGGACGAGATCCAGATAATCGCGGATTTCGCCGGCGTCGTATTCGCGCAGCAGCTCGTCGATCGGCTCGATCATCTGCACGCTCTGGCTTCCGCTGGCGGGGATGGCCAGCGGGTGCGGCTGGCCGAATCGCCCGAAGAAGCTGCGGATCACGACGCTGGTGCTGTCGCGCGGCAGCGCGCGCAGGTTGTCGACGTAGGTGTCGAAGCCGCCCTGACGCGTGATCAGGTACTGCTCGACATTCGACAAGTAGAATGCGGAGACTTTCATGTGGCGCGCCCGCGCGTAGTCGCCGATTGCGCGCACGGCGTGCGGGCCGGCCACGTTGCCGACGACCGGCACGATGCGTCCCTCGCGTTCCATGTCGCGGATGACCTCGAACGCGCGCTCGCTGGCGAGATAGCTCGCCTGCCGCCCGTCGCGGTTGGTGGCGAGAAGCAGATCGCGGAACGACGGATAATCGCCCCGGTTGTTCCTGCCGAGGCTCGAGTAGCGCGTTTCCAGTCCGTCCTGCACGAACTCGGCGCGGTAGCGATCGAGCACCTCGCGGTCGTGCGCGTCGAGCGGCACGTGATAGTTCGTGATGCGGTCGTTGCTCGCATCGCGTGACACCGCGGCCGCGCGCGCATCGGATGGTGTGCGATCGAGATACGCGATGATGTCGGCGGTGGATCGGACGGCCCACGCCCCGACGTCGGGCGGCACCGGCCGGCCGAACAGCAGACAGAGATACTCGAGCCGATTGCGCGCGACGGCAAAGAGGGACTTGAACAGCAGGTGCTCGAGCATGTTGTCGCGTCGGATGTCGAGCATGAACGCCATCGACGGACGGATCAGCGCGATGTACGAGAAGTTCTGATCGGGCCCCACGCCGATGTACACGCCGCCGTGTACGCCGAGCATTGCCAGCTGGCTGTCGACCGACAGATACGTCAGCTCGTTGGAGATGATGTTGTCGGAATCGAAGTAGCCGCCGGTCTCGGAGAGCCGGGCCACGAGTGCGGCGAACGACGAGTCGGCCGCCTCCGGTATACGTTGCGCGTTCGCTGTCGCCACTGGGATGGCGACGCCGCCGCCGAAAGCGACGACCGACACGCACGCGACGGCGCGACGCATCCGTCGCGCGTGGTCAGCCCATGCCGAGGAGGTCCGCGAGCTGCATTGCGTTGTGTGGCGCATGCACCTTGGCATCATTGTCGAAGTATACGTATACGTCGCGCCCGGGTCGCTCGGTACTCGTCCATCCGCGGATTCGATCGGCCCACCCCGCCAGCTCGTCGTCGGTATAGTCGCTCTCGTACAGCGCGCTGGAGCCGTGGAGTCGCACGTAGACGAAATCCGCCGTCACGTGCTCGGCGTAGCCGTATCGGCCGGCCGTGTCGGCGATGACGAAGGCGCAATCGTGCGCGCGGAGAATGTCGTAGAACTCCTCGTGGAAGTACGACGGGTGCCGCACCTCGAAGGCGTGACGATACGGCACGCGCACCGGGGCATCGACGAGGGCGCCGCGGCGCAGGCGGTGGTCATGCTGGCGCGCCACCGCTTCGGCGTCCACCGAGTTGCGCGGCAGGCGGCGCATGAAGGAATCCATGCGCTCGGCGTCGAAGCGGTAGCTGGCCGGGAGCTGCCAGAGAAACGGTCCCGTCTTCGCGCCGAGTGCGAGGACGCCGCTGGCGAAGAAGTTGCCCATCGCGGCGTCACAGTTTCGTAATTTCAGATTGTGGGTGATGAATCGACCGGCCTTGATGGCGAACACGAAGCCGTCATCGGGCACGGCGGCGGACCAGCGCGCGTAGGTGTCGGGCGACTTGAGACTGTAGAACGTGCCGTTCAGCTCGACCGAGTCGAACACGCGGCTGGCGAAGCCGAGCCACTGTCGGCGCGGAACGTCCGGCGGATAGAAGGTTCCGCGCCAGCCTGGATAGTCGTAGCCGGAGATGCCGATGAAGCAACGGGCCATGCGGCCCGGTCAGCGGCGTCCGGGCGTCGCGCTCATCACGGCGCGGAGCTGCGCGAGGAACGCCTCCGGTCCGGCGCCGTTCGACAGCTCGGCCAGTGCACGGAGGGCGTCCTGGGGACGAACGCCCAGTCCGGCGCTGACGGTGTTCGGGTCGACGCCGACGCGCTCCAGCTCACGGAGTAGATGCTCGAACTGTTCAGCCTGTGACATGTGTCCTCGGAGAAACACACACTTGCTGGCCTGGTGGTTCGGTGGGTCCGGCCGGTCCGACGTTCAGTTCGCTGGTGCAATCCGTATTCCCGATCACAAAGATATATGCCGAGATCGAGAATGAGGATACAAAAAAACGGCCGACCCGTGAGGGTCGGCCGTCAACGATCGAAGGAACCGCGAAGCTAGTGGATCAGCCCCAGGACGACCGCGGTGACTGCCGCGCCGGCGACGACGAGCGCCGCGGCTGCGCCGAACCCGACGGCCGGCGTGATGACGAACTCACGACGCCACCAGGGCGTGATGACCTGGGGTGCCGTCTGCGGCAGCGCTTCCATGATCCGAGCTTCGAGATAGGTGGGCGTGTGCATGCGGCGACGCCGATCCACCTCGACATTGATGTTCTTCCAGAACTCCACATCGCGCGCCGTGTCGCCCTTGCGGACACTCGCTTCGGGGAGCTCACCATCGAGCCACGCGTGCACAGCCGGCGAGAGCACACGGGCGTCCTGTTCCTGATGGCCTAGCGGCACCTCTCGATCGGCGAGAGGACGCTCCCGTTCGGGGCGCCGATTCTGCCGATGGTGATGGCCGTCGAACCCGCCAAGGCCGTCGTCGGAGCGGAGATCGTCTACCATTAGGCGTACTTTTCCTCTAAGAGTGCTTGGAGAGCTTCACGCGCGCGGTGTACGCGCATCTTCAGCGCTCCGACGGTAGTACCCAGCAAATCGGCCATTTCTTCGTACGACCGACCTTCCACGTGCTTCATCACGAATGCTTCGCGCAGCGAGGCCGGTAACGTGGCCAACGCGCGATCCAGATCCGTGCGGAGTTCCGTACGATCGAGCTCTTCATCTGGTGTCGCATACGAAGACGGTTGATCGTCTTCGTCGTAGCTCAAGTGCGACCGCCGGATGTTCTTCAGCCAATCCTTGCATCCGTTCGCAACGATCCTGAACACCCATGCATCGAACCGGCCACGCACCTCGGCCAGATGTTGATAGGCCTTGATGAAGCTGAGCTGCAGGATGTCTTCGGCGACGTCGGGACTGCCCGTCATGCACAGGGCGTGACGGTAGAGCGGATCGCTGTAGCGGGAAATCAACGTCTTGAATGCGTCGCGATTTCCAGCGAGCACGCGCTGAATGATGAGTTGATCGGTATTATCCGGATCAACTGGCGTCTGATCAGCCTGCACGGGTTGCTCAGTCGTCTTCACGACAACAGAGTAACGCGCTTTCCGCGCTTCGGACAGTGCGGTTGCCCGTGCAGTGGGCTCGAGGATGGTCGCCACGTGGGTAGGACGAATCGGGCGGAGGCGAGGTAACTAGCGGTGGAACGGTGGAACGGTGAAACGGTGAAACGGTGGAACGGTGGAACGGTGAAACGGTGAAACGGTGAAACGGTGGAACGGTGGAACGGTGGAACGGTGGAACGGTGGAACGCTCAGGCGTTCAACCGTTCATGCGTTCAGGCGTTCGTCCGCTCTGCCGTCAAACACCCCCCAGCCCTTCGCACGCACGTCCGCTCCATGCTCGTCCAGATCGGGCGGCGGAAAGCGAACCGTGCCGCCCACGCTCGATGGCAGTCCCGTGAGCGGCGACGCACTCGTGTCGCGTAATGCTTCGAGCACCGTCTGCACGACTCCAGTCGGAACGCCGGCGCGTTCCAGACGATCGCGCCATTCGGCTGCCGGACGCGTCGCCAGTCGTCGTGAGAATTCACTCACAATCCGGTCCCGGTGCGCGACTCGGCCGGCATTTGTGAGCAGCGTCACATCGTCCGCCAACGTGTCCAGGCCGAGCGCGCGGGCACAGGCCACCCATTGGGCGTCGCTGCCCACGGCTATGACCATCGGCCTGTCGGCGGCCCTGAAGAGCTCGTAGGGAACGAGATTCGGGTGGGCGTTGCCCCACCGCCGCGCGTCCCTGCCGCTGACCAACGTGTTCTGGGCCACATTCACCAGGGCCGCACGCGCACTGTCCGCGAGCGACACCGTGAGCCTCGCCCCCCGTCCGGTTCGGCCGCGCCGAATCAGGGCGGCGAGGACCATGATCGCCGCATCCTTGCCGGTGAGAACGTCGGCCAAGGCGACGCCCACTTTCATTGGATTCCCGTCCGCCTCGCCCGTGATGGCCATCCAGCCACACTCGGCCTGGGCCACGTAGTCGTAGCCCGGCCGGTCGATACCAGGACCGAAGCCCGTGATCGTGCACCAGATCAGCTCCGGGCGACGAGCGCACCAGTCGGCCGGCGACAGCCGTTTCCGTTCCAGTACACCCATTCGGAAGTTGTCGACCACCACGTCCGCCTCCGCCAGCAGACGCTCGATCAGGGCGCGATCGGCCGGGTCGTCGAGATCCGCGGCGATCCCAAGCTTGTTCCGGTTGATACTCAGATAGTAGGCGCTGCGTCCGCGATCGTCGAACGGCGGCCCCCAGCCGCGGGTGTCGTCCCCCGAGCCGGGACGCTCGACCTTGATCACGTCCGCTCCCAAATCGCCCAGCGTCATCGTACAGAGCGGCCCAGCCAGAACCCGCGTTAGATCGAGGACCTTTACGCCATGGAGCATCTACTGTCGCCTTGCTGTATCCATTGAGTGATCATGGTTCCAGCATTATTGATCCAAAGTGAGCAAATGCACAGCGATCTCCGGCCGCCTTGCGTAGCTGTCGTGAAATCATATACTTCCGCGACCTCGAGCGCCGCCGGCGAACATAGCGCTGCCTGCCCAGCCGGACAACGCACCACTCGGCTCGAGGCCCACCACCCGACCCCGCACGTGGGACACGTGAACTCATATGGTGGATAAGCCGCTCCCGAACGACCCCGCTCCCGCGAGCCCCTCCGAGCCAGCCGCCGCTCAACGCCGCGCCCCCGGCCATCGGCCGATGGACATGCGCGACACTGTCGCCGAAATGGCGGAACGGGCGCAGATCATCAGTCAGGAGGCGGGCACCAAAGTGGCGGCCGCGATGCGCGATGTCATCAGCGCCGCGGCGGGAATCACTGGATTCGCGATCGAGAGCGCTCGCGATCTCACCCAATACATGGTTCGGCGCGGGCAGATGACGCCAGAAGAGGCCGAAAAGCTGATCCGCGAAGCCGAGTCCGCCCACGAAAAGCGGCCGGCGAGCGAGAAATCCAAGCCGACAGCGAATGCAATCGCGGCGGAGCGTGCGGCAATCGCCAAGGCCGAAGCGGCGGCTCGGAACGCCGCACTCGCCTCGGCGCACGCGACCGCCCAGGCATCGATGAAGGCGGCGGCAAAGTCGGCGGCGGCGGCGGCATCGGCCAAGCCGACGACTCCAGCACCAGCAGCGAAGGCCGCCCGACCGGTAGTTGCGCCCGCGAAGGCAGCCGCGAAACCGGCGCCAGCCAAGGCTGCGAAAGTCGCGAAAGCCGCCAAGCCCGCCGCGGGGAAGTCGGCAGGCAAGAGCGTCAATGCGAAGTCCGCCAAGCCCGCGAAGAAAACAAGCAAACGCTAATTGCCCGTCGGGCCGCCGCGCTGCTCGAGAATCGACTCGAGCAGCGCGCGCATCGCAGCCGGATCGGGAACACTGAACTCCGCTTCGGTCTGAACGCCGCGATCGTCGCCGCCGACACGGACGGTGACGGTCGACGGATTGGCGAGCCGCAAGGCGCGAAATGCATCCTCGTCGGTGCGATCGTCGCCGGCGCAGAGCACCGACGCGCCGCCGCTCAGCGCGCCGAGCGTTTCCGCGAGATCCACCGCGGCAGTGCCCTTGTCGACGTCGACCGGCGGTCGCAGCTCGAGCACTTCCTTGCCGCGCGTGAGGCGCAGCCGCAAATCGCTCGCGATTCGCTCCGTGGCCGCGACGAGCTCCGGCACGATGCGCGGATGCGCGAGCCGATAGTGGATGCTCATCGTCCAGCGCTTGTCCTCGACGAGCACGCCCTCCATCTCGCTGGCGATCGCCCGCGCGCGCGAGACGGCCGTGGCGATGGCGTGCCCGAACGGTACGACGTCGGCTCGCGGCACGGGCGACGCGTTCGGTGCCGCCAGCTCGAAGCCGTGATTGCCGATCACCCACACCGAATCGAGCTCGATGAGCCGGCGCGCGTCGACTGCTTCGCGCCCGGAGATCACGGCGACGTGCACGTTGGGGAGAGCGGCGAGGGCGGCGAGCACGTCGCGCGTTGCCTCCGGCACCGACGCGTACTCCGGGCGCGGCGCGATCGGCGACAGCGTGCCGTCGATGTCGAGCAGGAGCATGAGCGGCACGCCGGACAGTCGGCGCGCGAGCGACTCCGATACGGGAAGCGCTGGTGCCGTCACCCGTCAGCCGACTGCGGTGAGCGCGCGCTGCGCCGCCATGATCTCCGTCGACCGGCCGAGGATCGAGTCGAGCCAGTCGAAGATCGTTGAATTGTGCAATTGCTTGCGCATGCGGTGCATCCGCCGCCGCCGCTCCTCGGGCGACATCTCGAGCGCCGTGCGGATGCCGCCCATGAAGCCGTCGATGTTGAACGGATTGATCAACACCGCGCCCTCGATCTCCTCCGCCGAGCCGGTAAAGCGGCTGAGAATCAATACGCCGCGTTCGTCGAGCTGCGACGCGACGAATTCCTTGGCGACGAGATTCATGCCGTCCTGCAGCGACGAGACGATGCAGAGGTCCGCGGCGCGGAACACCGCCGCGAGCAGGTCGGAGTCGACGTTCTCGTTGATCAGCACGATCGGCGTCCAGTCGTCGGTGCCGAACGTGTCGTTGATGCGGATGACGTTCTGCGTCACCTCGCGCTCGAGCGCGTTGTACGCCGGCAGATCGGTGCGTGACGGCGTGCACACGAAGATGAAGGTGAAACGCTCGCGCATGTTCGGCGATTCGTTCCACAACGTCTCGAGCGCGCGAATCCGTTCGGGGATGCCCTTCGTGTAGTCGATCCGGTCGACGCAGACGCCGAGCTGGCGCGTACCCTTGGCGTATCGCTCGCGGAGCGTCTCGCAGAGCGTGCAGGCGCCAGGCGCCGAGGCCATCTCCTCGAAGCGATCGACGTCGATGCTGATCGGGAACGCGCCGACGTGCACGATGCGATCGCGGAAGCGCACGCACTGGCGATCGTGATCGACGCGCGCCTCCGGAATGAACCGATCGACGCAATCGAGAAAATTCACCGCGTAGCGATCGATCTGGAATTCCATCAGATCGTTGCCGAGCAGGCCTCGCAGCACCGCTTCGTGAGTGCCGGCGGGCAGCATGCGCAGGATGTCCGCCGGAGGAAACGGAATGTGCCAGAACTGGTGAATGAACAGCGTCGGCCGCATGGCGCGCAGGTATTCGGCGGCGAGCGCAAAGTGATAATCCTGGATCCATGCCATCGCGCGTCCGGTGCACCGCTCCGCTTCGTCGGCCACGGCGTGCGCGAAGCGAAGGTTGACGGTACGGTACCGCTCCCAGAACTCCGTGCGATACTCGAAATGCTGGATCAGCATGTGGCAGAGCGGCCACAGCGCCCGGTTGGCAAACCCGTGGTAGTAGCCGTTCACGTCCGCTTCGTCGAGCCAGACGCGGCGCACCGTGTAGCACTCCTCGCCCGGCGGCACGGCCACGCGTCCCGCTTCGTCGGCTACGTCGCGATCCGCCGTGCCGCTGCCCCACGCCACCCACGTGCCGTGCGTGCGGCGCATCGTGGGATCGAGCGCCGACACCAGCCCACCCGCCGGCTGCTTGACCTCGATCCCGTGCACACCGCGCATGTGCTCGTACGGCTCGCGGTTGGACACGAGAATGAATTTGCAGTCGTCGAGGTAGTGCGAGATGTCGATCATATCGGAGTGGGGAGCCGCAACAGCCATGCCCGGTCCGGAACGCTCGTTCGCGATTGGCGAATCATCGTTCGGCCAATACGTTTAGCCGCACTCTCCCCATGACTCTCATCATGCGTGCGCCAACGCGCATCGACTTCGGCGGCGGCTGGACGGACGTACCGCCGTACGCCGACGAGATGGGCGGCTTCGTCTGCAATCTAGCGATCACCCGATACGCGACCGCGTCCATCCGCGAGCCCAGCCCATCGGAGGCGCGCCGTGACGCTCGCGCCGCCGCCGGCGAGCCGCGCGTGCGCGCCGCACGGCCGGCCGATCACTCGATCGCCGATGCGGCCGCGCGCCGCTTTGGCGTGGACGGCGAAATCATAGAAGTGCGCAGCGACTTTCCCATCGGCGCGGGACTCGGCGGATCGTCCGCCGCGGGGGTGGCGATCGTCGCGGCGCTCGCGGCCGCGCGCAACGAGTCGCTGGATCGCACACAGATCGCCGAACTGAGCCGGGACATCGAGATCACCGACCTCGGAATTCCCGGCGGTCGGCAGGATCACTACGCTGCCGCGTACGGCGGCGCGCTCGCGCTGCGTTTTTCGGCCTGCGGCGTGAACGTGCGGCGAATTCCGCTCGGCGCGTCCACCTGCGCCGAGCTGGAACGGCGGTGCATCGTCGTGTACACGGGCCAGAGCCGCATCTCCGGCGAAACGATCCACGCGGTGCTCGGCGCGTATCGCGAGCGCGAACCACGCGTGCTCGCCTCGCTCGACGGCATGCGCGACAACGCCGAGCGGATCGCCAACGCGCTGGCCAACGGCGACATCGATGCGCTCGGCGCACTGGTCGCCGAGCAGTGGACGCTGCAGCGGTCGTTGCATCCGGCCATTCCGACGCCGCTGATCGACGAGATCATCGCACGCGGATGCGCGGCAGGCGCAATCGGCGCAAAGGCGCTCGGTGCATCGGGCGGCGGATGCGTGCTGCTCGTCGCGCGAGACGACCGCGTGGATTCCGTACGCGAGATTGCCGCGAGCCTCGGCGAGCCGGTGCCGTTCGCCATCGACACCGACGGAGTGACGCGATGCGCGTAGAACGTGGGGACGTCGCTGGACTCCTGCGCGAGCTGGTACGCGTGGATTCGCGAAATCCGACGCTCGTGCCGGGCGGGCCCGGTGAAGGCGAGATCGCGCGTGTGCTCGGCGACATCCTCGCGAGCTGGGGCTTCGACGTCGAATGGCGCGAGGCGGCGCCGGGGCGACCCAACGTGATCGCGCGCATCGGCCGCGCCGAGAGTGGCGCGCACTCGTTGATGTTCAACGGCCATGTCGATGTCGTCGACGTCGACGGCATGACGCACGACGCGTGGGGCTCGATCGAGAAGGACGGCAAATTGTTCGGCCGCGGCGCGTCGGATATGAAAGCCGGTGTCGCGGCGATGTGCGCCGCTGCCGCGCGTGTCGCGGATCAGTCGCTCGCGGGTGAGCTGATCGTCGCGGCGGTGGTCGACGAGGAGTTCGAGAGCCTGGGCACGCGCGCGCTGATCGAAAGCGGCGTGCGCGCCGACGCGGCCATCGTCACCGAGCCGACGCAGCTCGCGATCATGCCGGCGCACCGCGGCTTCGTCTGGCTCGATGTGACGACGTTCGGCCGCGCGGCGCATGGCAGCCGGTGGGATCTGGGTGTGGACGCGATTCGCCACGCAGGACTCGTGCTGGCGGAGCTCGAGCGACTCGATGCCCACGACCTTCCGCGCCGGTCGCACGCGCTGCTCGGCCGTCCGTCGATTCATGCTTCTCTGATCAATGGCGGAAGCGGCATGTCGACGTACCCGGACCGGTGCACGCTCCGTCTCGAACGGCGCACGATTCCCGGCGAAACGGCGGACGAGGTGCGGTGGGAGATCGAAGCGCTGTGCGCCACGGTGGCCGCTCGTCAGCCGGACTTCCGCGCCGAGGTGCGCGTGACACTGAGCCAGCCGCCGAGCGACGTGGCGTTGGACGCGCCGATCGTCGGCGCGCTGGAACGGGCGATTCGCGGCGGTGCCGGCGGCGGCGAGGTGCGCGTCGAAGGAATGTCGGCGTGGACCGATGCGGCGCTGCTCAACGATGCCGGCATTCCGGCGATCTGCTTCGGCCCGGGCGACATGGGCCTGGCGCACGCGACGACGGAGTGGGTGGAATTGAGAGAAGTCGAACGGGCGACGGAGATTCTCGCGCGCCTGGCCGTGGACTGGTGCGGAGTGAAATAGACATGGGGCAACTGACGCATGCGCAATACGACATTCTCGAGCGGGCCATCACGGCGGGCAGCCGCGTGTCGGTGCGGCGTGGCGCGCGGCGCGAGAGCGTCGTGATTCCGTTGCGCCTCGAAACCGAGGGCCGGCGCGAGGTGATCGCGGCACGAAATCCGACCACTGGCCATGATCTGCGCATCTACGTGGACGAGATCGAGTCGGTGGAGGCGGTCGGTTGAGCGGGAATCTCGAGCTGCCGGAGCGTGGGGGCCCAGGGGGCGAGCTGCCGCTGATCGCCATCTATGCCGACGAGTCGTGCCTCGGAAACGGCCGCGAAGGAAGTAACCCGGGCGGGGCGGCAGGCGTCATTGAGTATGTACATCCCGGCTCCGGCAACCTGACTCGATGGGACTACTGGGTATCGGAACCGGCGACGACGAACAACCGCATGGCGCTGCGGAGCGTGATCGACGCGTTTCAGGCGATCTCGCGCAAGGGCGTGCGCTTTCGGGTGCTGTTCACCAGCGACTCGCAGTATCTGGTGAAGGGCATGAGCGAGTGGGTGTTCGGCTGGATGGCGCGTGGCTGGAAGAAGAAGGAAGGGCCGATACTCAATCTTGAATTATGGATTGAAGCGGTGGAATCGGTGCGCGCGCACCAGGTGAGCTGGCAGTGGGTGCGAGGGCACGTGGGACATCCACAGAACGAGTACGCGAATCATCTGGCGACGCGGGCCGCGCGCGAGCAGACGAGCTCCGGCGGAATCGTGTCATCACAGTTCGATGAATGGCTGGCGGCGGAGCGGGAGCGGGCGAAGGGACGCGTGGCCGTGGAACCGGCGGCGTTTCCCGATGGCGGCCGGTTCAAGGCGCTGCGTCCGTATCCGGTGAGTCCGCGGCCGGCACGAATCACCTAGCATCACCTGGATCCGCGATGCGGATGGAGGGCTGGACGATGAAAAAGTTGATCGTGGCGTTGATCCTCGGCGTGGCGGTCGGCTACGGCTGGGGGTACGGCGAAGGCCACGACGGGCAACCGTCGATCGTCTCCCGCACGCTGGACCACTTCGGTGCATCGAAATTGCGAGCGGAGCAGGCTGCGCGAGACAAACTGATCGACGCCGCCGGCAAGCCTTGACGGCGCGATCGGGCTCGCGGTTGTAGAGTACAACGTACTGGTCCACGCGTTGGCACTTCGCCCCAGCCCCGTTCGTGATGGATAATGTCGATCGCATGTACCGCCACCTGGTGCGGACCATTCGCTCCAGGTTTCCGCAGTATCTGACGCAGCCGTTCAGCGTCGGCGAGCTGCACCAGAGCATCCTTCCCTACCGGCATCATCGCCGAGAGCTCGGTCTCGAGACCAACGAGGACTACGAGATCACGCTCACCGAGCTGCTCGCTGGCGCGCGCGATTACCTGATCGTCGACGAGCGCATGCGCGACGTGCTGCGTCAGCAGCTCGAGGCGACGAACCCCGATCCGAGCGCATTCAAGCAATTTGCCACGGCGACGGTCGCGCTGGCGCCGGCGGCGCTGCGCAGCCTGGAGGTGGGTCCGGCCGACGAAACGCCGCGCGCGCCGGCGAAGCCCGCGCCGGCAGCCAAGCCGGCCGGCAAGGGCGGCGAATCAGCCAAGGCGGCGCCGTCTCCCGTGTCGGCCACGGCCACCACGGCGCCGCGCCCCGTGAGCGCGACGCCGACACGCGCGCCGGCGCCGGCGCCGATTCCCGGCGGCGGATCGATCACGCCGGCCGCGGGCGACACCTGCCGTTCGTGCGGCGAAGCGCTGCCCGTGGGCCGGCCGATCACGTTCTGCCCGCACTGCGGCCAGAATCTCACGACGATGAGCTGTCCGGCCTGCGGCTCGGAACTGGAAGTGGGCTGGAAATTCTGCCCGACCTGTGGACGGCCGGCAACGGCCCGCTGAGGTGATTATGAGAACTCTGATAACATCTGCCGCTCGCGGCCGCACCCGCGGCCACATCTTCGTTCCGGCGATGGCCCTGGCCCTCGCCGCCTGCGCAACCGGTGGACTCGGCGGGATCGGCAGCTCGACCGGCACTGCGAGCCCGGTCAGCGGCGGCGCCGCGCCGGCGCCGGGCTGGCGGGTCAACACCCGCGAAGACGTCGACCTCTGGCTGCACGGCTTCGCGATGCTGACGACCGACACCGGCCGGGTCACGTTCTTCTCGCGCGGCTACAAGCAGCGGATCACGGCCATCAAGCGGCAGAAGAACATTGTAACGGCGCTCGACGCGAATCAGCCCCAGCTCTCGGCCCGCTTCGCGACCAATCCCTCGCTGACCAACGCGCAGTTCCTGGCGATGTACTTCCCGTCCCTCCAGGAGATCGCCAACGCGACGGATCTGTTCATTCGCGCGCAGGGCAATCCGCGCGCGTCGAACGATCCGCAGATGCAACAGGAGATCGCGCTGCTGGCGAGCTTGTTCCCGAGCGCCGCCGATCGCGATTGGCTGCGGCTGTTCGTGCAGAGCATTCAGGACGAAGATTCGCGCTTCTACCATGCCTACTGGACGTCGGAGCAAGGTGCACGCGGCGCGGGCTACGCGCAGTTCCAGGCGCAGTGGCAGTCGACCTGGTACCCGAAACTTTCCCGTTTCCTCAACAACACCCAGCAGCCCGACGGCGAGCTGCTGCTCTCGCTGCCGCTCGGCGGCGAAGGGCGCACGGTGAATCAAGGCAAGCTGTCGAACATCATCGCGGTCACGTACCCGACCACGCCGGATTCGGCGGCGAATGCGCTGTTCGTCTTCGCGCACGAAGCCGTGCAGCAGCTCGTGCAGGTCGCGATCAACGACAACACCACCCCGGCCGAACAACGCTCTGGCGCAACGAACGGCTACCAGGGAAATGCCGCGGTGCGCGGCGGCGCGATGCTGATCCAGAAGACCCTGCCCGACCTGCTGCCAGCGTACATGCGTTTCTATCTCGAGACCCTCGGCTCCGCCGCACCGCGCGGCGACACCGCCGCCGCCTTCGCCGCCGCCTTCCCGCTGCCCTCGGCGATCGTCACCGCGATCGGGAAGCAGATCGATATCGTGCTGGGAGGGATCTGAGTTCGTAGTCCGTAGTCCATGGTCCATGGTCCATGGCTGTCGCGCGGGGTGAGATTGTCGCGCCGAATGAGGTTGGACTGAAATGGAAAACGCGGATCTGGCGAAAACCAGCGAACGAGGCGCGGCTGGGCTGTTGCTGGCGCGCCGAGTTTGTCGCGCCACACTCCAAAAGCACTTGGTTATTGATCCGTTCCATTCGTCCCCTCCGTGTCATTCGTATTTCAACACTGTTGCGGCCGGGTCAGCATCATTGCTTGGGAGAGCGTCGCGAAGCTGCGGAGAACTGCGGAGAACTGCGGAGAACTGCGGAGAACTGCGACGAGGGCTTCAACTGGGAAGGCTCGAGGACGCCATGTTGATCGGAGTGCAATTCCGAGAGCGCGCCCAATCTCCTGCGCGACGTGCGCTGCACTCGTTGTTCATCATGCAGCAACACCGCCCACCAACGCCGTCTCCGCGCCTGTCCGCAGTTCTCCGCAGTGCTCCGCGACCCTTTTCCTATCCCTGAGATGAAGCCAGACGCGCCGGCGGCCAGGCCGCGATAGTCTCGCGCGCCACGAGAGTCCAACGGGGTCGCGGAGTTCGCGGAGCCGACGGAGCCCGGGACGCCACACGCCCAACATCGCGGTTTTGACGCGGCCCTCGGAGCTCCGCGCGCCACTCGGACGGAATCCGCGCCTCGTTCGCCGGTTTCCGCCAAATCCGCGTTCCGAACGGCAGTCCAACCCGACTCGGCGCACCGGCCTCGACCCGCGCGACGACCATGGACCATGGACCATGAACCATGAACCATG
>Ga0070680_100000314_pt1 | contig 32426 bp, 22 predicted proteins | sample KBSC73BmetaG_FD_64672 | JGI IMG/M metagenome (GOLD analysis project Ga0070680, IMG submission 64672) | Corn rhizosphere microbial communities from Kellogg Biological Station, Michigan, USA - KBS C7-3B metaG | ecosystem: Host-associated > Plants > Roots > Rhizosphere | place: USA: Michigan...
CGATATCGGCGTAAAGATCACCAGCGCCAGTCTGAGCCCATCGCAAATCGGTGTCGTTGGACGCGTGGATATGGCCAGGGTGTTCCATGGCAACCTCAAACTGCAGGTCCACCTTGATGACCGCCGGCTGCTCGAGGCGATCGCGATCTTCGCCAGGCAGAGGAACCTCACGCGAAGCCAAATAGAAGATGTGCTGCGAAGCATGAGCTTCGATGCCTCAATGTTAGTTAAGGCGGGATTCCTGCCAATCTCGTTTATGAAGCTCAGCGCGACTTCGCTGCTGCCGCTGCGCCGCCCCTTGATTGGCGCCACAGACGACTTGCTGCCGGCTCAAATCGCTTCGATGCCCAATCGAGAACTGCTGATTGTCGGCGGTCAGGTTGTGCCGAAAGGAGTCTTTTTTGACACGTTCGTCCCGGGCCTGGGTGCACATTACTCTAACTATGGAACCAGCCAGGGAATCTCAGGCACCGTTGCCGGGCTGGCAAAACCCGATCTGGATCATATTGGCCAGGTGCAGGCATTCGGCTACGCCGATCTCCACTATGCCAGGAGAGTGTCAAACACCGTTGATCTCGACTTCGGGATGACATACACCTATTCACCGACCAGCACAGCGAGCCAGACAGACGCGCTGCAATTGCAGTATCTGCATGCAAGCAGCAAATCCTGGCTTCCTTCGAGCCAGGACAATCAACCTCCGGCCGCCGATCATTCGGGCCACAGCTTCATGTTCACTATCAAGGGCACATTCGATGAGCTCTGATTCGTCTTTAGACGACTACAGTGAAGCCCGGGAAACGTTGGAAGACTGAAAGCCGCAGGGGTATGGGTGAAACCTTCTGGACGGCTACCCGGCCAGGAGCCGGCTCAACGCTGGGGTGAGCACTGTGATCTTGAGCCTCTGATCATTTTCGTCCGATTTCTGGCCCTGGATACAGGCTTTGATCGTGCCTCGCCCACTGCGCCAGCGTCGCGTAGAATACCGTCTCGCTCACATGTGGTGTCCAATCGAAGTGGGCGGGCCGCCTGGTTACGTTTTCGATCGGCGCGGACTTCAGAAGCGGGTACTCAATCCTTAGCATGAACGGCTGCATGCGGTGGAGGAAATGATCGAAACGGCGTACGCGCTCAAGGGGTGGAAATTGAGCTCATCGAATTCGGTGTATTTCCGTTTCGTGATCGGCGAATGAATGACTCATGCGTTCTGTTTCCAGCATCGGGGCGGGGCGCTATGCCCGCAAATGCCTCAGACACGCCGGTCCTCTGCCCCGTGGTATGGCCCTTCTGAAAAGCTCAGACCGATAGAATCAGCGCAATTTCAAGCCAGGCTACTGGCGTAAAGGAATCCGCAAATACAACGGGCTCTCATGCAGCTGAATATTCTGCGTCTGCGTGCGCCCATCCTTCGCCACCGTAACCGTGTAGTTTCCCGGCGATAGCGAAAGCTGCGCGGGCGTTGTCTGCTCGAGCATTTTCCCGTTGATCCAGATATTCGCACCGGCCGGATTCGTCATCAGCATTAACGTCCCTGTGGGCTGGCTCAGAGTAATCATCGGTATTTCGGAGGCGCCGTCGCCCACGTGAATTTCGCGATACTGGGTTTGAAAACCATCCTGCGCCACCGTCAAATGATGGACGCCGGGAGTCGCCTGCAACATGCAGGGCGTTGCGCAGCCGTGGCTGACTTCGCCATCGATCACCGCCTTCGCTCCCGGAGGATTCGAGGTCACCCATACGTCCTGGGGAGTTCCGGGCGGAATGCGTACGGCCTCCTGAATTCGAGGTTCGATATCGTCTGAAGCCGCCGGAACCACAGGGCTCGGTTTTCCCAGCATCTGGTTTGCAGCCGCTACCGGATCTGGAACCGCGGCGCCGGAATTCGCCGCTGACGCGGATGAATCCGGCGGAGGCGCGGAAGTCTGCGGTGTCGAATCGGCCGCGCCGCTAGCTGTGGCGTCGGTACTCGTCGCGCCGGCTGTATCGTGCGAAGCCGGGTTGGTTTCCTGCGGCGCCGGCGCGGAACGCGGCTCCGCAGGCCTGGCGTTCTCCGCAACCGGAGCAGGCGGAGGCGGAGCAGCCGCGTAGTTCATGGGAAATTCGCCGGACCGCCACGCGAGGTATCCGACCGCCCCCAAAACCGCCACAATGCCGACCAGCGCCGTCGCGAGGCGCCAGGGCCGGTTCGAAGCCGGAAAATCCACCGATTCCGGCCGCGCGAAATCCGGAAGGTTGTGAACTGCCCGCAGGTTCGGCGCGGCCTCAGCCCGTTCGATGGACACCGTAGGCATGGCCGCTGAAGCGCCCGCCGGCAACGTCTGCCACCCGCGTGATTCGGCGCACGCCATTTCGAGCGCGGCCACGAACGCCGAACAGTGCGGATACCGGTCTTCCGGTTTTTTCGCCAGTCCTTTCCGCAGCACATTGTCAATCTCCTGCGTCAACGTGCCGTTGATTCTGTGCGCCGGCTGAGCTTCTTCGCCGACGATTTTGAAGATTACCGTGCTGAGGTGTTCGCCCGTGAACGGCCGCTCGCCCGTCAGAATTTCATACGCGATCACGGCCAGCGAAAACTGATCGGAACGCCCGTCCACTTCGAAACCCTGAACGTGCTCGGGCGACATGTAATTCGGGGTACCCGCAATGGTGCGCGTGGCGGTGGAATGGTCGCCTGAAGTGATTCTCGCGATGCCGAAATCGGTCACCTTTACGGCGCCATCTTCGTCGGTCATGATGTTCGCGGGTTTGATGTCGCGGTGGATAATGCCCTTGCCGTGCGCATAATCGAGCGCGAGCGCGGTTTGCCGCAGGATGCGCAACATGTTCGCGCCGGAGAGCGGCTGTTCAGAAGCCAGAATCTTCTCGAGCGTCGGCCCGTTCACGTACGCCATTGCGATGTACGCAAGGCCGTCCACCTCGTCCATGTCGTAGATCGTAACTATATTGGGATGCGATAGAACTCCGGCCGACCGCGCTTCCCGGAAGAGGCGCTCCCGCAGCCGATCGCGCTCGCCTTCGTTGTCGATATCGCGGATGCGAATGGTTTTGATCGCGACAGGACGGCCGATGGTTGGATCGATGGCATGATAAACCACGCCCATCGCGCCCCGGCCGAGTTCGCCGACGATGCGATACCGACCGATGTTCTCCACGATTTAAGGTTAACGTGAAGTCCGGCTGCTTTGCTTACCGGCGCACAACGCCCGTCCGAGTGGCGGCGTGTGCGCTTCCCGCGTATAGCGACTTTTCCAGGGGGAAATGTTCACAATAATGCTAAACTAAAGGTTCACTCCTCAATTTCCTCTCAGCCGTGATTTCAGTAAATAACCTTTCCATGCGCTTCGGCGCGAAGATTTTGTTCGAAGACGTATCTACCGTCTTCCTGGCGGGGCGGCGCTACGGACTCACCGGTCCCAACGGCGCAGGCAAGTCAACCTTTATGAAGGTACTGACGGGCGAAAGCGAACCGCAAAAGGGCTCTGTGGTGCGCCCGAAACGGCTGGGCATTCTGCGGCAGGATCAGTTCGCCTTTGATGCCTATCGCGTGATCGATACCGTGATCATGGGGAACAAGCCGCTTTGGGACGCGCTCTCGGAACGGGATGCGCTCTATGGGAAGCCGGAGCTGACGGATGATGATGGCATGCGTCTGGCGGAACTGGAAGGCGTAGTCGCCGAAAATGACGGCTACACCGCCGAGAGCGACGCGGCCGTGCTGCTGGACGGCCTCGACATCCCCGAGCCGCTGCATGAACGGAAGATGAGTGAGTTGCAGGGCGGCCAGAAAGTGCGCGTGCTGCTCGCCCAGGCGCTCTTCGGCAATCCGGAAGCGCTGCTACTCGACGAGCCGACGAACCATCTTGACCTCGAATCAATTCACTGGCTGCAGGATTTTCTAAACCGCTATCAGGGCACCCTGATCGTGATCTCGCACGACCGGCACTTCCTGAACAGCGTTACTACGCACACGGCCGATATCGATTACCAGACGATCATTACTTATACGGGCGGCTACGACGACATGGTCCTCGCGAAGACGCAGATCCGTTCGCGTCTTGAATCCGAAAACGCGCAGCGCGAAAAGAAGATCGCACAGTTGAACGAATTCATCGCGCGCTTTTCGGCCGGCACGCGTTCGAGCCAGGTGATGTCGCGCAAGAAGGAAGTAGAGCGGCTGCAGACCAGCGAGCTTGCGAAATCGAATATCCAGCGGCCATTCATCCGCTTCGACATGAAGCGGCCGTCAGGGCGGCATCCGCTCGAAATCAAGGGACTTGCGAAGTCATATGATGGGCCGGAGGTGATCAGCAATTTCACCGCAAGCGTCTCGCGCGGCGAGAAGATCGGCATCCTCGGACGTAACGGTGCGGGAAAAACGACGCTGCTGCGCTCCCTGATCGCGAATGCTCCGGGCGCCGACGATGAGCCGTTCGTGATCGATTCCGGGTCGGTCGAATGGGGCCACGAGGTTTCCGTGGGGTACTTCGCGCAGGACCATCGCGGTTCCATTCGCGGCGGCACGACCGTTTTCGACTGGCTGCAGGAGATCGATCCCCAGGCTGGAAACGAAGAACTACGTGGCCTGATGGGACAGATGCTGTTCGCGCGCGAAGAGGGACAGAAACCGACCGATGCCCTGTCCGGTGGCGAGGCCGCGCGACTGATCTTCTGCAAACTGATGCTGAAGAAGCCGAATGTGCTGGTGCTGGACGAACCAACGAACCACCTCGATCTGGAATCGATCAACGCACTGAATATTGCGCTGCAGCGGTATGAGGGAACGCTGTTCCTTGTGACGCACGACCACGATCTGCTCGAAGAAGTCGCGACGCGGGTCTGGAGTGTCGATGGCTCGGGTCAGGTGGAAGACTTCAAGGGCGCGTATGAGGAGTACCAGACGGTCGCGGCCTAGAGGCCGGGGTTGGTTCGTGATGCTTCGCTTCGAGTCATAAGTAGCAGCTTTGATCGCTGCTGTGGCCGCAGTGTTTGCTACTTTGCCGCTCACCCCTCAGAATTCGCGCAAACATCCACTGACAATTGGCGTAATAGCCGATCGGTCGGCGTTTGAAAATGGTGGTTGCGCTTTGCTTTTCTCTGGCGACCCATACTCATCCGACCGATACGTATTCATGAGCGATTTCGAGGATAGAGCAGTGATGAACATAAACGGCCAGGATACGCGGCTGAACCCTCGATTCGCGTGGTATCGGCCTCAAACAAGAAAATAGCCGCGGCCCATGGCGTTTGCGGAGTGTGAGGCGCAGGGGCTAGAGCATGAGAATCACTTACTGCCCGGCGCAACCGTCACATTCACATCCAGCGGCGTCAGCAAAACCCCGTCATCCGAATATGCCCGTAGCGTGTACGTCCCAGGTGCGCTGAAGGTAACCGTCGTGGTCGCGCGGCCCGCAAGCCTGCCTGGCTCCTGAGTGGCGCCGGATCCCTCTGCGTTCACCACGCCCACGTGCATGGGCTCGAAATCTACGGTTCCGCGTCCGCTCCGGTACACTACCCACGTCACTCCAAGCCTCACGCCGGGTTCCACTTTCACCACCGCCTGCGCGGCGGGACTTGCGGGATATTGCGGACCCGGCGGCCTTTCGCGCCCCGCGCCTCGAGGCCTCGTACCGCGCGAATCAGCGCGCGGCTTCGGGTAACCATCATCCGTCACGTCTACAGACAGCTTCAACGGTTCGCCTGCTACTGCATTCAGGGTCGATGAACCAACCATCTCGATCGTTGGGGCCTTGTTCGGCTCCTCCGGAAATGTCAGCGCGCCCGCGCCGCGGCGGTTCTCCAGGTACACCAGCGTTCCGAGTTCATATATGGGCAACAACGACGCGTAAGCCTTCTCCACTTTGCCGTGGGATTCGAGGGTCCAGACCAGGTCCTTGTCGCCCCAGTCCTTCGGCACTCCCACCTTGAAAACGAACTCCTGACGCCTCGGATAAAAATGCGCCGGCTGCCCCTGATCGACCGGACCCGGCTCGATTCGGTTCTGCGGCCCCACGGGTACATCGACCTGTTCTTCGTAGTTCCGGTTCATGTACCCGAACACCATGTTGAAGCTGCCATCGGGGTTACGTTCCCAGCCTTCGAATACAGGCACCACATCCTGCCCGGACGCATAGTGGATCTGACCCGCGAGCGGAACCAGGGAAACAGCCGTAAGCAGAATCAGCGTTAAAAGCCGTCCGGATCGAAGCATGCCGTCAGCGAAGACTCGCAATCTTACTTGTATTCGCGTTCGTATTCGTCTTCGCCTTGCGCGCCGCAACTTCCGACTGATACTCTTCCTTGCTCATATAGTAGAAATTCACCCAGGATTTCGACATCTCGTCCGTCGTGCGCTCGCCGTAGCCCACCCAGTTTCTGGGATCCGGATTGAAGGGATTGTTCTTCGAATTGTCGTGCCAGTTGATCACATGAAGGATTGATCCGGCGGGCAAGAGGGGCGCCACGTCGTCGGCGTAGTTATATACGATCTGCCAGCCGAAGTTGAAACGACTGACGCAGTTCAGCGTTTCCACCGCCCCATTGGGGTAAATCACTTCAATGCACTCGGCCTTCCCACGATTATGCATGTGCGGCATGAAACCCGTGATCTTCCCGGGCTTTTCAAACCTGAAGTAGCCGTCGGAACGGACGTTGCTTTCGCCCGCCGGGATATCGAGATCCGTGCTGCCTACCTGTACGGTCTGGATCAGATGTTTGGGTGTATATCCTTTCGGATAGAAGACAAACCCGATACTTGTGCGATCCGTGATCTCCTGGCCCACGGCGTGATAATGCATGTTGAACTGAATTCGCGATCCGGCCTTCATCAGTTTCCCGGAACCCTCGGCGTAGATATCGCCGTTCTTCCCTACCGCATATTCATTCAGCGTGCCAGCATCGGTGAGACCGTCCGGATCGATCAGCGTCTGGACGGAATGGTGAACGATTCGAACGCCGCCGCCGGGAGACGGCTTGGTTTCAACGGCTTTTATATATCTGTCTTCAGTCAGTCCGGAATCGGAAACCAGGTTTCCCCACCAGTCGGAACGCTTCGCCTGCATCGTGAACGGCACGGGGATCGGGACAATCAGGTCCGGTTTGCCGATGTGCCACTTGCTTTCATCCTCGAACTGCCGTGGCGGCGGCATGTCTGCGGGATTGCCTTCCGGCGCGCCGGCGTCGGCCCACGCGGTGATCTTCGCAATCTCCTCGTCGCTTAACGAAGGGTCGTCCTTGAATTTGCGGATCCCAACATTCCGATCGACAAACCATGGCGGCATGTTCCGCAAAGCGACCTGCTGCTTGATCGCGCGAGCCCACGGGCGCGCGTCCTTGTACGTCAACAGCGACATCGGCGCGATGTTGCCCGGTCTATGGCATTGCTGGCAAGCCCGTTGCAGTATCGACGCTACGTCCTTCGTAAAGGTCTCCTGCCGTGCAGCCGCGGATTTACCCGGCGTCTGCGCGGAAACAATGAGGCTGAATGCCGCGGTAGTACTCAACGCTGTCGCAAACCGGGCGAATCGATTGAACATTCCATCTACTCCAGGGCCGACCGAATCAACTGAACCTAGTTTAAAACTTAACCTCCGGCTTCAGAACTGCAGCTTCAGGGCAAGCTGACCGATTCGGGGGTCGCGGGCGCTCAGAATATTGCCGAAACTTCCCGAGATGACGCTTGTGCCCGGATTATTCAGGTTCACGCGATTGAAGACATTGAAGAATTCAGCCCGAAACTGAATCTTGATTTTCTCCCGGATGGCAAGATTTTTCGACGCGCCCAGATCCGTATTGAAGAATCCAGGGCCGCGCAGAGCCCCTTTCGCGAGGTTGCCGTAGGTGCCCAGAGCCGGCGCTGCGAACGATGTGGTCTTGAGGTAGCTCAGGCAAGGCGCCTGATTGGCGCAGGGACCGCCGGTATAAACCTGGCCGCCAATGTAGTCCGCATGATCGAAACCGATGCCGGTTTGCGAACGGTCCGTACCCGCGAACAGAGTAATTGGTGGCCCCGATTGCGCCGATGTGATGCCGCTCAGTTGCCAGCCACCGGCAATTGCTCGCAACAGGCGGTTTTGATGGCTCAGCGACGGCGAGAGCCACACGTACGATACAACAAAGCTGTGATTGAAATCGAAATCGGATGGACCGGTGTCGATTCGCTTGAATCCCGTGATGTACGGAGACATCGTCAATGCCGCATTCAGCATCGGAGACGTGACATCGGCGCCGAAGGGAATGTTATCGATACTTTTCGACCATGTGTAATTCGCCAAAATGGTGAAGCCTTTCGAGAAGCGCTTCTCGAGACTGAGCTGGAGCGAGTTATAGAAGGAGTTCCCTGAACCAGTTCCCTGCACAATGCTCGTATATGGGTGGTAAGGCCGGCGCGCATCCGTCGAAAGCGTGCTGCCGGGGATATAAGTCGCCGGATTCAACTGCTCGTTTTCCATCAGATGATTGGTTCGCGAGCCAATATAGGCGACTCGCGCCATCCAGTCCGGCCGAAGCTGCCGTTCGAGCGTCAGGCTCCAGTTATAGACGGTGGGCGTCTGCAGCTTGTAATGGGAAGCATCCCATGAATACACCCGAACCGGCACGGGAAAAACAAAATTATGCGGCACGGGGAATGGCAGCGGGAACGGATTGACTACTCCCTGATACGGATTGCTGAACGGCCCAGCCGGATTGGTGAGCGAGACAGTAGGGCTGAACGGAGTGGTCTGCACCTGGCTGTCATTCGAAAATGCGGGCACACGCGAGTTGTAAAAGACGCCCGATCCACCGCGCAGGCTGGTTTTCCCGTCCCCCGTAAGGTCGTAGGCGAAGCCGAAACGCGGCGCCACGTTGTTCCAGGAGGTGGAGCGGCCGTCAGGCGGAAAGCCGGGATCGCCGGTGAAGATCTCGCCCGGATAAGCGTTGTTATACACCTGAGAGCGAATTCCCTTCGCGTACAACGTCGGATCAAAAGCCTGCGCCTGGTTGTATAAGTCATGCCAGGGAAAGGAAGGCTCCCAGCGAATTCCGTAGTCCAGCGTCAGACGCTGTGTCAGCTTGAACGTATCCTGCACAAACAGGGAAAACAGCGGGTTTCGGTCCGCCTGGAATGAGCCCCATCCCTGAGTAAACGTTCGGAGCCGCCCCAGCAGAAAATCCGCGACCGCAAGCCCGGTGATATCTCCGGTGAAACTGAACGTTCCATTTTGAAAGAGGTGATTATTCTGATTGAATCGCGCGCGCTCGAACGCGCCGCCCAGCGCGATGTTATGACGTCCAAGAACCCAGCGGGCCGTATCGTACCAGTCGAAGGTGGTTCGCGCGAATACCGAGTCCGCAAAAGCGCCGAAGCTGAAGAATCCTGAAACGCCAAACGATTCGATTGCCTTATCCGACGTTTGATAAATGTTCTGAACCCCAAAATCAGCAACGTTCGGGGTATTAGGGGGTGGATGACGGCTGGTGCTCTCACGCGTCACTCCGAACCGGAAATCATTCAGCAATGTGGCGCTGAAGATGTGTGTCTCCTGGATCGCCGTGTTGTAGGACCAGTCCGGCGTATGGTCGGCGTAGGTTAGCAGATTGTTATTGGCGAAGATTCCCGGCTGGTCGTAATAGCTCTTGTTGAAGCGATAAGACAATCGATCGCTGGCCGAGATGCTGTAATCGGCTCGAATGATAAATTCGTCGAAATTCTGAATCACCGGGGTGCTGAATGTCGCAAACCCGTTCGCGGCGCTGCTCGGCGGAAGATACTTCAACATGGCGAGTGAAGCCGGGTCGAACCGGCTCATCGGAATCTGATTGTTCGGAAACGGCTGCGTGGTCGTTGGATCAGTCAGGGTGATCGCTCGTCGCAGCGCATTGGCCGGGTCCGCCGCATTCAGATATGGGGCGAAGTTGCCGGCCAGATCCGGAGCGGTCGGCACATACGCCGTCAGGCCGTTCTGCGTATTGCGAATTCTGGTTCCCTGATACCCACCGAAGAAGAACAGCCGGTCTTTCAGGATTGGCCCACCCAGAGTTCCGCCGAACTGGTTACGCTTCAACTGATCGCGCCTGCCCGCAAAGAAATTGCGCGCGTTGAATACCGCGTTGCGGTTGAACTCGAACACGTTTCCGTGGAACGAATTGGTACCGGATTTCGTCACCACATTCACCACGCCGGATGAGTTCTGGCCATATTCGGCGCTGAAGTTACTGGTCTGAAAACTGAACTCCTGCAGCGCATCCGGCATCGGCAATGGCTGGTTGACATTGCTGAAGATATCTTCACTGTGTACGCCGTCCAGATTGAAGGCGATATTATTCTGGCGGCCGCCGTTGACCGATACGGTAACCGCCGCGGGAAAGGTTTTCGTGGTTCCCTGATCGGCCCCGTTCGGTGGCGCATTCACCGCGCCTGCCACAAGCGAGGTCAGTTGCGCCGGATTCCGTCCGTTCAGGGGAAGTTCGATAATCCGCGCCGAATCCACCACCTGCCGGGTTGTCGCCGTCGTGGTATCCACCTGCACCGCCGCCGCTTCCACATTGACGGTTTCCGAAGTCGTTCCGAGTTCGAGTTTCAGGTTGATTGTGAGCGCATCATTCGCCTGTAGGACAATTCCTTCCTGCGTAAGGGGACGAAAGCCTGCGGCGGAAACGGTCAGCGTATATCGCGTGGGTCGCAACCCGCTCAGAAAATAGAGCCCGTCCGCGCCGCTCACAGTATCCCGGGACAAACTCGTATCGACCTCCACCGCGCTGATCTTCGCGTTAGGGATCAGCGCCCCGGAAGGATCCGTTACGCTGCCATTGATTGTGCTCAGACCCTGCCCGCGGACGAAACCGGCAAGCAGCAACAGAGCGGAAAAGAGGCGAGTGACAGGCCGCATTGAGCCCTCCCCTGTTATTTGGGGGATTATATGGAAGACTCCTGGTCGGAGTCAATAAGTAGCGGCGGTTATCCGGGAACCCGGGGCGCTTTTTTTGGCCAGAGGAAACTTATTGCAGCGGTTTTCGGGAGCGAGAAAACGCGTTCACGGATTTCAGAAAAATATTTGGGGCGTTTGCAGCCAGCCGTCGGGGCGTTCTTTTGCTCGCCGCGCGCTTCGCCGTCCGCCTTCGAAAGCCGCGACTGCTTCACCCGGGCGGGCCTCGCCGCAGCACAACCCGATTCATTAGGCGCGGTTGCGGAAGGTTAGCAGGGATTATATACTTCCACCAATCTGACGAGACCGGATATATGAGTTGGGTAGTTCGGATGCTCTTTTTCTTTGGCGCCGCGATCGCGCCGGCGTGGGCTCAGGAGGCAGCGGCTCAGAAGAGTCCGTGGGATACGCCCGAAGGCGCCGAACAGGGAAGGGCTCTGTTTCAGTCGCGGTGCGCGTTCTGCCATGGCCCGCGTGGCGAAGGCGGACGTGGAGCGGACCTCACTTCCGGCCAATATGCGCATGGAGGAAGCGATTCGGAATTGTTTTCGACGATTCGCAACGGCGTGCCCGGTACCAGCATGCCCCCGGCGAGCGCCACGGATGAAGAGGTCTGGCATCTGGTGTCCTTTGTAAAAAGAATCGGCTCACCCGGACTGTACGAACAGGCGACCGGAGACAGCAAAGCCGGGAAACAGATATTCCTGGGGAAGGGCAAATGCCTGACGTGCCATTCGATCGGAAAAGAAGGCGGGATTATTGGACCGGACCTGACCGATGTCGGAAGGCGGCGTACGCTCGCGTATCTGCGGGAGTCGATCGTTACGCCGGACGCCGATGTTCCGATGCGTTATCGCTCGATTCAGATCGTGAAGAAGTCCGGCGAGACGGTGAGCGGACTTCGTTTAAACGAAGACGACGTTTCGATTCAGATGCGGGACGGGCATGACGAACTGCTGTCCTTCATGAAAGACGATCTGAAAACGGTTCGCCACGACGGGAAATCAATCATGCCATCGTATGGCTCCGCGCTCACGAACAAAGAGATCAACGACCTCGTGGCTTACCTTCACTCACTGCGAGGCGCTGAATGACGAAATCGCGAACTCCGGTTGCCATGATCGCGGCCGCGGCATTGGGAACAGTTTCGCTTTGCGCGCAAGGATTGCCGGTCACTTACGATCGGCTGGTGAAGGCCGGATCGGAACCGGCGAACTGGCTGATGTACTCGCGCACGTACGACGGCGCGCGATACAGTCCGCTCGACCAGATCAACACGGAAAACGTCAGGAACCTGCACGTGAAGTGGATGTTCCAGGCTCGGACGTTGCAGAAGTTCGAGTCAACGCCATTAGTCGTGAATGGCGTAATGTACCTTACGCGGCCGGAAAACGATGTGTTCGCGCTGGATGCGAGAACGGGCCGGGTCCTGTGGACATACAGTCACAAGAACCCGGAGCAAACCTATAACTGCTGCGGAAAAGTGAATCGCGGGCTCGCGATCCTGGGCAACACGCTGTTCATGAATACGCTGGACATGCATCTGATTGCTCTCGATGCGAGATCCGGTAAGGAAGTGTGGAAGACGAAAATCTACGACTATGGCGAATCGGGCGGGTATGCTGCAACGGGCGCGCCGCTTGCGCTGAAGGATAAGGTGATCGTCGGGATGGCCGGCGGCGAGCATCCGATAACGGGATTTCTGGATGCGTACGACGCGGCGACGGGCAAAAGGGTCTGGCGGTTCAATACAATCCCCCGGCCCGGTGAGCCTGATTTTGGAACCTGGGCGGGCGATTCGTGGAAAACCGGTGGAGTTTCCACGTGGAATACCGGCGCGTACGATCCGCAAACCAACACGCTTTACTGGGGCACAAGCAATCCCTGGCCGGATTACAACCGGGATGAGCGCGAAGGCGACAACTTATACTCCTGTTCCGTCCTCGCGCTGGACCCCGATACGGGAAAGCTCAAGTGGTTTTTCCAATTTACGCCGCACGATACGCACGACTGGGACGCGACCCAGGTTCCGCTTTTGATCGATGCGCCTTTCCGCGGCCAGCAGCGGCATCTCATGGCCTGGGCAGCGAGGAACGGCTTTTACTACCTGCTTGACCGGAATTCGGGTCAGTTCCTGTTCGCGAAAAACTTTGTGCGGCAGACGTGGGCGAGAGGCTTCGATGATAAGGGCCGACCCGACATTATCCCCGGAAATGATCCGACGCCCGAAGGCAGTGACAACATTTTTCCCGGAGTAGACGGCGGCGCGAACTGGATGTCGCACAGCTATAGTCCGCTAACGAAACTGCATTATCTTTTCGTGCGGGATGAGCGGCGCCTGTTCAACAAGTATGCCGTGCGCCATGGCGCGGAGGAACTCAACATGGCGCCCACCGGTTCGGCTTCAAACCCGCAGAGTCGCTCGGACTCTGCCGGGCCAGGCGGCGCGCCCAAACCGGCGCCTCGGGAAAATAACGGGATTTTCGGCGCGGGAGGAAATCTGCCCCCCGGCGCAACGCCGAGCAGACGGCCCATCCGATTCTCGCCGGAGGAGAGTTGGGGCAAGGTGGTCGCAATGGACCCGCTTACCGGAACAGCGCGATGGGAGCACAAGGTGATCAGTCCACCCTGGAGCGGCGTGATGGCCACTGCCGGCAATCTGGTGTTCGGCGGAACCATCGAAGGAGTGGTTTTCGCGCTGGACGCCCGCACAGGCCAGCGGTTATGGTATTTCGAAGCCAACGATCGCGTGTACTCGTCACCAATCAGCTATCTGGTGGATGGGAAACAATATGTCTCTCTTCCCGTAGGAGATGTGCTGATTACGTTCGGGCTTTAATCAGCTCGGAGCCTTAAATCAGCGCGCGGTGCGACCCGGCTGGGCGCTGCCGCCCGGCTGGCGCTCGAAGCGGAAGATCTCAAACACCGGATCGCCGCTGCTGTCCGCTATTCGCTCTTCCAGGTGTTCCATATAACCGAGTTCCTGTGCGCGCGTGCGAAGCACATCATTCACATGCGGAATCAATTGTTTCGATTCCGTGTGCTGGACGAAAAGCAGGCCGGGGCTGCCAACCATTTCCTTCAGATCCTCAATGCCCGGCGATTTAGCTTGCGGTGTTGGAAGGTAGTCGGCCGTGTTGAAGAGGTTGAGGCGGCCTTTGTGGAGCACGCGCAGCCCATTCGTATAGCCCCAATCCACCGTGCCAACCCATGTGGCGTCGTCGAGAGACGATGAGAGGGGATAAATTGCGTCGGTCCAGCCGCCGATGCCGCCGCGGGCGGCGAAATGGGTAAGATATTCGTTCTCATTGAGGAGATTTCCAGCAACGAGCATCGAGAGGATCGAGACGAAGATCGCAGAACCGTAGCGTGGAAAGGATTCCGCAGCTGCCACGATCGCGATTGAAACAACGAGCATCGGCATGGGCCAGAGAAGTACGGCGTGATGCGCGCCGGCGCCGGCATTGTGGGTCAGGAACATCTGCAGCCAGGCGACCACAGTGGCGATCAGCAGAAATGCCGTCAGCCTGAAGAACCGCGACCTCCGCAACAATGGAAGCGCCAGGACGGCGAGCGCGAATGCGGGCAGGAACCAGTTATGTTTGTGGGTACCGAGGGCGCGATGAATTGTGAATGCGGCCCGCTCCACAATACCGCGGGGCGGCCGCTGAGGCGTGGACGCGTTCGCATCCACCAGATAGGAAAAAAGCGACGAGCCGTCCAGGGTGAAGGTAAGGACTTTCAGCTTCAGTATGTGGTTGTCGGTGGAAAACGTCGCGTTGGCGGTGGCGGTTTCGCCATGGCGATCGATGTTGAACCACACGAGCGGCGCAGCTCCGATAAAGAACGCGCCGAGAGCGATTGCGGCCGTTCGCAATGACAGCCTGTGTTTCAGCTCGTGCGGATAGACGCAGATCACCGCAACCGCGAAACCGACCAGGAGCCAGATCATCAAGGCCTTGTCCCACATTCCCAGGCCCCACAGGACGAATCCCACCCCGAGCGCCCGGCGCGATCCGGATCTGGCGAAACGCGTCACACTGACCAGGCCCGACAGCATCAGGAGATGCTGCAGCGCGACGGGGCCCCAATCGAGCACTCCGGTCAGAAGAAATATGGAATCGGTTCCCAGCAGCGCGACAGCGGCGAGGGCGACTCGCCTGCCTGCGACCATGCGCGCCCAGATCCAGGTAAGCCAGATCGCGGCGAGACATGCAATCAGCACAGGAATGCGCACAGACCACCGCGATGGGTCCCACAGGCTGAAGACGCCCGCGTATATCCACGTCTTCAGCGCTCCCGTGTAGCTCATCACCATCAGCGGAATCTGCGCGCCAAACGCCTGCAGGCTGTAAAAGGCGGTTCGGGGGACAAAAATCGGCGGCGCGAAGAACAGCTCGTCGTTCTGCAGGCCAGGGTAGCGGATGAACACCACGCCGGCGCAAGCGAAAAATGCGCTGATGACCAGCAGGAACAACGCACTCCTTGCAGAATCACGATTTTTCATGGATCGGGGCGAGGACTCAGGTTATCGCAGGCGTTTCGCCCGCCGCCTCGACGGAGCGGAACCTGCAGGCAGAACTACGGCCCCGCGGCTGTACACTCTCTAGCTGTGACTGCCCCGCCGCGGAATCCGCCGGTTGCCGACGCCGCGACTCGCGCTCGCCGGCTGGCGCAATCCCCCGGCGTGCTCGTACTTTTAGCCATCCTGATTTTCGCCGTAGCCAGTTGGCGCTCTCCTTTCATGTTCTACAGCGGCGATGACATGATGAACATGTACAAGGCCTGGCAGATACCCGTGGGCGATCTGCTGGTTTCCGTTGCGGCGTTCTGGAAACCTGCTTACCGGCCGCTCGGCGGATTGGCTTATCGCGCTTTTTACGGCGTATTCGGCTTTCATCCCCTTCCGCTATACGTTTTTTCCTGGGTCCTGCTCATCATTAACACCGGGCTGCTTTATCTCCTCGCCGCCCGGATTACGCGAACGCTGTTCCATCCGCTACTAACATGCGTGATCGCGACCGTCCACGGCATGTATCTGGACCTCTACTACAGCGCCGGAACAATATACGATCACTTGTCCGCGTTCTTTTGTCTCGTGGCCCTCGTTGTATGGTTCGACGACAGACTGCGCAAGCATAACCGGCTTCTCCTGCTCTCTTGCGCGATCATCCTGCTGACTGTTGCGGCCTGCGACAGCAAGGAAAACGCCGTGGGGCTGCCTGTGCTGCTGCTTGCGGGGGAGTTGACGCTGATTCCCCGCGCACCAGGAACACGGTCGCGGGCGCGACCGCTGGTCCCAATCGCAATGTCGGCGGCAATTGTGGCGATCTTCATCGTCGCCCGAGTCGCGGGCACATCGGATCTGAGTTCGAACCCGGCCTACCAGCCACGGCCCAGCGCCCTGCTCTCGAATCTGGGCGTTTATCTCGGGTACTTCACCTACGGCGCTCTCTCCACACCAGGCGCTGCGGTCATCATTCTGCTCGCGATCGCCGGCATTACAGCAATCGTTCGCTCCGGCCCGATGATTTTCGGCTGCATATGGTTCGCGGCCACGCTGCTGCCTGTCGCGTTCATTCCGAATCGCTCCGGGTACGTGCTGTATCTACCGATGATGGGGCTGGGGCTCTGGGCTTCGGACCTGCTGTACCAGGCGCTCAGGCGAATCGACATTGCGGACAGGTCCCTGCCCGCTACCGCCCTGGTGGCTTCGGCTCTCCTCTGCATCTGGCACGCGACGCACTGGCCCACGGAGTGGGACACGCACTACGCGGAATCCGTTACGACACGAACGTTCCGGCTGCGCTATCCGCACCTCCAGCGCGGCGCGAAGCTGCTGTTCATTACCGATCCGTTCCCCCGCGATGCCTGGGATCTATTGTTCAACATGCGGCTCATGTATCACGATGACACTCTGATCGCCGACCGCGTACTCTCCGGAATGCCTGTACAGCGGCCTGACGCGACCCATCGGGTGGCGCAATATGACCATGTGTTCATGTATCACGAATCCGGCGGGTCCCCGTATTTCGTGGAGCTCGCGAGCGGCTGGCCAACGGCGGAGTTCACGCCGGCAAAGCAGTAGCGCACGGAGTCGATTGTTGTTCGATTCACGATGCCACGTGGCGCCTCTGGCGCGCGCCCAGGGATCAGGCTACAGTGGAACTTAGTTCCGTGCTTAAGTCATCTATCCGGCGCATTGCCACACTTTTCCTGTGTTTATCGGGGCTCGCGATCGCCCAGAACCAGATCGCCTGGACCTCAAACCCGGTGGTGCTTGACGACGGGCCCTCGAGCTGGCCCACGCTCCTGCAGCTTGCAGACGGAAGCTGGCTCGCCGCCTACGCCGTATTTCCTAACCCGACATACATTCGGGTAAAGCGCAGCTTCGATTCCATGCGCACGTGGCAGCAGGTGTCCGAAATTCATGAAGACGGCCGCGATCTGGACAATCCGCGCCTCTTCATGCGCGCGGATGGCGTCCCGCTGATCACTTTTCGCTCCGTGATTACCGGGCAATCATATGAAATCGAGGTGTATCAAACTGCAGACAACGGCAGCTTATTTCAATTCCTCAGCCAGGTGGATTGGGACGAGCATCTGGGGGGACTCTACGAACCTTCACTCGCTACGCTGCCGGACGGCTCCATCGCGGCGTTCTATACCAGCGAAAAGCACCAGCACGAGCACCCTTCGTACAGCCAGATCATCTCCGAGCGGATCTCAGCCGATGGCGGCCTTACGTGGGGTCCGGAAATCTTCGCCATTTCGCAGCCTGGCACGGCGCGGCCCGGCGAGCCCAATATGATCACTTTTCAGGATTGCCCGCAGCTCGCGTTGTTTTACGAAATGTGCGCTACGGAGAACTGCCTGGGCCATGTCTCCTATTCCACGGATGGCCGTTCCTGGAGCCCGATCGGCCCACCTATCCCTTCCACGTTCCAGGATGTGCAGGCGCTCCAGACGACCAACGGCCTGATCTTCGCCACTTCGAATTCGTACGATGTGATCGTCAGCCCGGATGACGCAACTTCCTGGATCGACACCAATTCGCACCCGTTCAGCCACGGCGAGTGGCCCGCGATCGCACAGACAGGCCCGACCGAAATCGCCGTCGCCCTGAGCGGCGCCGGTCCTCAGGGTCAAATCGGCCAATATATTCAGTTCGGCGATATCTCCAACCTCGGGCTGGATCATGTGGCCACATCGCGCGCCTGCTCCCAGGCCGGTCCGGATCTCCAACCGTGCAAGCCCGGCAGGCCCTGCGCACAATAACGAATTCATTCACATCACCCACGACAACTTGTTTTTTTACAGGCGAAATCCGAACGGCCATTCCTTAAAAGAAACCACGGGTGTTGTGGCGGCGAGGCCAACGGCTATCATGTGGTTGTCGGACGCCTGAACCCCAGCATGGAAAACGTGGCAGCGCCGCCGAAGTCCCGGAAAATTAGTTCGTGGCTTTTTCCCACTCTCGGATATGTGATCGCGGCAGCCTCGCTCGTCTGGGTTTTCGCCAAGTTTCCGTTCGCGCAACTGGGCGAACACCTGCGAACCATGAGCTGGGCGTGGGTCGCGGCCGCCATTGTCTTTGAAATCGCCGCATATTTCATCGACGCCTGGCGCTGGGCCGTGCTGCTTCGTCCGGTGGGAGCGCCGTCGATCGGGTGCTGTGTGCAGGCTGTATTCGTGGGGCTGTTCGCCAACGATGTACTCCCGGCGCGGGCGGGAGAACTCATCCGCTGCTTTCTGCTTTCGTACAAGACACACGTGCATCTTCCGCTCGCGCTCACCTCTGACCTCGTGCTGCGCATTATGGACGGCATCTGGGTGGTCGTAATCTACATCGTGATTACGTTCCAGGTAGCGAATCATGTCGCGGTCAATCGAGTCATGTGGGGGTTCGGGACCGGTGTGGCCGTGATCTCCGCCCTTTTGCTTTATGTGCTGTTTCACCGGCAGCACGCGCATTCGTTCGTGAACAATCGGAGCTGGGCGGCGCGGTTCGTTCACGTGCTGGAAGAAATCCATAGCCTGGGGCACTGGCGCGAGATGGGAACCGCGATGGCGATCGGCGCATTGTACTGGGCGGTACAGCTTCTGTCTGTATGGGCCATCTGCCGGGCGGACGCGTTCTATTTCAATGGCAGCGAAATCGCGTTCATTGTAATCGTGAAGACGGTAGGAACTCTGATTCCAAACGCGCCGGCAAACATGGGGGCTTATCAGGCCACCACGGTTTACGCGCTCGAGAAGTTGTTTACGGAGCCTTCCGAGGCGAAGATTCTGGCCGAGATCATGTTCGGATTTTTAACCCTTCCGCTGGTTGTGGGCGGCGCCATCGCGATCGCCACCGCGGGCTTCAATCTTACTGATCTTCGCCGTCACGCCCACCATGCCCACCTGACCAGCCGGCTCCGGGTGAAGCGCCGTCAGCATCCAGAAGATCGTTCAGGTTTACAGCCGCGCTGATGAGCCCAAGGTGAGTGAAAGCCTGCGGGAAATTCCCTACCGCTTCCCCCGCGGGGCCGATCTCCTCTGAGTACAAGCCAAGGGGGTTGGCGTACGTCAGCATTTTCTCGAACAAGAGTTGCGCGTGCTCCAGCCTTCCGGCGCGAGCCAGCGCTTCCACCAGCCAGAAGGAACACACGCTGAAGGTTCCTTCATTGCCGGGCAGCCCATCGTTCGCGGCGCGCCCTTGCTGATATCGCTGAACGAGCGTGTCCGAGACGAGATCCCGGAACACCGCATCGAACGTGAGCAGCATACGCGGATCCTGCGGCGCTATGAATCGCATCAGCGGCATCAGTAATACGCTTGCGTCTACCGCGTCCGATCCGGGGAATTGCGTAAATGCGCGCAATTTGTCATTCCAGCCTTCTTTCATGATCGTGCGATAAATGCGATCGCGTTCGGTGAACCACAGGCGCATGTCGGAGGGAAATGAGCGCCTCCGCGCAATGCGGATACCGCGATCCAGCGCGACCCAGGATTGCATGCGCGAATAGGTGAAATGCTGCATGGGGCCTCGCACTTCCCAGATACTGCGGTCAGGCCGGTCCCAGTTCTTCGAAAGCCAGTCCAGCATTCGCTCGATCTGTTCCCACATATCCCAGGAGATTGGGCGGGCATATTTGTTGGCGAGGTAAAGGGAATCGATCAATTCGCCGTAGATATCCAGTTGAAAATGGCCGGCGGCCCTGTTGCCGATGCGGACGGGTTTTGACCCCTTGTAGCCATCCAGATGATCCAGCGTCATCTCGGCTGTGTCGCCGGATTCGGAGATTGGGTAAAGCACGTTCAGGGGACCGTCTTCAGAAAGCTCTTCCTGTTTCGCGCGCGCCTGTACGAAGCCGGCGAAAGCCTCCGCCTCCTCATGAAATCCGAGACGGAGGAGCGAGAAAACGGAGAATGCCGCGTCGCGAATCCAGGTATAGCGGTAGTCCCAGTTGCGAACGCCACCAATCTCCTCGGGCAGGCTCGTGGTGGGAGCCGCCACAATGGCGCCGGTGGGCTGGTACGTCAGGAGCTTCAGCACGAGGGCGGACCGCGCCACCATCTCCCGCCAGCGTCCCTGATAGTGGCTCCGGGACAGCCACTGTCGCCAAAAGCGGAGAGTTTCGTTGAGTAGTTCGTCGGGGGTCGCGCGGCGGTCTGCCGCCGGGTCGGTGTCATCGTTCTCGTAGCGCAAAATGAAAGCGGCGGTTGCATTTCCGGCGAGAGTAAATTCGGCGACGGCTGCATCGTCGGCCGCGCGCAGATGGCCGTTGCCGCCGACGAACAGCTTGTCATGATCCGCAGAAAACAGAACCGCGTGACCGCGAGTGGAGATCTGGTGTGGCGTGCGGGCGTAATTGAAAGCAGGGCGGCACTCAAAACGAAACGGCAGTTCTCCGCGAACAGCCCGCGCGATGCGGACGATCTGGCGTGCTTTTTTTTCCGTGGGTCCGCCGGAGATGCGCGAAACGGGCATGAAGTCGATGACTTCGCCGACACCTTCAGCACTGAGGAACCGTGTAAGCAGGACGTTACTGTCCGGAAGATAGATTTGCCGCACACGCGTTTGGACCGTGGGCGCGAGCCTGCAGAAACCGCCCTTGCGATCGTCCAGAAGCGCGCCGAAAATGCTGGGCGAATCGAAACGCGGCATACAGCACCAGTCGATTGTTCCGTCCGCGGCAACCAGAGCCACAGTGTGCATGTCTCCGATGACACCGTGCGATTCAATCGGCTGATAGCTCATGCGCGGTTCCGTACGCCGCACGTATGACGCCAATGTTTGATCGCAAACGGTACTGCAGAATAGAAATTTGATGAGATCTTTCGAAGAATACGAGCGGCTTGCGCGCGAAGCGCATGGCCACTTGTGCGCGGGCCAGATTCTCGGCCTGCGAATGGCGCTGCACGCGCTGGCGCTGCTGGGGATAGAGGACCCGGAAGGTCGCGACCGCAAACGGCTGGTCACATTCATCGAAATTGACCGGTGCGCAACGGACGCAATCCCGATTGTTACGGGCTGCAGGCTTGGGAAGCGAGCCCTTAAATTCCGGGATTTTGGCAAGATGGCGGCTACTTTCTGCGACCTGCAGAGCGATCGCGCCGTTCGAGTTGTGGCTCTGGATTCGGCCAAAGGGCGCGCTCGGGAACTCTATCCGGATGTCGCCAATAAGAACCAGCAGGAGATGTGCGCGTATCGCGAAATGCCTGCTGCCGACCTTTTTCGGCATGCGTGGGTGCGGGTGGCGCTCGGGCCAGAGGAGTTTCCCGGCTACAAGGGGCAGAAGCGCGTATGCGAAGACTGCGGGGAGAGTATTAATTTCGAGCGCCACGTAGAGTGCTGTGGCCGCATATTGTGCAGGGCCTGCGCCGGCAACAGCTACTATGAGCCGCTGTGATCCGCTATCTGATCACAGACGGCTGCGCTTCGCGCGATCCCGCTGCCTGGTTTGAAAATCTTCAGTGCTGGATGCGGGAAGGCGTGGATTTCGTGCAGATTCGGGAGCCTGACCTGATGCCGCGCGAGCTTTCCGCAATTGTAAAACGCGTTTGCGCCATAAAAGACGAAACGCGTGTGGTTGTGAACGATCGAACCGATATCGCGATTGCGGCCTATGCTGACGGAGTGCATCTGCGGGATGGCTCGATCGAGCCGGAACGAATTCGGAGGATTGCGGCGCGTCCGCTCTTCATCAGCGTTTCGTGCCACGGCGTTCCGGAGGTCGCGGCGGCAGCCCGGTCCGGAGCGGATTTGGCGCTACTTGCGCCCATATTTCCGCCGATCTCCAAGATTGCTACGCGCCCGCCGCTCGGTCTCGAGGCCTTGAGAGAAGCCGCCGGGCGAGTGGAGATACCGGTGATCGCTCTGGGCGGCATCACGCAAGGAAACGCCGGCGCCTGCATCGAAGCAGGGGCGGCCGGCGTTGGAGGAATCAGCTTGTTTTCGCCACACGCAAAGCGCGATTAGACGCGCCCTGCGCTTCCCGTCCGCGGCGCTTCATCGGCGTCCTGCAGCGATTGCGCCCACGTATCCGCATCGCGGCCCGCCTGGTCCTTATCGATGCCGTACCGTTCCTGCAGACGGCCCACCAGCTGGTCTTTCTTTCCCCCGATAACCTGCCAGTCGCTGTCGGTGAGTTTTCCCCATTTTTCCCGTGCTTTTCCGGCAACCTGCTTCCAGTTTCCTTCGATTCTGTCCCAGTTCATACGTTTCAGAACCTCCGTTAAAGTGAATTGCAAAGCGCCTTCCAAAGTGCGTATCACTCCGTCGCGGAAAGCAGTGTTTGCGCGTGGGCGTGCACTGCTTGCGTGAGTCCAGAAAGGTTATATCCGCCTTCGAGAACTGAAACCACACGTCCCCGGGCGTGTTTATCCGCGATCTCCAGAATCAGAGCTGTAAGATCCGCGAAATCCGGATCCTTCAGACGGAACCGGCCGAGAGGATCGCCGCTGCGCGAATCGAAACCGGCGGATATCAGCAGCAGCGAAGGACGGTAATCGCGCATCGCCCCGCCGAAATCCACCGAAAATGCGCTCAGGATCTCATCGCGCCCCGCACCCGCGGCGAAAGGGCGGTTCAACTTTGTGCCTTTTGCATCTCCTGCTCCCGTCTCATCAGCGTCGCCCGTTCCCGGATACCAGGGGGACTGATGCGTACTGAAGAAGAACACACTCGGATCAGCGTAAAAGATATCCTGCGTGCCGTTGCCGTGGTGCACGTCCCAATCGGCAATAGCAACCCGATCAACGCCGTATTGCTTCTGCGCATAACGCGCAGCGATCGCGACATTGTTAAAAAGGCAAAAGCCCATGCCGCGGCCCGGACCCGCGTGATGCCCGGGCGGCCGCACGATGCAGAATGCGTTTCGCGCTTCTCCCCGCATCACCAGATCGATCGCCGTAAGACAAGTCCCCACAGCCCTCAAAGCGACGGTCCATGAATTTGAAGAGATATCAGTATCCCCAGTGGAAAGAGTGCTGTATCCGCTTTCCACATCGTGCTTCGCGCGGCGAATATATTCCGCCGCGTGGCACAGCGCGAGTTCGTCGGGCGTCGCCGAGCGAGGTTCGGCTGCCGTAATCCGGTGATCGCCAAGTCCACGCACTGCCGCATCCCAGCGGGCCGGCTGCTCCGGATGTCCATAGCCCGTGTCGTGCAGTTTTGAGATCGGGTCGGCCAGGAAAGCGGTCGTTATTCCGCGTGGGGGGTCACCGGTCGCATTCACGCGATCATTGTACGGCCAGCTCAACGATGTTTGACGCGCGGCCCGCCGAAGTCACTATGACCGCCAGCATGTCCCCGGATATGCCGGAAGGGATCACGCAATTGATCTGATCCACGCCGGGTATCGTGGGCGCGCGGCCCGCGAACGTCACGTTGCAACTCCGGGCGCCAATCGTGATCGCAGGTTGGGTCTGAGCGTATTGCAATCCGTTCTGCGTTGTCGTGGCGCCAAGCCCGGTCAGAAACAGGGTAAGGTAATCCCCGGCGTGCAGCGGATTGGTGGCGCTTACTACTGAGCCCGTTATGCCGTTGATCGCCGCAGCGGGGCCCGCTCCCACAAAATTCAGCGAGAAGATTTCGGGCACTGCCGCGCCAAGCAGAACATTCGTGGCCGCTGAGCCGCTGCTGTTCCTGACGGTGACCTGAACGATGCCGCTCGTGGCGGTACTTGAAAACACCGCGTTGATCTGAGATGCGCTCACATACTGGAGAGGAATCGGAACGCCGTTCACGAGTACCTGCACGTCGGCAAGTTGCGTGGGGTAAGAAAACGATGTCGCCTGCATTGTGGCGTTCGCCAGATTCGAACCGTAGATGGCCACAAATTCTCCCTGTGCAATGCTGAGCGGAAATGCCGGCGCGGCGGCCGGTTGCACACGGGCGATTGCCGGCCCGGGCTTCGCGATATACGGCAGAACCGTGGAAGCAGGCAGCGTGATGCTGGGTGTCAGCACCGTTGTGCCCAAAAACTGGATGGTCGCGGGCAGGCTGATATTGGGAGTCGCGCCTTCCGTCCAGGCGATATCGCCATTTGTAATCTTGAGAGCCAGGGGCCCTGCCGGGACCTGCAGGCTGGCGCTGTTGATCGGCTGTTCGAGGCCATTAAGATCCTGCGCTTCGATGTTGATGCCGCCGAGGGTCGACCCTACGGGGTCCTGCTCAATAGCGCTCCCCACGCTTTGCCATGCGTTGGTGCCCGCAAGGAACGAAAGAATGATTTGCGCGGAAGCATGAGACGGACCCGTGATGTAGGCAATCGCGGGAGCTGTCGATGGGCAGTAGTTCGCGGTCACGAGCAGGGCGAAAGTAGTGTGGCAGTACGGCACGACTCTTGTCCGCGCCCCGCGCGCAAATGCCACCGATGCGCTGGTCAGAGTGACCGCGCCATCGTCAAATCCGGGAATCGTGGTTGCGTTGCCGGTACCGCCGTCGCCGGCGACTGCGACTACGTCGAGCCCGCGCAGGTCATCGGTTCCGTTGTTCCACGTGTTGAGATCGAACAGGAACTGACTGCCGATTTCCATCTCTGCAGTCTGGCTGTCATTGCCGAACTTATTGGCGATGCCGCTGCCGAAATTGGGCACTGCAAGCATTACGAATTTCCGAATACCGGGATTTGCAGGGGGCTGGAACGTTGCGGGAGAGCCGTTCTGCTTGCCTGCGAGATAACTGCGCACGATCAGGCCCCCCATGCTGTGAGCTACTACATCCACCTGAGTGACAGGCGTACCGTCGGTATATTTCAACCCGGCGAGAAACTGCCCGAATGCAGCGCCGAGTGTTTCAATATTCGCGTTGGCGGCTACCGTGCAATTATCGAAGAACAGACTGACCAGGCCATTCGCCTGAAGGACCTGATCGGCGACGTCGAATGTGCCGGCGAACGAATGGTCACTCGTGCAGCCAAACTCGTAGCCGTTGACGAACACCACTGGCGGAGCGCTTGTCTTCGGGACCGGCTGCCCCGCCGGTATCAATTGCGACCAGGCAACCCCACAGCTGAGAAGAATTGGAAAAGAGGCTGAAGCAAAGCGCATACGCCAGTATGTGCGCAGGCGCGAATCGCTTTTGCTGAGCGGTGCACGATGCCCAGTGCGAAAGATTACACGCGCCTGGCGCTGGCCCAGAGCACCGGCTGGCGGATAAAGAAATTTCGAATCACTTCTTCAATAGTGGAATCCGGAGGCAGCTTCTTCCACTCCGCGATATACTCCGGCTCATCAAGGGCCAGGCCGCCGAACAACAGCGCGGATTGCCGCATGGGCCAATCCTTGAAATACATCACGTCCGCCGGCTTCGGCCATTTCGATTTGTCCCGGATGTAGGGAAACATGAACGCAATCGCCTTTGCGATGCCGCGGCCGTCCGTGGTTTTCCATCGCCAGAGATCTTGGCCGCCTTCGGAAAGTATCTGGCAGATGGCCGCCATCGCCTCCAGGTTGAACAGCGAATAGCCATATGGCTTCGTGCGGGCAAGCTCGCGAGGAAAACTCCCGTCCGCGGACTGCTGATCCGGCATGTAAACGCTTTTGTAGCGCGTACGAACGTAATCCATTTGTTTGCGGTTACCCGTGAGCTTTGCGAACGCGGCTACCTGCATTCCCCAGCATGTCGCGTGATTATTGTTCGTGTCCCGCTCCTCAATACCGTTCTTCGATGTTGTGAGCCACGCAATGTAATCCTCGAACCATCTATGGATCGCGGCGCCGTCGCTGTTCGACAATGCGCCTGAATCGCGCACGAAGGGAACCGCCTGCGTTACTTCCACCAGATGAATCGTGTCTATAATTCCGGTCCCCCGCCCCGGCGTGATGCCGTGAATGGCCTGCGCGTATTGAAGGTTCGGATTCATTCTCGTCTGCGGATTCACAAACCACGCGCGCAGATGGTCGGCGGCCCTGTTCGCGTAACGTTTATCCCCGGTGAGACGCCATGCGGCGGCCAGCGCCGGCGCTTGAACGCTGAAGCGCATCAGCGCGCGACGGTGGTCATCGAAGTTATCGGGATTCGACATGCCGTCGCGCCGTAGGTATGGACCACCCGGATTCTTCGGATCCGGCCACCAGTAATCGCCCTCGGAAAAGAAATCGTGCAATCCCCCGGCGCTGCGCGCCGAACGCGACGCCGTTACAGTGACCGGCTTCTGATCCACATACCGGTTCGCATCGCGAAGCACTCGCGCGCGATCGAATGCATCCACGTCGAACTTCGACCTGGCGCGCGCGGGCAGGGCGGCGACGCATGCCAGAAAGGTCCTGCGCGCACAGCCGGCCACTCGGGTCGGCGTTGTGTGCGGGATAAAAAGATCCATACCTGAATCAGCGTACAGCCACGTGAGATGCTGGAGCACGCATGCGAGAGTTTGAGGGGAAAACGGCGCTTGTCACCGGAGGAACCACAGGAATAGGTCTGGCCATTGCGCGCGTTTTTGGCGCGGCGGGAGCGCGCGTCACAGCCGCCGGGCTGGGTGCAGGCAGCGAACCCGATGTGCAGACGCGGGAATTGGATGTCACTTCCGATCATCAGGTGCGCGAGCTCCTCGCTGGATTCCAGACGCTCGATTTCGTGGTGAACTGCGCGGGCGTGATTCACCGCGACAAGGAATACGAGATCGAGACCTTCCAGCGTGTGCTGGATGTGAACCTGTCCGGCACAATGCGCATCTCGGTTGCCGCGAGGGCGCTGCTCGCCGCAAGCCACGGAGCCATCGTCAACATCGCATCCATGCTCACTTATTTCGGTGGCCCCCGTGTTCCGGCTTACAGCGCGAGCAAGGGCGGAATCGCATCGCTGACCCGGTCGCTCGCGGTCGCATGGGCCAGTGAAGGAATTCGCGTGAATGCCGTCGCGCCCGGGTGGATCACCACGCCGCTCACCCACGCGCTTCACAGCAACGCGGAGCGATCCGCCCCGATTCTCGCGCGCACGCCGATGGGACGCTGGGGGAAACCCGAAGAGGTGGCCGGGGCGGTGTTATTCTTGTGCTCGCCAGCCGCGGCGTTCATCACCGGCGCCATTCTGCCGGTCGACGGCGGCTATTCCGCAGCCTGAATATGTCGCAAACGACTCACGCACTTTCACCCGATCAGATTGTCACCGCGGCCGTACCCGAAGACGAGCGTGTCTGGGTTCCGCAGGCGCCGAACGTGTGGTTCCGGCCACTGATGTTCAACACGCTCGCCGGGCAATGGTGTAACCTGCTGCGAGTGCGCAAAGCCGGTATCCTGAGCCGCCACCGCCATCCCGCACCCGTCCACGGTTACGTAATCAAGGGCGCATGGCGATATCTGGAACACAACTGGGTGGCGCGCGCAGGAGACTACGTTTTTGAACCGCCGGGCGAAACTCACACGCTTTACGTCGACAAAGACGTCGACGAAATGATTACGTTCTTCAACATCTCCGGCTGCATGTATTACGTGGATGAGCAGGACCGCAATACGGGTTTCGAAGATGTTTTCATCAAAATCGATATGTGCCGGAAGCACTACATCAGTGTCGGCCTCGGCGAAAGTTACGTCGATCAGTTCGTCCGATAGCTGAAGCACGGATTCCGGCCGTGAACAATCATGCGCGACTCTGGGCACTGGCGATGTTTTTCCACGCCAGCTTTTCCCACGTCAACCTGGCCTCAGCCCAGGATTGCGCGCGATGTCACGCTAAGGAAGCTGCCAGGTATGCTACCTCCGCCCACGCACATAGCCTGAAAAAGCCCGGGGATAGCCAGTTCTTTCGCGCCCTCCCTCCGGCGCCGATTGGCGAAGCCCGAGGCGGCTTTCTCCTGAATTACAGTCTGCACGACAACCTGTTGCGGGTGCAGGCGGTTCGCGGCGCGGAGTCGGCCACAGGCTCCATAGCCTGGATCTTCGGCGCGGGCCATCAGGCCGAAACACCCGTGGGAGTCATCGGAACAACGTTCTTTGAGCACCGCGTCAGCTACTACGCAGCGAACGGGCGCTTTGGCCTCACCATCGGGCAGCAGGGCGGAATCTCTTCCTCTGCTGAAAGCGCTCTGGGCAGATCTCTCGATCGGGAGGAAGTAAAGCGCTGTTTCGGGTGCCACGCGACCGGCGGATTACCGGAGGAGCCCGGCTTCACGCCCGGAGTATCCTGCGAGCGCTGCCATCCGGGAGCGCGGGAACATGCGGAAGGAAAGGGCTCCGTGTCGAATCCGGGTCGCCTGAGCGCCAGGGCGCTCGTCCACTTCTGCGCCGCATGTCATCGCGATCGGCCTGAAGGCGATCCCGATGCCTCCATCAACATCCGTTATCAGGCAGTCCGGCTGATGCGCAGCAAATGCTTTCAGCATGGGAATCTATCTTGTATCACCTGCCATGATCCGCACGCGAACGTCGCAAGCGATGCAGCTTTTTATCGCGAACGCTGTTTATCGTGTCACCAAATCCTGAAGAATCATCAGACCGAAGCCCGGCAGGGCGATTGCATTGAGTGCCACATGCCGCGCTCCGCGCCGCTGCCCCACCTCGCGTTCACGGACCACTACATTCGCGTACGATGAAGCTGATGAGAGTCGCGGTTCTCGCGCTGTCGGCAGTGGTTGCCGCTTACGCCGCGCCAGACTCGATCGAGAGTCGAATAAACGCCGGAAATTATTCAGACGCGCTCGTGGTCCTGAACTCCGTCCCCGCCCAGAGCCGTGATGCCCACTGGCATCTTCTCGCCTCGAAAGCGGAAGACGGTTTGAATTATCCGGCGAAGGCCGTGGCCGAAGCCCAGCAGGCTGTCAATCTCGACCCGGCATCTGAACCCGCCCGCCTGCAGCTCGCCCAAATCTTTCTTTCACGCAACACTCCGGAAGCCGCTTACGAGATCCTCAGCGAAGCCATCCCGGTGTTCCCGAATTCGGCGCTCATACGCCTGGGCGCGGGCCTGGCCTTAAACCAGATGCGCCGCTATGCAGACGCGATCCCCATTCTCGAGCAGTGCCTCAAATTGCGTCCCAACCTGGGCCCCGCCTTCGATGCGCTCGCTTCCGCATACCTGAATTCCGCAGCCTACGAAACACTGCTGAAAGACTCGGCGGACTACGCGCGAGAGCATCCAGAAGATTTCCGAGGCTTCTACTATGAGGCCGCGGCTCGCGTGGAGCTTGCGCTCGAGCCCGCCTCGGCCGAAGCGCTTTTAAGGCGCTCCATTCAGCTGAATCCCAACTTTGCCGCCGCACACGCGCTGATGGGGCGAATGCTCGTGGACCGCAATCAGGCCGAAGCCGCGGTTCCGGAGCTCCAGGCGGCCATTCATCTTCGGCCCGGCTACACTCCGGCTCATCTATATCTGGCACGCGCGTGGAGAAGGCTTGGGAAAGCAGATCTGGCGCGCGAAGAATCAGAGACCGTGGCGAGGCTCAATCAGGAAGAAAGCCGGCCGGTTCCCCACCTTCTTTATCATCGGGGAAACCGGCCGGCGCAAACAGAAAAGGCCGAAGCTTCCGGACCGAATCAGAAATAAAGCTTCAGCGCCAGTTGTCCCTTGCGGGGATTGGCGGCGCCGGTGATCCTGCCGAAGTTTGCATCGCCCAGGTTCACATCCGGGTTGCCGAACTGCGGATGGTTGAAGGCGTTGAAGAACTCGGCCCGAAACTCGAGTTGCATGCCCTCGCGCCAGGGTAGAGCGAAATGCTTCTCGACATTGAGATCTGTGGAGAATATGCGCGGTCCCGTGATGATGCCGCGCCCGGCGTTTCCGACAGTGTACTGACCGGGGAATGTAAACACGCCTGTATCGAACCATTGCCCGAGCGTCTGCGAACCAGTCATCGGATTCGCGGTTACATTGGGCACAGCGAAGTTGTTGCCGCAAATGCAATTGTTATTGGCAAGGCCGGGGGTAAGAGAGAAGCCGCTCTGATAAGTCGTAATACCGTTGATTTGCCAGCCTCCGATCACGTTGCCCAGAATGCCTCTCGATAGCCACTGATGGCCTGGCCCGATGGGTAACTGATAGTTATAGGCGGCGACGACACGATTCGCTGCATTGTTACTGGAAAGCCCGCGATCAAGATTGCGGTTTCCCACCGGGTCGCGATATCCGGTACTGCCGACATCCATGTTCTTCGACCAGGTATAGGCGAGAACAAACGCGAGGCCGTTGGCAAAGCGGCGCTCCGCCTTGATCTGGAGGGCATTGTAATCGGAGGAGCCAATCCAGGTATTGACGGTGACACCCTGCGGATACTGTGGGTAGGGCACGTAGGGCGAGATGAACTGCCCTTGCGCTACTGTGCTTTGGCTGAGCGGTATCGCGTTCATGTTGTAGCTGCCATAGGAGAGGTGCGACCCCCGCGTCCCTATGTAACCTGCTTCGAGCAGAATGGTTTTCACTTCGGTCTGCACGTTCATATTCCACTGCTGCAGATACGCCATGGGATTGTTCGCCGGGTAAACGCCAACGGATTTCGAGTTCTTTCCCGTCGTGTCGACGGGAGCGTACGGGATGCTGTCGAGCGTGGTGTTCCAGTGAATCTGGTCGACGGTCGAGTATCGGCCGAGATCGGAGTCCGCAAAGAAGGGGCTGGTGGAGAGAAACCCAAAAGCGCCGGCGCTGTCCAGTCCTACGGTGAAGATGCCATATCCTCCGCGCACCACGACCTTCGAGTTGCCCAACGGGCTCCACGCGAAGCCGAACCGTGGATCCACTCTCCCGAGGTCGTAATCCCAGGGCGTCGTCCGAAATCCGTTTGTACCGAACTGGACGTATTGCCCCTTGCTCAGGTCGAAGACACCGCTGCGGTTGTGCGCTTCGTGATACCAAAGCGGCACGTCCCACCGCAGTCCGATGTTCAGAGTCAGATTGCGCGTCAGGTGGTAATCATCCTGGGCAAACAGACCGTAGACGGACGCCCGCGAGCGAAAGAAGTCATTGAAGATGCTATACGTCATCGTCGTCGGCAGTCCGAGCAGGAAATCAGCGTAATCGAAGCCGGTTTTCGCGATGCCCGGCTGGCTGGTGAAAACGTTCTTGAAGGTCCAGGCTCCCGCCTGCCCCTGCGGCTGGAAGTTATTCGTCAGCAGCTTGCGCGCCATCCCACCGATGCGGAGATTGTGCTTGCCGTGGGTGAGTGAGAAAACATCGCTCAGCGTATCCTGCGTTTGCCACTCGAAAAAGAGCGTATCCGTGGTAGCGCCGAGCGGTTCGAAGTTGCTGAAATTGAAATACGGCGTGCCAAACTTCTGGGCGCCATCCGGCAGGCCGAAAATACCGAGACTGTTCTGGCTCACCGTGTTCCACCCCGGCACGATCCGGTTCGGATACTGGTTCTGCCATCCGACGTTAAGGTCATTGGTCGCGCTGGCGCCGAAAACGTGCACGTAATTCACCACAGCCTGCCGTCCATGGTTGAACAGAGTGTTTCCGGGGCCGAGCGTTCCTGGCTGAGGGCCACCACCGGCCTCATAGCCGAAAGCGGAGGGCTGTTGCGCCGAGGTGTCGCGCTCGGAATACCGGACACTTAGCCGGTCATTATCGGTAATGGAGTGATCAATCTTTACATCCCATTCGTTTGCCGTACTTGTTGAAGCGCCAAAGACGTTGTAGTTCGTGAAATTCGTCGACAGTTGCGGCGACGGATAGAGGTTCTGAATGAGCCTCGCGGCCGGGCTGATCATCGAAGCCGGGATCGTGTTGTTCGTGAACGGGTCTCGTACCCACGTGCCATTCACCTGGCGCTGCGTATTCGGATTGAAGATTTCGTTTTGAAGGACTCTGTTTCCGAGAAGATCTGTGCCAACTCCGGCGCCGAGAAGACTGGAGAAGTTGCCGCCTCGAAATGCGGCGGTCGGCACCGTCAGGTTGGTCAGCGCCGCCGCGCTTTTTTGTCTCGTGAGCTGGGCGTCTACGAAGAAAAAGGTCTTGTTGCGCCGGATCGGACCGCCCAGGGTGCCGCCGTACTGGTTATACCGGAGATTCGAAACCGAATGCGCGAAGAAATCGCCGGCATTGAGCGCATCGTTCTGCCAGAACTCGAATGCCGTTCCGTGAAATGAATTCGTTCCGGACTTGGT